>ENA-UOOC01000972-UOOC01000972.1-human-gut-metagenome-genome-assembly--contig:-C48old-NODE-972-length-26101-cov-5.259118_pt1 | contig 26101 bp, 22 predicted proteins | sample MGYA00242469_ERZ724016 | MGnify/ENA metagenome assembly ERZ724016 | reverse complement strand
ACTGCAAGTACGGTATCGTCAGAGGAAACGTCATACAGGGCATAACTCAGTTTCTTGGATGGCGGGGTCGCAGAGAGGAAGCAAAGAAATATGCCGAAATGCTCCCCGAAAAAGGAAAGATTACCCGCGAGAATGTAATGGAGAATATTCTTGACGGCGACGAGCTGATTCTTTTCCGTCAGAAGCGGATTATGAGCCATGTTGAAGGAATCCTTTGGGATCTTTCCCTGATGCCCGATATTTTCACCGATGTAATGCGAAAAATCGGAGGCGTTATGTTTCCGGATGACAACCTGCTTGAATTTAATCTGAACCTGTATTTTGCGGTGAAAAGGGAGATCAACCGCCTTCTCGAACAGAATCCCACTGCCGATACCCAGACTGTTTTGAATCTGCTGAGCGAGATGAAAAAGTACGCCCAAGCATATGACAGCGCAGCTTTTTCAAAGCCGGGTGTTTATAGATACACCGCGCCGTGGTTCGAACGTATCGAGGAGGACACGCGCGAATGGCTCGGAAATGAAGGCTCAACAGTTATGCAGGATTTAAGCGATTTCATGAACCAACCTCAGTTTAACGCATTCCGCGATTGCGATTTGTTTCGATCGCTGTTAAGTTGAAGTATATAAATACTAAAGCCGAAGATGAACGCCAGTTTTTCTCCGGCTTTATTTAGATGTGGCAGGGTCGCCCTCCAATTGACAGCCTAAATAGTATGTGCTATAATCTTAATAATAAACTTGCAGGAGGATGCTATATGCCCGATGAAAATTACAGATACTGTCACAGCTGCGGCTTCCCGATAACCGACGACAGCCAGAAATTCTGCACCAATTGCGGAAGCGCGCTGATGGATAGCGACGTCAGCGAAAAAACCGCACAGATGGCTCTGCCCATGAAATGGTATAAGTTTTTAATTTACTTTGCGCTGCTTGCGTCGGCTATTCTGTCCTTTATTTCGGGACTGGACTGCCTGACAGGTAACCTTTTCAGCTTTTTCGGCTGGAATGCGAATGAAGCATATGCCGAATTTGATGGTCTTAAGCCGCTTTTCACCGTCTACGGAATCGTCAGCATAATGTATGCGGCGTATGTGCTGATGACATGGTACTGCCTTGCAAAGAAGATGAAAACAGGTCCTAAGCTTATTATGATGATGTATGTAATAAATACCGTAATCAGCATTGTCATGTCCATAGCTTCGGCATACCTCATAATACTCAATACCGGAAAAACATGGCACGAAGCCGGATTTTCGGTAATGGGAATTATTATGGATATCGCCATGGGAGCGCTGCTTGTATATCTAAATAAGGTATATTTCGACAGGCGCAGCGCGCTGTTTGTCAACTGATTGGCAGTCTTATATTAAGGAGAAATACTATGTTCGGCGTATTCATTTATGACTTCCTTTTCTTTGCACTTCCAATAGCGGCGATTCTGTTTTTCGGAATCAGCCTTTACCGCTACTGCTCGGCAATATCCGGAAACAAAAAAATTCCGCAGACATTCCCGCCTGCCGAGATAAAAAAGCGTTTAATCCTGCTGATAGTCTCATCGGTGATAATGGGCGTTCTGCTGCTCGTTGTTATCGGATATATCGCGCTGATATTTATGGTTATCGCTTATATGTGAATTATTATGTGAGGAGACCGACATGAAAGACCGTACCTTTTCAATAATTCTGTGTGCAGTTCTCGCGATATGCGTGCTGCTGACCGTTGCGCATTTTATCTATGCGATATACGCCTATCAGCACTGCTCCATAATTGAATTTATAGCAAGGGAACTGTGGTAATATGCTGATACGCTCTAAGACCCCAAAGCAAATCCTTGCGATAGTGCTGATAGTGGCAGTGTTCGCGCTTTTCAATTTAAGCATGTATATGCTGCTGACAAGCCGCCTTTCCAACAATTTCAGCGGTGCAAATCAGGCAAAGATGATTGACGTGGGCAAATACCTGCCACATCAGCCCGAATCCGAGCTTGCGCGTATCGAGTCAACCTTAAAGCTTGAAGGCGACCTGCCGGTACTTGACGGCGCGGCTGCGCTTGTTCCGGTTTACGCCTCGATTATCGATAATGTGTACCCCAAAGGCTCGGTGACCTTTGAGGGCGGCGAGTTCTCAGACGATAATTTCTATGGCGAGAATTTCGCGCCGGACAGCAAAATGCAGTATAAAAACACCGTCCGCGGCTATCAGGCGATAGTTGACGGCACAACCGATATCCTCTTCTGCGCCGCTCCATCAGACGAGCAAAAGCAGTATGCCCAAGAGAAGGGAGTCGAGCTTGTCTATGTCCCCATAGGCTTAGAGGGGTTTGTGTTCTTTGTCAACGAGAATAACCCCATAGATAATCTCACTGCCGATGAAATTCGCGGAATCTATGCAGGTGAATACACCAACTGGTCGCAGCTCGGCGGGGCGAATCGCGTTATCAATCCTGTGTCCCGACTGAAAGGCAGCGGAAGCCAGTCCGCGATGGACTCCTTTATGGGGGACGCTAAAATCGCACCGAAATCTCCTCTTGCTATAACCGGTGCTTCCATCGGCTTTTCGTTCAGGTATTATATGGATGGAATAGTCGGCAATAAGTCAGTAAAAATGCTCTCCTTAAACGGCGTGTACCCAAGTGCTGAGAACATCCAAAACGGCTCATACCCGATAATAGCGAAGTTTTATGCGATATACCGCGCCGATAACGACAATGAAAACGTCCAAAAATTAATTGATTGGATTCTATCCTACGAGGGTCAGGAGATTATCGAGAAGACCGGATATGTCAGAATAAATTAATATAAAAATACCGCACTCGGTTCAATCCCGAATGCGGTTTTTCGTATATAGATTTATGCTCAGACCGTAACAGTCTCCTTTTCGGCAGCCATCTTTGCAAGCTCTTCTTCCTCCAGAACTCTGTAGGCAACCTTTCCGACAAGAGTCTTGGGCAGCGACTCGCGGAACTCGATGTCGTAGGGCATAGCGTATTTTGCAATGTTTTTCTTGCAGTAAGCTAAAATGTTCTGCTTGGTCTCCTCATTAGGCTCATATCCCGGCTTAAGCATTACAAACGCCTTTACCTTCTGAACCTTGTAGGGGTCGGGTACGCCAATAACGCAGCTCATCTGAACCGACTCAAAGCCGTCTAAGATGTTCTCAATTTGTGATGGATAAACGTTGTAGCCACTGGTTACAATCATTCTCTTAAGTCTTTGCTTGAAGTAGATAAAGCCGTCCTCGTCCATGGTGCCAAGGTCGCCGGTGTGGAGCCATACTCTGCCGTCGCCGTGGACGCGCAGGGTGTTGGCAGTCTCCTCAGGCTGGTCGAGATATCCCAACATTACCGAAGGACCGGAAATGCAAATCTCGCCCTCGGTGCCGTAGGGAACCTCAATGTTGGTTCCAACGTCAACAATCTTGTAGTATGTATCGGGGAAGGGCTGACCGATAGAGCCTTCTTTTTGAAGGTGCAGCGGCGTCAGACAGCTTGCGGTAACGCACTCGGTGGTTCCGTAGCCCTCACGCACCTGAATGGAAGCGTTATGCTCGGCAAGGAAAGCGCCGAACCGCTTTTTAAGCTCGACCGACAGCGAATCTCCGCCCGAGAACACGCCTTTAAGACAGCTTAAATCTGCGCCCGCCATCCTCGGCTGACGTAAAAGAGCCTCATAAAGCGTGGGAACGCCCGCAATAAAGTTGCAGCGGTGCTTTACAATGTCTTTAGCATAGGTTTCCGCAGTAAAGCGGGGGACAAGTATGCACCTGCCTCCGTTTGCAAGCATCGAGTGAATGGTAACGCCCAAGCCGAAGCCGTGGAACATCGGCATAACGGCAAGCATTTTGTCGCCCGGCTTGAAAATCGGGTTGGTGGCTATTATCTGCTCCTTAAGGGCATTGAAGTTGAGGTTTGACAAAAGTATGCCCTTGGTGGTGCCGGTGGTTCCGCCGCTGTAAAGGATTACAGCCGGATCCTCGCGCTTTACGGTAGCCATGTATTCTCCAATGTAGGCTTTGCCCTTTTTAATAAATTCGTTCCAGCGCAGAATCGGCGCGTCCGCGGGGATTTTTGCGACCTTTCTTCCCTGAGTTAAAGCGTATCCCGCCTTCATGGGAACGCTCAAAGCGTCCGGAATACGAGCTATAACAAGGGTTTTAAGGGCTTTAAGATTCTTTCTTATCGCCTCAAATTTGCCGTAGAACATATCCATAGTAAGCGCGCAGACGCTCTTGGAGTGGTTTATAAAGAACTCGATTTCATTTTCACTGGAAAGCGGGTGGATCATGTTTGCAATGCCGCCCATAAGGTTTACGGCGTAGAACATAATAACCGTCTGCGGACAGTTGGGCATGCATATTGTAACCCTGTCGCCCGGCTTTACGCCTATAGCGCGCAGAGCCTTTGCACAAACGTAAACCTCCTGCTCAAACTTGGCATAGGTTGTGGTGCTTCCCATAAAGTCGAACGCGATGTAATTGGGGTATCTGTGGGCGATGTTCCGCACAGCCTCCCACATCGAGCCTTCAAAATAATCAAGATTGAATTTAACGTCGCCATAATTTTTTAGCCATGGCGCTTTAACCTCAAAAGCCATTGTATTTATATTCCTTTCGTGATTTTAAATTTTGTGCATATCTTTCAGATGTCTACAGGAGTCTCAATCGGAAGCTCTAACAGCTCGGGATTTGCAAGCAGAGCCTTTACAACCTTTAAGGTCTTTGCAAAATATAAGCCGTCTGCAATTCGCTCGTCGATGGTTATGCTCAGATCAAGAGCGTCCTTAACCTCGTAGCTGCCGTCAGCCTTAAAAAACGGCGTGGGTTTCTTTTCGCCTATTATAACAAAGAAGGAGTTTGTACCCCATTCCGCAAGGTGATGATACTGCGCGTGCATTTTAATGCTTCCTAAGTTTGATATAAAGCAGCTGGAGTAGTAGGGGTCGCCGCGCATAAGGGTGGTGGGATATTTTCCGTGGAACTCCATTTTGCGAAGTATCTTAAAGACAAGATTAATCATCCAGTGCGGCATTTTAAGAAAGATATCCATAATGTCGCCGATTTCGTTGTTCTTGTTTTCGGTTCTTACGTGGGTGACTATCTTCTTCACCTGCTCGTGAACGCTTTCAAGCGGAGATACGCCTTCTCTCGGACATACAACGGTTGCCAAAGCCTCCTCGCCGTTGTCGGTAAACTGCTTTTTGACAACGAATGACAGGCTGACCTCTTTTTTCTCCCACAGCTTGTTGCCGGAATAGAAATAGTTCATTCTGGGTCTTAAAACAATTACCTTTGCTATCGCCGCCGCTATAACGTGGAAAAATGTATACTTAAAATCTATTCCATCAACGTTTTTCTTTTTAATATACTCCTCAATCGCGGTGAGGTCTATGGTTTCGGTAAGAACGGCTTCGTTGTCGGTTCGCTTGGGCAGATTGTAGGGCATTATGTAATGCATTGAGTCAAGCCCTCTTACCAACCAGGCGTCCTTTCTGTCGCCGCGCCTTTTCTTTTCTTTGATTTCTTTCTCTTCTTTTTTCACACTTTTCTTCCTTTCATCTATTTATATCATCATGTATCTTTTATGAAGCAACACATTAAAGTATATTACAATTTTCCGATATTGTCAACAAAACTAAGATTAAGTTTTGATTAATATTTGCAAACTGAAACAAAAGTGCTTGCAATGTTCTTAATTAAGTGGTATAATTAATAAAACTAATTCACAACCACCTGATAGCCAAAAATTTATTCCGGCGTAAGCCGGTATTTTTGCGCTAAAAATAAGCAGATTGACTACAAACTGATTGCGAATTGGTAATATTTGTGATGACGTGTTCGCGAAATCTGTTTGGCGAATACGCATTAATGATTGGAGAGATATTTTATGAAAAAGAAAAATGTATTGGTTATCGCCGCGATCATTATGTCGCTTGTGTTGACGTTTGCGTTTACCGGCTGCTCCGGTGATACTCCCGCCGACGATAATAGTACAACCGAAGCTACCACCGATATTCCGGCAGCCGACCCTGTCGAAGACCCTGTAGACGATCTCGTAGACGAGCCCGTCGATCAAGCTCCCGAGGAAGACGTTACCGCCCTTGCAAACGAGATTATCGATAATCTGTATGATGATTACAAAACGGTTGTGGACATTCTTAACTTCAACAAAACAGAACCGGTAAGCGTTGTTGACGGTGTGGATGAAAACGGCAACGTGATTCAGATAGATGGCATGAATTCCGTCCGTATGCAGGCGAATTATGATACTCTCGACGACATTCGTGCAGCGTTCAACAAGGTATTCACCGCAACCAAGAGTGATGAACTTAAAGAAGCCTATTTCGGTGAGGGAAAAGCCTTTATGAAAGAAGTTGACGGAGTTCTTTACATTATCGAGGCTGACAATATCCACCTTATGTTTGACAGACCTATTCAGAGTGCTCAAAAGCTGAGCGAGGACGAAATTCTGGCTACAACTACAGTAACCCATGAGGTTGTCGAGGTTATAGTAAAGCCTTATGAAATCTTACTTAAAAAAGAAAACGGCGAGTGGAAAATTGCTAAGCTTACGCAAGACGGTACAGAGGTTGGCTATTAAGCAGTAGACTTCATAAAACAAAAAAGCTCGGAGCGGGTCAATACTGACCGTTTCGGGCTTTGTTTTGATTAAAGCTAACCCAATTTATGACGGAAAGGTATCAGTTTAAAAAAATGCTTGTAATCCGAAAAAAATCTGGTATAATTTAAGATGCTAAACTTATTCGCATTTGATTCAGAAAAGCAAATAATTTACAGGAGGCAATAATCATGGTTGCATTTTATCCCCCTATGGGCTGGAACAGCTGGGACTGCTACGGTGCGGCTGTCGACGAAAAAACAGTAAAGCAGAACGCCGATTTTATGGCAAAGCATCTTAAAAAGTACGGCTGGGAGTATATCGTGGTCGATATCGAGTGGTATCAGCCCTCGGTTTTAACTCATGAATATCAGCCCTTTGCCGAGCTTGTTATGGACGAATATTCAAGACTTATGCCCGCCAAAAACCGCTTTCCGTCGGCGGCAGGCGGCAAGGGCTTTGCGCCGCTGGCAGAGTATGTCCATTCGCTGGGACTTAAATTCGGCATACATATCATGAGAGGAATCCCTCGTCAGGCGGCGGCAAATAACACAAAAATCAAGGGTTCAACGTTCACGGCTCGTCAGGTGGCGGTGTATAACGATATATGCTACTGGAACCCCGATATGTACGGCATCAACACAAGATGCCCCGGCGCCCGCGATTACTACAACAGCATTTTCGAGCTTTACGCCGAGTGGGGAGTGGACTTTGTAAAGGTTGACGATATCTGCCGCAACGACCATAACGAGGGCGAAATAACGCTCATCGCCGACGCAATTAAAAACAGCGGCAGAGACATGGTTTTAAGCCTTTCTCCCGGACCCGCAAAGCCTTCTCAGGCGGAATTTTTCAAGGAATACGCCAATATGTGGAGAATTACCGACGATTTCTGGGACAAGTGGGAACTGCTCTATAATATGTTCGAGCGCGCCGAGGTCTGGTGCAACCACGCCGGAGCGGGTCACTGGCCCGACGCCGATATGCTCCCCATAGGTCCTATAAATCAGGTGTACTCAAAGGACAACCGCTCCAACTTTACCCACGACGAGCAGAAAACCATGATGAGCCTTTGGTGCATCATGCGCTCGCCCCTGATGATAGGCGGAGAGCTTACCGGCTTTGACGATTTCACACTTTCGCTTGTAACCAACGCCGAGCTTCTTAACATCGAAAAGCAGAGCTACTGCGCGCACCAGCTGTGGAGAAAGAATTCAGGCGACTGCGAGCAGATAGCGTGGTTCGCCCCAACCGTATCGGGGGATACATGGTATCTTGCTCTGTTCAACGCGGGCGAGAAGGATACTGCTATTAGCGTAAATCTTAATGAACTCGGTATAGCCCCCACAAAGGCTTACGATATCTGGGAGAAAACAAGCGTCAATGTCGGCGAAACCGTTACAGTTAAGGTCAATCCCCACGGAGTCTGCCTGCTTAAGCTGGAACGCTGATAAAACCAAAGAATTATCGCCGCAGAATCATCAGGCACAGATTTTGCGGCGATAACGCGCGCATAAAAACAAAAAAGCGCCGCAATATAACGACGCTTTTTTGCCCAATATAATCTTCCAAGCAAATGACATGATTTTTTTAGCTCAATAAAATAATATACTAATTTGATGGCAAATTCAATGATTTTTCTTAATCGGTTTATTGATTTTTACTGAGAATCCGCCAAAAATGAAAGGAATGGTCATAAAAATGGAGGACAAATTCTTTTGTCCGGACTATTACAGCCGATTTTCCTGCATAGCCTCGCTCTGCGAGGTCAGCTGCTGCCGCTCCGGATGGGAGATTCCGATCGACGATGAAACCTATCTTGCGTATAAGTCCGCGGGCGTTTCGGATATAGACGAAAATATCACTACCGGCTCAGACGGCGACCGCATTTTTAAGCTGAAGCCGGACGGAAACTGCCCATACCTTGAGCCGGACGGTCTTTGCAGGCTCTATACCATCACCGGCGGAAGGCTTGGCGAGATATGCGCGCAGTATCCGAGGTTTTTTGAGGAGTACGACGGCTTTACCGAAGCGGGAATATCGATATCCTGCCCCGAAGCTCAGCGGCTGATACTGTCCGCCAAAAGAAGCGATTATGCGCTAGATACCGAGCAGCCGCAGGAGGAGCTTCTTGCGTTTCTACATTCTGCCAGAAAATTCGCCCTTGATATAGCATTTTCACCCAACCAGCCGGATGTTATCGCGGCAAGGCTGATAGATTACGGCATCGCCCTACAGGAGCTTATCGACACCGGCGAGCTTGACTTTTCCGACTTCGCTCAGCTTGCAAATGCAATAATACGCACTGATGATGAATCAAATGTCAGTCCGACGGAGGAATACATATTCGCCTGCAAAGCAATCCTTGAAGCAACGGATATCCTTTATCCGCAGTGGAAACAGCTTTTAATTCGCGGAGCAGGCGGTGAAATCGCAGCTGATACTTCAATGCGGGACGAATCTGAAAGGGCATATTTAGGATATCTTGTATACAGATTCTTCCTCAAAGCCGTCAACAACGAAAATATCGCGGCGGTGTGCGAATTTATCGCCTGTGCATACTATCTTGCAAAAATGCTTCCGGGCGAGTTTGCAAGGAACACAAGGCTATTCTCAAAGGAAATCGAACACGACTCCGATAACCTCTGGAGCGTTATGGAACTTTTTGAAGAGCGCGCGGATTCCATGCTTTAGTTATGCAAAATAGCCGTTCCCAAGCTTGAAACAAGGGAGCGGCTATTGTATTAGCTTTCCGATTCGTCAAAATCGTCCAGTTCAAGAATCTTCCGCGAGTCGCTGAGGTCGATGGTTCCGACCTCTCTTAGTTTGCGCTGGATAGCGCGTGTGCGGGTTCCTATTAGCTTCTGCATATCGTCGTCGAGCTGTTTTATGCGGTTCTGAGCCGAGGCGAACACCTTTTCAAAGGTGTCAAACTCTGTCTTTACCGCGCTTAATATCTCCCAGACCTCGTTGGAGCGCTTCTGAATCTGCAAGGTCTTAAAGCCCATTTGCAGCGAGTTCAGCATAGCTGCCATGGTTGAAGGTCCCGCGATGTTCACCGAGTAATCGCGCTGTAAAATCTCCACCAGACCGTGGTTGACGACCTCTGCATACAGCCCCTCAAACGGCAGGAACATAATTCCGAAGCTTGTGGTGTAGGGCGGGCGGATGTACTTGTCGTGGATGTCCTTTGCACACTTGCGTATAACAGTTTCAAGCGATTTGTATGCCGAGCGAATGCCCTCGGGGTCGCCGGCAGTATAAGCGTCCTGCAAGGCGGCATATGTATCGCCTGGAAATTTCGAGTCGATGGGCAGATAGATAAACTCAGAGCCGTCTCCGGCGGGGAGCTTCACCGCAAATTCAACGTGATCGCGGCTTCCAGGGATGGTGGCAACCTCGGTGTCGTACTGGTCGGAATTGAGGATTTCACTCAGGATTGCCCCAAGCTGGATTTCGCCCAGAATACCGCGCGTCTTGACGTTTGAAAGCACCTTTTTAAGGTCGCCTACACCCGCAGCAATCGACTGCATTTCGCCAAGACCCTTGTAAACCTGCTCTAAGCGCTCGCTTACAAGCTTGAACGAGTTTGTCATCTTTTCGTCGAGGGTCTTTTGCAGCTTTTCGTCAACGGTCACGCGGATTTCGTCAAGCCGCTTGTTGTTGTCCTCCTGAATGTAGGAAAGCCGCTTTGAAATGGTGTCCCGCATTTCCGACAGCTTCTGCTCGTTGCCGGATTCGAGAGATTTTATGCGCTCCTCCAGCTGCTTCAGCTGATTCTGCATAGCCTCGCTCATTAAAAGCTGTTTTGAGGAAATGGCAAGATCCATGTCGTTAAGCCGCTGATACTGCGCGGCGGAGGCGGTCTTTTGAGCGTCTAAAACCATGTCTCCCAAAGTTTTGACTGTGCTTGTGACGTTTGCGGAAAGCTCTTGCCGAAGAGTGCTGCTCGAAGAGCTTATGCCGTCTTCAAGTCGGGCAAGCCCCTCGGCGGTGCGGTCGTTTTGCCCGTCTCTCTTTCGGGATATCAGTATGACTGCCGCCAAAACGTCTCCTATAATAATCAAAGCAAGAATGATAATTAAAACAATATTGTCCATAATATTTTTACTCCTGACTGAAGTTTAGCAAATTGAGTTCGGCAGGAAAATCAATCCCGCCATAGTGATATGCCATTATTTTAGCACATTTTTTTAAATAATGCAACCATGCGAAAATGTTAGCGTTGATGCGTAAATTTTATGCGCATGATGTGAATGTTTTCATAGCACTTTGCACAAAATGTTATTTACATTGCAGATTTTGTGTGGTATAATTCAATTAGCTGAAGATCAGCAAAATAGATTGGAGGAAAATAAAATGAAAAAAATAATAGCAATATTCGTTTCCATTGTTCTGTGCGTTTCGCTGGCTGTTTCGGTCAGTGCCTTTGAAGGCTCTGCAGATATAGCTCTCTACGCCGGCAACAGTGCAAACTGGACAACCGCTTCAAGCGACCCTGTAACAGTCAATGCAGACGGTGAATACACCTTAAAGCTCGAAGGTCTTTCCATCACTCCCGATACCGCAACGGTTATTTACATCAAGGATTCCGCCGTTGAGGCTGGGGAGAAGGAAAAGTCCGACCTTTCTGCCGACATCACTATACTCACCAAAAGCCTTAAAATCAACGGCAAGGAAATAGCCCTCACCGAAGGCTATCCCACCACCCTCACCGATGCCGGAGTATTTGACGTTTGCTGGTACAACATCTGGGCAACCAGTTACTTCGCTTTTGAGGGCATGGACCCCATCACCGATATTGAGGTTACATTTGAAGTAGTTTCAGCTGCCGCGCCTGCCGAAACCGTTCCAGACGATACAGCTGCTCCCGCCGACAATGCAGCTGAGGATACCGCAGAACCCGCACCTGCACCCGCAGCAGATACTTCCACCCCCGCAGATACCGGCATAGTTTTAGCACTTGCACCTATGGCTATAGCCGCCTGCGCAGTAGTTATCAGCAAGAGAAGATGACTCCTATAATATAGCATTAACGCCGCCATCTGGTTTCAGAGGGCGGCGTTAATGCTGTCAAAAAAGCCCCCGAATTTTGCGCTTCGGGAGCTTTAATTATTTATCGATAGTAGAAATATCCGGAATAGTCTCTTCAAGAACGTCAAGAACAATCCTTACAGTGTCAAGCGATGTAAACATTGTAACACCGTTCTGAACCGCGCACTGACGAATCGCCGTACCGTCCTCGTAGTGAACGCCGGAAAGTATCGCTCTGGTATTTATGATGTAGCTGACATATCCCGCGCGGATAGAGCGAAGAATCTCGTCGCTGCCCTCGCTGAGCTTTCCGCGAACCCTTGTGCGTATGCCGTGCTCTTTTAAGAAGTTCGCCGTTCCGATGGTCGCCTCAATGTTGAAGCCAAGGTTGTAAAACCTGCGCACAAGCGGCAGAGCCTCCTCCTTGTCCTCGTCGGCAAGGGTTACAACCACCGTGCCGTAGTCCTTCATTTTAACGCCGGACGCCTGCAAAGCCTTGTACATCGCGCGGTTAAGCCTGTCGTCGTAGCCTATAGCCTCACCGGTTGACTTCATTTCGGGGGACAAATAAGCGTCCATGCCCGAAAGCTTTTCAAACGAGAATGCCGGCGCTTTAACATACCAACGCTTCTTTTCGGGCGGGAGCATACAGTCAATTCCCTGAGCGGCAAGGCTTTCGCCAAGCATACACCTTGTGGCGATTCGCACAAGCGGGTATCCTGCCGACTTTGAAAGGAACGGAACACTTCTCGAAGCCCTTGGGTTGACCTCGATAACGAACACGTTTTCGTCCTTGTCAACAATAAACTGAATGTTGAACAGCCCGACTATTCCTATTCCCAGACCCAAGCGGGTGGTGTAGTCGGAAATGGTACTCTTTACCTTTTCGGAGATGCTGAAAGGCGGGTAAACGCTCATCGAGTCGCCCGAATGAACGCCGGTGCGCTCTACAAGCTCCATTATTCCCGGGATGAATACCTGAACGCCGTCGCAGATAGCGTCCACCTCGACTTCTTTTCCCGCAAGGTACTTGTCCACTAAAACCGGCTTGTCAACGTCCACCTCAACCGCGTTTTTAAGGTAGTGCCGCAGCATTTTTTCGTTTGCGACTATCTCCATGGCGCGTCCGCCTAAAACAAACGAGGGGCGAACCAGAACGGGATATCCTATCCGCTGAGCTGCTTCAACTCCGGCTTCGATGTTTGTAACAGCCTCGCCCTTGGGGTTGGGGATACCAAGCGAGCGGATTACTTCATCAAAAGCGTCCCTGTTTTCAGCCTTTTCAATGCCAACGCAGTCGGTTCCTATAATCTTCACTCCACGCCTTGTAAGCGGCTCGGCAAGGTTGACAGCAGTCTGTCCGCCGAGGGTGGCAATAACTCCCAGCGGCTTTTCAAGGTGGATGATGTTCATAACGTCCTCAACGGTCAGCGGCTCAAAGTAAAGCTTGTCGGCGGTGGTGTAGTCGGTGGAGACCGTTTCGGGGTTGTTGTTGATAACAATAGCCTCGTAGCCGGCGTCCTTGATGGTTCTCACTGCGTGAACGGTGGAGTAGTCAAACTCAACGCCCTGACCGATTCTTATGGGACCCGAGCCTAAAACTATAACCTTTTCGCGCTCGGAAACTATCGATTCGTTTTCGTCCTCATAGGTCGAGTAGAAGTAGGGGACATAGCTCTTAAACTCGCTTGCGCAGGTGTCTATCATCTTGTAAACCGGAAAAAGCCCCATTTCGCAGCGGCGGGCATAGATGTCGTCCTCGGTGGTCTTCCAAAGCTCGGCGATGTAGGAGTCGGAAAAGCCCATCTTCTTAGCCTCACGCATAAGCTCGGGCGAGTCGGGGCAAGCCTCCATCTCCTTTTCAAAATCGACTATCTTCTTGATTTTGTCGAGGAAGAACATATCTATTCCGGTGATATTGCATATTCTCGAGTGGTCAACACCTGCCCACATAAGCTGGGATATGGCATAGATTCTGTCGTCGGTGCCCTCCTTGATGTAGTCGAGCAGGTCATCAACGCTCATATGCTCCGAGTCGAACTTATCCATGTGGATGTGATTTTTGGAGTCTTCAAGCGAGCGTATAGCCTTTAGCAGACTTTCCTCCAGCGTTCTGCCAACGCTCATTACCTCGCCGGTAGCCTTCATCTGGGTGGAAAGGGTGTTCGAGGCAGAGGTGAACTTGTCAAACGGGAAGCGCGGCATTTTGGTTACGACGTAGTCTAAGGACGGCTCAAAGCAGGCAGGGGTGTTTGCAAGCTGAATTTCGTCTAAATTCATGCCGACGGCAATTTTAGCCGACACCCTTGCAATCGGGTATCCGCTTGCCTTGGAGGCAAGTGCCGACGACCGCGAAACCCTTGGGTTTACCTCGATAACGTAATATCTGAACGACTGCGGGTCCAAGGCAAACTGAACGTTGCAGCCGCCCTTGACATTCAGCGCGCGAATGATTTTCAGCGCAGAATCGCGCAGCATATGGTATTCTTTGTTTGTAAGCGTCTGGCTGGGAGCCACAACTATCGAGTCGCCGGTGTGGATTCCGACAGGATCCAAGTTTTCCATGTTGCACACGGTTATAGCGGTGTCGTTGGCGTCCCGCATAACCTCGTATTCGATTTCCTTGTAGCCCTTTATGCTCTTTTCAACCAGAACCTGATGAACAGGGGAAAGTGCAAGCGCATTTTTCATCATGACCGTCATTTCGTCGGGGTCATATGCAAATCCGCCACCGGTGCCTCCCAACGTGAAGGCAGGGCGAAGTATTACCGGATAGCCGATATTCTCCGCGGCTTCCAAGCCCTCCTCAACGCTGTAGGTTATCTGCGATGGAACAACCGGTTCACCGATTCGCTGGCAAAGCTCTTTAAAAAGCTCTCTGTCCTCGGCACATTCTATGCTCTTGGCGTCGGTACCCAAAAGCTCGATTTCGCACTCCTGCAAAACGCCTTTTTTGGCAAGCTGCATTGCAAGGTTAAGCCCTGTCTGACCGCCGATTCCGGGAACGATAGCGTCCGGACGTTCGTATCTGCAAATCCTTGCGACAAATTCAAGGGTCAAAGGCTCCATGTAAACCTTGTCGGCGATGGAGGTATCAGTCATGATGGTTGCGGGGTTGGAGTTGCACAAAATTACCTCGTAGCCCTCTTCCTTAAGGGCGAGGCACGCCTGAGTTCCGGCATAGTCAAACTCTGCCGCCTGACCGATAACAATAGGTCCCGAGCCGATAACCAAGACCTTTTTTATATCAGTGCGCTTGGGCATCCTGCTTCGCTCCTTTCATGTTTTCCAGAAATTTGTCAAAAAGATAGTGTGAGTCCTGCGGACCGGGCGCGCTTTCGGGGTGATACTGCACGCTGAACACCTTGTCAGCCTTGCACTCAACCCCCTCAACCGTTTTGTCAAGCAGGTTTATATGTGTAATTTCAAGCTCGGTGGATTCTATGCTTGCAGGATCAACGGCGTAGCTGTGGTTCTGCGAGGTCATTTCGATTTTGCCCGTCTCAAGATTTTTTACGGGATGGTTTCCGCCTCGGTGACCGAATTTCAGCTTGTAGGTTTTAGCCCCATATGCAAGCGAAATTATCTGATGTCCCAGACAGATTCCGAAAATCGGGTACTTGCCCTTAAGATTTCTTACAAGCTCTATAGCAGTCTCAACATCCTCTGGATCGCCTGGACCGTTTGAAAGCACAACTCCGTCAGGGTTCATAAATTCTATTTCCTCGGCAGTGGTGTTGTACGGCACGATGGTAACATTGCAGCCGCATTTGTTCAGCGAGCGGATAATGTTCAGCTTGATTCCGCAGTCCAGCGCAACCACGTTGAACACCGGATTCGCCGTCCTTGAATACCATCTCTTTTTGCAGCTGACCTTAGATACCGCGTCGTGCGGAACAGGGGTGCTTTTTATGACGGCAAGACCGTCCTCCAATGAGGTGGAGATATCGGTAATAAGCACCCTTCTCGAACCCAAGTCGCGGATACTCCTTGTAAGCTTGCGGGTGTCAATGCCGTAAATTCCCGGGATGTCGTTTTCCTCCAGCAGCTCCGAAAGGGTTTTGGTGTAACGGAAGTTCGACGGCATATCGTTGTAGTCCCTAACGATAAGTCCGCCTATGGTTATGGCTTTGGACTCAAAATCGTCGTCGGTTATGCCGTAGTTGCCGATCAGCGGGTAGGTCATAACCACCGCCTGATAGGTGTATGACGGGTCGGAGACTATCTCCTGATATCCCGCCATAGAGGTGTTGAAAACGATTTCAAGCACTCTGTCCGAGCCGCTTCCGAAGCCGTAGCCAAAATATTCGCTTCCGTCCTCCAAAATCAGCTTTCGGTTGAATTTTAACATATTATATCAATGCCTTTCAAGATATTATAAGTGCGTTTGTGCTGTGTCAGAACATTTTAATATATTCGTCTCTCTCCGCTCCGACGGAAGCATACTTCACCGGACAGCCGACCGCTTTTTCGATGTATTCAATATACTTGATTGCAGCCGCAGGAAGCTCCTCCTTGGTGCGGCAGCCGGAGATGTCTCCAAAGCCGTCGACGTATTCTATCACCGGCTTTGCTCTGTCAAGCTTTGCGCCGGTGGGAAAGTCGGTGGTTATCTCGCCGTCAACGTCATAAGCCACGCATACCGGAATCTTATCCATGTAGGAAAGAACATCAAGCTTGGTAAGCGCGATATAGTCGCAGCCCTGAACCATTGCGCCGTATTTGGATGCGGGAATGTCGAACGGACCCACTCTGCGGGGTCTGCCTGTGGCAGCACCGTATTCTCCGCCGGCGGCTCTTAATTTTTCCGCTTCATCGCCGAACATCTCAGCCGTAAACGGACCTTCTCCAACGCAGGTGGAGTATGCCTTCATAATTCCAATGGAATTGTCTATCTTGGCGCCGGGGATACCCGCCCCGATGGGCGCATACATTGCAAGCGTAGTAGAAGACGAAGTGTAGGGATAGATTCCGAAGTCGATATCTCTTAAAGCTCCCAGCTGAGCTTCAAACATTATGTCTCTGCCCTCGGCAATTGCATTGTTAAGATACTTTGAAACGTCACAGACATAGGGCTTTATAACCTCGCCGTACTTTTTCAGCCAGTCCATGATCTCGTCCGCCTTTACAGGCTCGTGACCGTAGCCGACAACGGTTATATTCTTCCACTCCACAATGTCGCAGAGCTTTTCATAAAGACCCTTTTCGTCGAACAGGTCGCCCATGCGTATGCCCTTTTTCATGTATTTGTCGGAATAAACAGGAGCGATTCCCCTGCGGGTGGAGCCGTACTTTTTGTCCGCCAGACGCTCCTCCTCCATTATATCCTGCATTTTGTGATAGGGCAGGCAAATTATTGCCTTGTCGCTGATTTTCAGGTTTTCAGGGGTGATTTTTATGCTCTTTTCGGTCAGGGAGGATATCTCCTTTGTAAGATGCTCGATATCAATAACCATGCCGTTGCCCATAACGTTGACGGTGGTCTCCCTTAAAATTCCGGAGGGGAGAAGGTTAAGTATAAATTTGCCCTTTTCGTTTATAACGGTGTGACCGGCGTTGTTTCCGCCCTGATAGCGGCAGATGATATCATAGTCAGCCGAAAGCAGGTCAACCATTCTGCCCTTGCCCTCGTCGCCCCAGTTTGTTCCTACTATTGCTGTTAACATATCAAAATTCCTTTCTGAGATGCGTTAAACGTTCACAACGGCGTCAACCTCGCCGATTTCATACGATTTAAGAGCCTCGCGCACGGCGGCAACATATTCCTCGGTCTGCTCCTTGGCACGTCCGGTAAAGCCGCCCTCGTCTATGATTTTAAGTATTTCGTCCTTGGTGATGTTGAATACAGGGTCGGCGGCGATTCTGTCGATAAGGTCGTTGTCCGCACCCGATTCCTTGATAGCTTTTGCGGCGGCAACCGAATGACGGCGGATAGCCTCGTGAAGTGTCTGCCTGTCTCCGCCCTTTTTAACGCTGTACATAAGTATGTTTTCGGTCGCGATAAAGGGAAGCTCGTCCATTAAGTGGCGGTTTATCATTCCCGGGTAGACCGTCATTCCCTTAACTATGTTTATAACAAGGGTGAGTATGCCGTCCACAGCCAAAAACGCTTCGGGGATGCTTATTCTGCGGTTTGCCGAGTCGTCCAAGGTGCGCTCAAACCACTGTTCGCTCGCCGTCATAGCGGGATTCATGGTGTCCGCAATGACATATCTTGCCAGTGAAGCAATTCTTTCGCTTCTCATCGGATTGCGCTTGTATGCCATAGCCGATGAGCCAACCTGTCCTGCCTCAAAGGGTTCGTCGACTTCCTTTAAGTGGGACATAAGCCTGATGTCGTTAGAGAACTTGTGCGCGCTCTGCGCGATACCCGACAGCGCAGAAAGGGTGAAGTAATCCACCTTGCGGGTGTAGGTCTGTCCGCTTACGGCGTATGCGCAGTCAAAGCCCATCTTCTTGGCGATAAGCTTTTCAAGCTTCTTAACCTTTTCGTGGTCGCCGTCGAAAAGCTCCAAAAAGCTTGCGCCGGTGCCTGTCGTTCCGCGGCATCCTATAAGCTTAAGATTGCCTAAGACGAAATTGATGTGTTCTAAGTCCATCATCAAGTCCTGAAGCCAGAGGGTGGAGCGCTTGCCCAAAGTAGTCGGCTGAGCCGCCTGAAAATGTGTGTATGCAAGGCAGTTAAGACCTTTGTGCTTTTCGGCGAAGTCGGCAAGTGCTGAAATCGCCGTCAACAGCTTCTGGCGAATCAGCTCAAGCGCTGCTTTCTGCTGGATAATATCGGTGTTGTCGCCGACATAGCAGCTTGTCGCTCCGAGATGGATTATGGGGCGCGCCTTGGGGCAGGCGAGTCCGAAGGTGTATATGTGCGCCATAACATCGTGCCGCACTTCCTTTTCGCGCTTGGCGGCGGTTTCGTAGTCGATGTCGGTAATGTGCTGCTTCATCTCGTTGATCTGCTCGTCGGTGATGTTAAGCCCAAGCTCTTTTTCGCTCTCGGCAAGAGCTATCCAAAGTCTGCGCCACGTGGAAAACTTCATATCGTCCGAGAAAATGTGCTGCATTTCACGGCCTGCATACCGCTTGCACAGCGGGTTTTCGTATCTGTCTGACATTTTGTACTCCTTTGAATGATGAATTTATATGCATACTTTTTTGCAAAAGGCATTCTATAAGCTGCGCCGGTATCAGTATATCCCTTCTATTATATAATCTTTTTCACGAAAATGCAATACCGAGAAGGGAAATTATATGTTGGCTTCAAGCCTTGCCAGAACGTCACGATATCCGTCGAGGACGCTGCCCAGATCTCTGCGGAAGCGGTCCTTGTCCATCTTTCTGTCTGTCTCGGCGTCCCAAAGCCTGCATGAGTCGGGGGATATCTCGTCGCACAGCCAAAGCTGACCGTCAGCTCTGCCGAATTCCAGCTTGAAGTCTATAAGCTTAATTCCTGCCTTGGCAAAAAGCTCGGTCATAAGCTCGTCGATTTTTAGGGAAGCCGCCCTAAGCTCGTCAAGCTCCTCCTGAGTTGCCGCGCCTATTGCGGTTAGCTGAGAGTCGTTTATCATCGGGTCGCCAAGCTCGTCGCTTTTAAGACTGAATTCTACCACTCTGTTTTTAAGAGGGGTGCCCTCCGCAACGCCGTACTTTTTGGAAAAGCTTCCGGCGGCGACGTTTCTTACAATAACCTCAACCGGAACGATTTCGGCGTGCCTTACCAGAATAGCGGTATCGTCAAGCTCCTGCAAAAAGTGGGTTTTAACGCCGTTTTTCATAAGATACTTAAATATGATGTTGGATATAGCCGCGTTCAGCTTGCCCTTTCCGGGAAGATCCTCCTTTTTGGCTCCGTTTCCTGCGGTGGCAGTGTCCTTGTATTCGATAACGCAGGTGCCGGGATCGACTCTCTCATAGACAATTTTGGATTTTCCTTCATAAAGCTTGTGCATTTTTAATCAACCTCTTTATTTTAATAAATTTTTTAACGTTATTTGTTTTGACTTCTTTCAAGCGAAGCCTTTACGAATCCGAAGAAAAGCGGATGCGGACGCTGCGGTCTTGACTTGAACTCAGGGTGATACTGCACCCCGACATGGAAGGCTCTGCCGCTCAGCTCGACCGTTTCAACCAGCCGTCCGTCCGGCGACATTCCCGAAAGGGTAAGACCGTGCTGGGTAAGAACATCGCGGTAGGAGTTGTTGAACTCATAGCGGTGGCGGTGACGTTCGTTTATAAGCTCCGACTTGTAGCAGCGCTCCATAGTGGTTCCGCTCTTTATAACGCATGGGTAGCTTCCCAGACGGAGAGTTCCGCCCTTGTCAATGTCGTTGGACTGCCCGGGCATAAAGTCTATTACCTTATTCTCACACAGCTCGTCGAACTCGCCGGAGTTGGCGTCTGCGATTCCTGCAACGTTCCTTGCATACTCAATAACGGCTATCTGCATACCCAGACAGATTCCGAAGTAGGGGACTTCATGCTCTCTTGCATACTTAGCCGCTAAAATCATGCCCTCGATTCCTCTGCCGCCGAAGCCTCCCGGGACAAGTATTCCGTCCAGCGGGGCAAGTATTTCTTCATATGTTTCCGGCGTGAGGGTTTCTGAATCTATCCATTCTATGTTTACAAAAGTCTTCAAGGGATATCCCGCGTGGCGCAGAGCCTCCGCAACGGATAAATAAGCGTCGTGAAGCTGGACGTATTTTCCCACAAGACCTATGGTTACCTGATGGGTTCTTGAATGAATCTCGTCAACCATCCGCTTCCAGTCGGTAAGGTCGGGTTCGGGGACTCTTAACCCCAGCTCGCGGCAGACAACATCAGAAAAGCCTTTGTTTTCAAGCATCAGCGGGACCTCGTAAAGATCGCCCAGAGTCATATTCTCGATAACGCAGTCCGGCTTGACGTTGCAGAACATAGAAATTTTCTTGAAGATGGAGGGCTCCAGCGGCTCATCGCACCGCAGAACTATGATGTTGGGGTTGATTCCCATGCCCAAAAGCTCTTTCACCGAGTGTTGGGTGGGCTTGGACTTATGCTCGTCCGACCCGCTCAAAAAAGGCACCAGGGTGACATGAATAAAGAGACTGTTCTCCCTGCCAACTTCGAGGGATATCTGTCTCACCGCCTCAATAAAGGGCTGGGATTCAATGTCGCCTATGGTACCGCCGATTTCCGTTATAACAACGTCTGCCGAGGTTTCGCGTCCTACCCGGTAAACAAAGTCTTTTATCTCGTTTGTGATATGGGGGATTACCTGAACCGTCGAGCCGAGATACTCGCCCCTGCGCTCCTTGTTAAGAACGTTCCAGTATACCTTGCCTGTGGTAAGGTTGGAGAATTTGTTTAAATCCTCGTCGATAAAGCGTTCGTAGTGACCAAGGTCGAGGTCGGTTTCCGCGCCGTCCTCGGTTACGTATACCTCGCCGTGCTGATAGGGGCTCATTGTGCCCGGGTCAACGTTGATGTACGGGTCGAGCTTCTGCGCCGCGACCTTTAGTCCGCGAGCCTTTAAAAGCCTTCCCAGCGAAGCCGCCGTTATCCCCTTGCCGAGTCCCGAAACAACGCCTCCGGTAACGAATATGTACTTCGTCATAAAAATCTTCCTTTCTTCCCTATAATTTATATTAAAATGCATTATTCGACCTCAGAACCATGAGTACGCAAAATTTCGTCCGCAACCGCAGCGCGCGTAATACAGCGGTCCATTGCTGTTTTTTCGATGTACCTGTGCGCGGCAGCTTCGCTCATGCCCTTTTCGGATATAAGTATCAGCTTTGCCTGATTTATAAGACGTATCTGCGCCATCTTCTCTTCAAACGGTACAGCCTTCTTTTCAATGCGCTTAAGCCTTGCACTTGTGCCGCAGAGCAGAAGCATGGTTTCCAGAATCACCTGAGCGGGAGCGGGCTTTGAAACGGTGAGGATTCCGAAAGGAGCAAGCCTGCCGCTGATGTCCGCAAAATGCTCGTTTCGCACAAGCAGAAGTATTCCCGAGCTTGTCTTGTGGCAAAGCTCGCTTGCAAATCGCGCCCCGAACTCGTCGCGCAGCGGCGCGTTTATCATTATAATGTCGAAGCTCTGCTCCAAAAGAAGCCGCTTTGCACTTGAAGCGTCGAGCGATATCGAGATGGGGTAGTACTGCGAGTCCGGCAGAAGCTTAACGATGGTGCTGTTGAATTTTCCGGAAGAGGATACCACTAAAACACTGCAAACATTCTCTTTCATTTCCATCTTCAACACCTGCTAGACTTGATTTTGTGTATGATTTTACCGGTTTTATCCGCAATATCCCCTGATTATCTCCTCAGGCAGACACCGCTTTATAAGCTCCGAGCCCAAAGCCTCGTCAGCTGCCGATTTAAGGCTCTTGGGCAGGATATCATAATCTGTCTTGAGTGCTTCCGACGCGCTGAACATATTTATCATAGACGGCTCGCCAAGCTTAAGACCTCTTTCAACGCCCTCAATTCCCGCGTTGATTATTAAAGCCATTGCAAGGTAGGGGTTGCACATCGGGTCGGGTGAGCGGAGCTCCGCACGCCTGTATTCGCCCGACGCCGCCGGTATCCTTATCAGCTGGGAACGGTTTCTTCTCGACCACGAGATGTACTTAGGAGCCTTATCCGTGCCGAAACGTTTGTAGGAATTTGCGGTTGGGTTTAAGAAAACCGTCATTTCCTTTATTCTTTCAAGGATTCCGGCAATCACCGAGGGCATGATGTCCTCACCGCCGGCATTTTTTGCACTGATATTCATATGCATACCGTTTCCCGGAGCGTCCTCTATCGGCTTTGCCGAAAAGTCGGCATAAAGACCGCTTCTTGCCGCGATAGTGCGCACCACCGTTTTAAAGGTGATGGTATTGTCGGCAGCGGTAAGTGGGTCGGCATACCGAAAATCGATTTCGTTCTGACCGGGACCCTCCTCGTGATGCGAACATTCAGGGCGGATGCCCATCTGTTCAAGGGTCAGGCATATCTCTCGCCTTACGTTTTCACCCTTGTCCTCTGGCGCGATGTCCATGTAGCCCGCGCGGTCGTAGGGGATTTTGGTAGGCTCGCCGTTTTCGTCAAGCTTAAACAGGTAAAACTCCAGCTCGGGACCGAAGGAGAAGGAATAGCCCTTTCTTTCAGCATCCTCGACGGTTTTTTTCAAAAGCGCACGAGTATCGCCCGGGTAAACACTTCCGTCGGGACGGGTGATGGTGGTGAACATTCTTACCACCCTGCCGTGGTCGGGTCGCCATGGGTAGACGGCAATTTTTGAAGGGTCGGGTATGAGCAAAAGGTCGGAATCGGCTTCGTCTGAAAAGCCGGGAATCGCAGACGAATCTATGGCAATGCCCATTTCAAATGCGCGCGCAAGCTCGGTGGGCATAATGGATATGTTCTTCTGCCGTCCGAAAACGTCGCAAAAGGCGAGTCTGATGAACTTAACGTCCTCCTCGCTGATGTACTGCATAATTTCATCCGGTGTATAATTCATATTTACGACCATCCATTCTATCAAAATAAAGTTGGTTCCGGCTTTTACCTTATCGATACAAAATACATAAAATTGCCTTAATGCCTTTTTCTACATTATCCGGCAAAAAATAAAAAGCGTTTTCACGCAAAAGAATCCCTTTGCATGAATGAACGCCTTTGCTCATCACGGAAAAAATTATATCATATGCTTAAACCGATGTCAAGAAATGTGCGGCAATTTTTCGCTTTATCCCTTGTAAAAACTCAGCGGCAGTTTGACGGCATATTTATATAAATTGACAATATCCTGTCCGACATCACGACAAAGATAAAATTTTTAATGTTTATCATTAAAAACCTATTGACAAACGTTAAATCACGTGATATAATACAGCCATCGTATACGAAACATCGTGTTAAAATCCAATCAAGAAAGGAAAATTATTATGAAAAGAAATATGTTTGTAATCCGTCTTTCAAAAATTCTCGCAAAAATCTGCGAAATAGCCCATTGGGCGGGGGTTGTGTGCATGGCGCTGCTGCTTGTTTTCAGCATATTCTTCCGCGACCTGCTTCCTAAGTACATCGTTTTAAGCGAGTCGGGTGAAACCACCGTCGGATGCTACGGCTTTGATATCAACGTCATAAACGCAGACGGCAGCTTCCGTATCGGCGCACTTATTATTCTTTCGATTTTTGCCATAATCGCGTTTGTTCTTATGGCGATGGTCTTCCGCAACCTTTATCTTATAATTAAGAACATCAGCCGCGACACCGACAATACACCTTTTTCCAAGGACAATATACGAATGGTTCGTGAAATCGGCATATTTGCAATCGCGGTTCCGGTTGTCGGTCAGATAATGCAGATAGTGGCGTTTATTGCGCTGGGCGCTGAAAACGTTGAAATGAGCGTCGCGCTCGACGGCTACATGATGGGTCTTTTAGCCCTTGTTTTAACCCAGATATTCGGCTACGGTGCGCGTTTGGAAGCCGACGTCGAAGGTCTTTTGTGATAGGGTAAGTGCAGTATGGGAAGTATAGTATTAAGGCTTGATAGAATGATGGTCGAGCGGAAGATGTCATTAAACGAGCTTGCGGCGCGAGTCGGGATATCCAACGTGAATTTATCCAAGATTAAGAACAACAAGGTGACAGCGGTCAGGTTTTCGACCCTCGCGGCGATATGCGAGGCGCTGGACTGCGGAGTAGGGGATATCTTGGAATATGTCAAGGATGAAAAGGCGGATTGAGGTTCGCTTATACGTAAAAATCTGACGTGAATCAAAGCTAAGTTTCAATAGCACAGACATAAAAGTTTTCCGTCCACCCTTTTTCAAAAGGGTGGCGAGGTCAAGGGCGAGGAGCCCTTGTCGCGCTCTGCGGAGAGACGACGGCATCTACTTTGTAATCTTCGTACTTTTGTTTGCCGTCGCACATCGCGTTTCCTCCGTCTTTGATGTTTTATTTAAGCTGTGGGCAAGCTTCTGCAATTTCCACCATATTGTTTGTATTTTTCAGACGGAAACGCCCAACTTTTGTTTAGGAGGCGGCGCCGCCCCAAGACCCTGCCAAAGTTTCGCGACAGCGATACTTATGCCCTTTTTGAAAAAGGGCGGGCGGAAAACTTTTAATTCTTTGCTATTGAAACTTAGCTTTGTTCTCGCGACACCCCTTCCGGCTGAGGCTGGATTTCCTCGGTAGCCTCGAAGGTCAGGAAGGTTATCTTCATTCCGCTATCGCCAAGTTCAAGTGAAATCGGCGTGCCGTTTTTATCAAGTGTGACCGAATATGCCATGCCGTCTACCTCGCCGGTTGAGAAATCGCTTGTTTCGCCCTCGACCATGTCAAGGGTTAAGGGAGCTATCCTGTCAAACGATTTAACCGCCGTCGAAACAACCGAGCCCACCGGGAATTTTGAAGTGTCAAAGGTGAAATGAAGCCCTTTAAAGGCTATCTCCGTCTCCTCGCCCTCAACGTTGAAAACAAGCCCCTTAACAGCCTCCGGAGCGGTAAGCTCGACTATCCACCAGCCGTCTGCAAGTCTTGAAAGGCTTGCTTCGTAGGTCATATCGTCCACTTCAATCTGCACGGTGGAATCAAAGCATTTTGCAATGGTTCGCTCTCGTTTAAGCTTTGGGGTACATCCGCATAAAATGATTGTAAATACTAAAACAGTTGCAAGAATTTTTTTCAATCAGCTCAAGCCCTCTCATATTTCTTGAAAAGCCTTGGAAGATAGTAAAGAATGTCCCCCGCAAGCATTCCGGTTTTGGATAGCCTGCGCGATACCTCCTCGCAGCCGATTCCCAGTATTCCCGAGCCTAAGATGCCCGACGATGCCGGTGAAAGTCCCTGCGCCGCAAAGGATGCCGTAAGCCCCGCCTGCAAATCGCCGCTTCCGCCCTTGGCTAAGCCGTCGTTTCCGAATGTAAGAAGGTGACAGCCTTCGCCCGATACGACCACCGTTGCACAGCTTTTTGAAACCACCGTCGCGCCGGTCTGCTCGTGGATTTGCCTGGCACACTCATAGCGGTTTTCAATCGTTTCCGGAATGGTTTTTCCCGCAAGCCTTGAAAGCTCGGCGGGGTGGGGAGTACCTCTTTCTTAGCTTTTCTAAGTAATTCTATGCGACCCGAGACAAGGTTTATTCCGTCCGCGTCAATAATTATGGGACAAATTGCATTTTCTATTACCGTTTCAAGAATTTTAAGAGTATTTTCGGTGACCCCCAGCCCGCAGCCGATAAGAACCGCGCTTGCCGAGCTTAATGCGTCGCGCAAGCCGTTTGTAACTCTGTTGTCCGCCACCATAAAGCAGTTATCGTCGGCAGGGCAGGGGAAAAGCGTTGCTTCCTTTGCGCTGATTGAAAGAGCCATGCAGGCTTTCTCGGTTGAGAATACCCTGACAAGCCCCACTCCCGAGCGCAGGGCTGCGATTGTGGCAATCTGCGCGGCACCCGGAAATCTGTCCGACCCTGCAAT
>ENA-UOOC01000963-UOOC01000963.1-human-gut-metagenome-genome-assembly--contig:-C48old-NODE-963-length-26418-cov-4.774381_pt1 | contig 26418 bp, 24 predicted proteins | sample MGYA00242469_ERZ724016 | MGnify/ENA metagenome assembly ERZ724016 | reverse complement strand
ATAATTATGGTACTTATTAAAGCAGGACTTACAGCACTCAAATCGACTCTGGCGGATCAGTGGAAGGAATTTTTCTACTGCGATTCGCTTGACAAGGACACTCTTGTTGCAAGGGGACGGAAAAGAGTAAGCGGAAAGTCTTCAAACACATCCGGAAGCGATAATGTTATAACCAACGGTTCGGGAATCGCCGTTGCCGACGGTCAGTGCATGATTATAGTAGAGCAGGGCAGAGTGGTAGAGGTCTGCGCCGAACCCGGTCAGTTCACATATGATTCCTCATCCGAGCCAAGCGTATTTTCCGGAAATCTGGGCGACAGCATTGCCGAAACCTTTAAAACGCTTGCAAGACGCTTTACTCACGGCGGCGACACCGCAAAGGATCAGCGCGTTTACTACTTCAATACCAAGGAAATTATAGACAACAAGTTCGGAACGGCAAATCCTGTTCCTTTCAGAGTTGTGGATACAAAAATCGGTCTGGATATTGACGTCTCTTTGCGCTGCAACGGCGTTTATTCCTACAAGATTTCCGATCCGCTTTTGTTCTACGCCAACGTCTGCGGAAACGTTTCCCGCGATTACACAAGGGATCAGCTTGATTCACAGCTGAAAACCGAGTTCATCTCCGCTTTGCAGCCCTCTCTGGCGAAGCTTTCAGCGATGGAGCTGCGCCCCAACCAGATAATTGCTCACAACACCGAGCTTGAAAACGCTCTTAACGATACTTTGTCCAAGAAGTGGAAGGAACTCAGGGGCATCGAGGTTGTAACGGTATCCTTAGGTTCGGTAACTCTCCCCGAAGTGGATCAGCAGCTTATCAAGAGCGCGCAGCACTCCGGAATGTTAAAGGACCCCACCATGGCGGCAGCCACACTTGTAGAAGCTCAGGCGGAGGCTATGAAGGCAGCCGCAGGCAACAAGGGCGGAGCTATGACCGGCTTTATGGGCATGGGCATGGCAATGAACGCCGGCGGAGTAAATCCTCAGAATTTGTATGCAATGGGTCAGAACACCCCCAAGAATGAAGCTGCAAATGCCGACAGCTGGAAATGCTCCTGTGGAGCGACCGTAAGCGGAAAGTTCTGCCCCGAGTGCGGAACCAAGCGGCCCGAGGGCTGGGTCTGCTCCTGCGGAACGCTGAACAAGGGCAGATTCTGCTCGGAATGCGGTGCTAAAAAGCCTGCCGACCAGCCGCTGTATAAGTGTGATAAGTGCGGCTGGGAGCCGGAAGATCCCCACAATCCCCCAAAATTCTGTCCCGAATGCGGCGACAGATTTGACGACAGTGACAAGCAATAATGTCAGAAATATTAGAATATAAATGTCCCTGCTGCGGCGGAGCTATCGAGTTTGATTCCAAGCTTCAAAAGCTGAAATGCCCATACTGCGACAGCGAGTTTGAGGTTCAGTCTTTAAAGGAGATGGACGAAGCCCTTAAATATGTGGACGCCGACAGCCTTGAATGGGATGATTCGCAGGAAACAGTCTGGGATGACGGCGAGGACAGCTCGCTTCGCACCTATATTTGTCACTCCTGTGGCGGCGAGATAATCGCGGATGAAAACACCGCCGCCTCAAAGTGTCCCTACTGCGGCAATCCGGTTGTTATGACCGGCAGCCTTTCGGGCGAGCTTAAGCCGGACTATGTTATACCCTTTAAGCTGGACAAAAAGGCGGCAGTGGAAAGCCTTAAAAGGCATTTAAGCGGCAAAAGGCTTTTGCCAAAGGTGTTTAAGGATCAGAACCATATCGAGGAGATAAGGGGGATATACGTCCCGTTCTGGCTGTTCGACGCAGACGCCGAAGCTGCCGCAAACTTTAAAACGACACGTATCCGCACGTGGAGCGACAGAAACTACAACTACACCGAAACCAGCCACTATTCCGTTTTCAGAGCCGGAAACATTTCTTTCGAGCATATACCGGTGGATGGCTCCACAAAAATGGCTGATGACCTTATGGAATCGATAGAGCCCTACGACTTTTCCGCCGCGGTCGATTTTCAGACTGCCTACTTGGCAGGATATCTCGCAGATAAGTACGATGTTTCAAAAACTCAAAGCTCCGAGCGTGCAAATCAAAGAATAAAAGCCTCGGCAGAAGCGGAATTAAGAAGCACCGTTATGGGATATTCTTCTGTTGTGCCGGTCGGTTCGAGCGTTAAGCTCAGCTCAGGCGGCGCGAAATACGCGCTTTTGCCGGTCTGGATTTTAAACACCGACTGGAACGGTCAGAAGTATACCTTCGCTATGAACGGTCAGACAGGCAAATTCGTCGGAAACCTGCCGGTGGACAACGCCGCTTATTTCAAATGGCTTGCCTTGCTGACGGCTGCGTTCGGCGCGGGTGCATTCCTGCTGCTGTCGCTGTTCTGGCTGTTCTGAGGAGGGCATTATGAAAAGATTTGTTATGCTTATCCTTGCGGCGGCTTTAATGGCTTTGATGACGGCAGCCGTCTGCGCAGAAACACCAAGGCTTGTCGACAGCGCCGGACTTCTTTCGTCCTCCGAAGCTTCTGCACTTGAAGAGCTGTTGGACGATTACAGCGCGCAGTACAATCTTGATATAGCCGTGCTGACCTCCTACGGAACGGAATATGGTATGTCAACCCAAGACTACTGCGAATACTTCTTTGAGAACAATTACGGCGTGGGCGAGGAGCTGGATGGCGTTATTCTCTATATTAATATGTCCGAACGCGAATGGCAGATTGCAACATCGGGCAAGGCGATAACCGCTTTGACCGATTACGGTCTTGAATACATCGAAGACCAAATGATTAACGACCTTTCGGACGGATATTACTATGATGCATTTAAGTCCTATGCGGATTCCTGCGCCGAGCTTTTAAAAATAGCCGAAAGCGGTGAGCCCTACGACGTTCAGAACGGCGAAGACTACGCAAGTGAGGGCTTAGTGAGCGATACCCGCACAAAATCGCGCTATCCTTTCGGCACTAATCTGCTTATCTCGCTGGTATTCGGATTTATCGCCGCATTGGTCGGCGTTACAAGCATGAAGGCACAGCTGAAAAGTGTGGGTATGCAGCGCGGAGCATCTAATTATGTCAGGCGCGGCTCCTTCAACATCACCCAGTCGAAGGATATTTACCTTTACAGAAACGTAACACGCACGGCAAGACCGAAGGAAACATCATCCTCGCACGGCTCCGGCGGATCAACGATCCATCACTCGTCCTCCGGTCATTCGTTTGGCGGAAGAGGCGGAAAGTTCTGATTGGCAGTTATAGTAAAAAATCAGTCTTGGGGCGTTCCGGGACTGATTTTTGATTTATACTTGACTTTTTATGCCGACAGTATTATAATTTCTTTATTATTCTTAATTCCCAAGAAAGGAATGTATAATTATGGCGAAATATTCTATTGATGAAATCTACAAAAGCGTTAAAGGTCTTATGCCCAATGCCGCCCTTTGCGAAGGCGCAGAGGTTACAATCGAGGGCTGGATAAGAACCAATCGCTCCAATAATAAAATAGGCTTTATCTCCCTTAACGACGGCTCATGCTTCACCTGCTGTCAGGTGGTTTACGAGGCGGAGAAAATCGCAAACTACGCCGATATTTCCAAGCTTCTTACCGGATGCGCAGTAAGAATCACCGGCAAGCTTGTTATCACTCCCGAGGCTAAGCAGCCTTTTGAAATCAACGCAAGCGAAGCCGAGCTTTTGGGCGACTGCGACGCAAGCTATCCCTTGCAGAAAAAGCGCCACTCGCTTGAGTTCCTGCGCGAGATTCCTCATCTGCGCCCCAGAACCAACACCTTTATGGCGGTATTTAAGATCCGCTCAATAATTTCGCAGTCTCTGCACGAGTTCTTCCGCAAGAACGGCTTTAACTATATCCACACTCCGCTCATCACCGGCAACGACGCCGAGGGAGCGGGCGAGACATTTACCGTAACCACCAGAAACGACGGCAACTATGAAGAGGACTTCTTCGGTCGTCACGCCTGCTTAACCGTTTCGGGCCAGCTCCATGTTGAGCCTTTTGCGCTTGCCTTGGGCAAGGTTTACACCTTCGGTCCAACCTTCCGCGCGGAAAACTCCAACACCCCATATCACGCCAGCGAGTTCTGGATGATAGAGCCCGAGATGGCATTCTGCGACCTTAAGGGCGATATGGCGGTTATGGAGGCAATGCTCAAATACGTAATCAAGGACGTTCTGGAAAACGCCAAGGACGAGCTTAAGTTCTTAAACGACTTCGTAGTTGAAAAGCACGATCTTATCTCTAAGCTTGAGCACGTTGCAAACTCCGAGTTTAAGGTTATAACCTACACCGAGGCTGTAGATTATCTCCTTAAGGCGGACGTTAAGTTTGAAAACAAGGTAGAGTGGGGCATGGACTTCTTCAAGGAGCATGAAATGTACATCTGCGAAAAGATTGCAAAGGGTCCCGTGTTCCTCATAGATTTCCCCAAGGATATAAAGGCATTTTATATGAAGCTCAACCCCGACGGCAAGACTGTCGCCGCATGCGACCTGCTGGTTCCCGGAGTTGGAGAGCTTATAGGTGGCTCTCAGCGTGAGGAAAACTATGATGTCCTTGTTAAAAAGATGGACGATATGGGCATGGAAAAGGAAGGTCTGGAGTGGTACTTAGACCTGAGAAAGTACGGCGGAGTGGTACATTCCGGCTTCGGACTGGGTCTTGAAAGGCTTCTGATGTATGTAACAGGTGTTGCAAATATCCGCGATGTTTGCGCGTATGCGAGAACGCCTAAGAATCTGAAGTTCTGATTTTAGTATAATAAAAAAGCATCGGAGTTACATCCGGTGCTTTTTATTTGTGAAGGATTAGTTCCTTCTCTCCTCAACAAAGCTCGAAGCCTCGCAGTCGGCTATGCTCAGTGCCAGTGCCAAGGGATACATTCTTAAGGCGTTTCCTATGAGCTTTACGTTTTCCTCACCCGAGAATCCCATGTGCCAGCGGATAGCCATGGCTTCGTCGCGGGTCAGGCGCATAAATCCGCTTACTATGTATACCGACTTTTCACCATGACCGTATGGCAGAGTGTCGTTGTAGTCGTAATAGGGAACCTTTTCCCATTGACCTGTTTTGTCGTTTTTGACGTTTCGCATACTTACAACATACGTGTTTATCTTGCAGATGTCGTGAAGCAGGGCGGAAATGGCTATTGTCTCGTCGCTGAATTTAAGCCCGAAGGTTTCTTTTGCTCTGTCCGTTTCAAGATACGACTTTAAGCAGTCGTAAACGTTAAGACTATGTTCGCATAAGCCGCCCTCGTAGGCGCAGTGGAACTTGGTTGAAGCGGGGGCGGTGAAGAAATCGCATTTTGACTGCAAAAACTCCAAAAGCTTGTCAGCACCGTCGCGCTTGATGTTTGTGCGGAAAATATCTATAAATCTTTCCTTTGATTTTATTGGATTCTCGTTCATGGCAGTTATCTCCGATACTTTAATTTATAATAATATTGTAACACATTTCTGCTCGTGATTCAAGATGTTTTTTCTTACTGAGAAAATATGTAACCATACTGTAATCTTAAATTTTTGTGTGATTGCTTGCTTTATTTCATTGAATGTGATATAATACTGAATATATATTGGAGTATTATGGATTAATATTATTATATAAAGGAGTTTTGGTATGCCAAAAAGCATGACGGGCTACGGACGGTCGAAAATGCTGTTCGGAGCCAGAGAGATAACTGTTGAGATAAGAAGCGTAAACCATAAATTCTTCGAGTTTTCCTCGCGCGTTCCAAGGCAGTACGGATACATTGAGGACAAGCTTAAAGCACTTTTCTCGGCTTCTATTAGCAGGGGAAAGGTGGAAGCTTATGTAAGTATATCAACTAACGACGGCTCGGACGTTAGCGTTGAGGTTAACACTCCGCTTGCCGAAAATTACATATCCGCCCTTCGCAAGGCAAACTCTACTCTTAACCTTACCGACGATATTACTCTTACAAGGCTTTTCGGAATTCCGGATATCTTCACCGTAACCAAAGCGGAAACCGACGAAAACGAGCTTTGGGAGGAGGTCAGGGCGACCGCTTCTGCTGCGCTTGAGGGCTTTGTGGATATGCGCAGGCGGGAGGGCGAACGTCTTAAAGCGGACATTCTCACCAAGCTTGATTATATCGAAGAAACCGTTGCCAAGATAGAGCTTCGCTCGCCGGAGGTTACAAAGGAATACCGCGAAAGGCTGTATCAGAAGCTGTGCGACATTTTGCAGGACAAGAATATCGACGAGGCAAGGATACTCACCGAAGCCGCAATATTCGCGGATAAAACCGCCGTGGACGAGGAAACCGTAAGGCTAAAAAGTCATGTGGCTTCCTTCAGGGAGCTTTTAGAGCTTGACGAGCCTATCGGCAAAAAGCTTGATTTTTTAGTTCAGGAGATGAACCGCGAGGTCAACACCACCGGCTCGAAATGCTCCGACCTTACAATCACCAAAATGGTAGTTGATTTAAAGAGTACCATTGAAAAGGTGAGGGAGCAGATCCAGAACATAGAGTAAACGAGGTTATGCTATGAATGATGGAATGTTGAATATCGGGTATTCCTGCTATGTTTCGGCGGATAAGGTGGTAGCGCTTGCTTCTCCCGACTCATCGCCGATAAAAAGGCTTGTTCAGGAGGCAAAGGATAAGGGCGCGCTTATCGACTGTACCTACGGCAAAAAAACCAAGACGGTTATAGTCACAGTCAGCGACCACGTTATACTATCTTCAAGGACTTCCGAATATATTTTGGGTAAAATAGAGGCTGAGGAAAATGAATAAGGGTACACTTTATGTGCTTTCCGCGCCGTCGGGCTGCGGCAAGGGGACGGTTCTGAATGAGCTTTTCAAAAAAACCGACAATGTTTACTACTCCGTTTCCGCAACGACAAGACAGCCGCGCGAGGGCGAGGTCGACGGCGTAAATTACTATTTTGTAACCAAGGAGCGTTTTTTAGAGCTTGTCCGGAACGACGGTATGCTGGAATACGCTACCTTTGTGGATAACTACTACGGCACCCCCAAGGCACCCATAGAGGAAAAGCTCGCCGAGGGGAAGGACGTGATTTTAGAGATTGAAACCGCCGGCGCTATGATGGTAAAATCGGTATGTCCAGAGGCTGTGCTTATATTCATGCTTCCGCCGTCGATAGATGAGCTTGCCCACAGGTTAGAGGGCAGGGGCACCGAGACCGAGGAAGTTATCCAAAAAAGAGTAACGCAGGCGTACCGCGAAATCAGACTTGCAAATAACTATGATTATGTGTTCGTAAACGACAATCTTTCGGAAGCCGTTGACGATTTGATGATGATAATGAAATCAGCCAAACATCTTGTAAATAAAAATAACGAAATAATTAAAGGAGTGCTGGAAAAATGTTAAGACCTTCAAGCTCACAGATTTTAAAGAACGGCGAAAGCACCTATTCTTTGGTAATAGGCGTTGCAAAGCGAGCAAGGGAAATTATTGATACCGCTTACGACGCGAAGGAGATAATCGACCGCAAGCCGGTTGCAACCGCGGTAGAGCAGTTTGCAAACGGCGAATACAGACTGGTGGAGGATTCTTCCCTTAAAAGAAAGTAAAAAGCTTGAAGCTTAAGATTTGTACTGCCCGTTAAAACGGCGGCGCAAATCTTAAGACAGTATGAAAGGCATGGTTTTACATATGAACAGTACCCATGCGGCAAAGGTTGCCATTTCCGAAGCTGCTTACGGCTATGATACCGAATATACCTATAAATATCCCGAGATTCTCGCGCCGGTTTTAAAGCCCGGGATGAGAGTTTTGGTGCCGTTTGGCAAGGGCAATTCAAAGCGCATCGGTCTGGTTACAAGAACCTATGTAAAGCCCGAGCCGGACGAAAGGCTTAAGCCGATTATCAGCATAGTGGATAAAGAGCCGCTTGTTAACGATGAGCTTTTGAATATGGTTTTCTGGCTGAAGGAGCATACGTTTTGCACCTTTTTTGAAGCGTTTCGGACTATAGTCCCTGCTGGATATTCGGTAGTCAGACAGAGCGTTTACGAGATATCAAACCATCTGCCGGACGAGGAGCTTTCGGAGGAAGAGGAAGCCCTGCTGACAGCTTTAAAAGGAGCATCTTCAAGACGTGAGTTCGACGAAATCATCGACTGCGGTGTGGATAAATCCAAGGAAGCGGTGGTTAAGTCTCTTGTAGAAAAGGGCGTTTTGGAGGAGTCGGACAAATTCAAGCGCAGGGTGGGCGACGAAACCGTTCGCATGATAAGGCTTACGCCGGATTATCTTGAAAACAACCAAAAGGGCTTTACAGTCAAGCAGAAGCAGGTGGTCGACTTTCTCACCGAAAACGAAACCGCCTCGGTTAAGGAAACCTGCTATTACCTGAGCGTAACCCCCACCATAATAACAAACATGGTTAAAAAAGGCGTTTTGGAGGAATACCGCTACGAAGCTTTAAGAACACCTCAAAGGCATCAGGGCAAGCCCGCACCGGAAATATCCCTTTCCGAAGAGCAGACAAAAGCCTATGAGGGCGTTAAAAGCCTTATAGACGCGCATAAGCCGGCGGGAGCACTGTTATATGGCGTCACCGGAAGCGGAAAGACGGCGGTTTTTATCAGGCTGATTGAGTATGTTCTTTCCCTTGGAAAGTCGGCTTTAATGCTTGTGCCGGAAATTTCGCTGACGCCCCAGACGGTGGCAAGGTTTTCGGGGTATTTCGGAGATACCGTTGCGGTGATACATTCGGGGCTGTCTGTGGGACAGCGGCTGGACGAATTTAAAAGAATTCGTCGGGGAGACGCTAAAATAGTCATCGGCACCAGAAGCGCGGTGTTCGCATCGCTTTCGGATATAGGAATAATCATCATGGACGAGGAGGGCGAGCCAAGCTACAAATCTGAGGCTTCGCCAAGATATCACGCGCGCGACGTTGCAATAAAGCGCTGCGGAACGCACAACTGCGTTTTGCTTCTTGCTTCGGCAACACCGTCGCTCGAAAGCTATTATCACGCAAAAAGCGGAAGATTCAGCCTGTTTGAGCTTAAAAACCGCTACGGCGATACAAAGCTTCCGCAGGTGGTAGTTGCAGATATGATAACCGAAGCGGAAAACGGCAACGAAAGCATTTTCTGTGAGGATATGGTGCGGCGCATCCGTGAGGAAATGGGAAAAGGCAACCAGTCGATACTTCTTTTAAACCGCCGCGGATACAATACAACCGCAACCTGCCTGAAGTGCCACTCGGCAATAAAGTGTCCGAAATGCCTTATCCCATTGACATATCATAAGTCAAAAGGCAAGCTGATGTGCCATTACTGTGGGTATTATGAGACATTCGGCGGCAAATGCCGTGATTGCGGGTCGGACAGCGTAAGGCTTTCGGGTTTAGGAACCCAGCTTTTAGAAGAGGAGCTTGCCAAGTTCTTCCCCGACGCAAGAGTTTTGCGGATGGATGCTGATACCACCTGTTCGCGATATGCATACGAAGAAAAATTCTCCGCCTTTGAGCGCGGGGATTACGATATAATGGTCGGCACCCAGATGATAGCAAAGGGTTTGGATTTTCCCAAGGTGACAACCGTCGGGGTGATATCGCTTGACAGCTCGCTGTTTGCAGGCGATTACCGAAGCTTTGAGCGGACGTTTTCGCTGTTGACTCAGGTCTGCGGCAGAGGCGGCAGAGGTGAGCAGGAGGCTGTTGCATATATACAAACCTTTGTTCCGGATCATCACATAATAGAGCTTGCCTCACGGCAGGATTACAAGGGCTTTTACGCCGGAGAGATAGCCCTGCGCCGCGAGATGATATATCCGCCTTTTTGCGACATCTGCTCGGTGTATTTCAGCTCCACCCTTGAAGCGGACGCTTTGCGCGCAGCAAACGAATTTGTTGAGATGATGCGCGCGGGTCTGCAAAATATCAATGATAAATTTCCGCTGAGGGTTTTAGGTCCCGCAAAATCGGGATATGGCAGAATAAATGGCAGACATAAATACGCACTCACCATAAAATGCAGAGCGTCAAAAAATTTCCGCTCGTTTATGGCAGAAATGCTGACGGCGGCATCTAAAAACCGCAGTTTTGCCAATGTAAGGGTATATGCGGATATCAACGGATTGTGAACATAATAATAATTACAGGACAATGTTAATATAGTAATAGAGAGGACGTAATAAAACAATGGCACTTCGTAAAATAGTAACCGACGGCGATCCGGTGCTTTTAAAAAAATGCAAGCCGGTAGAAAAGTTCGATTCAAGACTTCATCAGCTTTTAGATGACATGAAGGAAACCATGTACAAGGCGGAAGGAGTAGGACTTGCCGCCCCGCAGGTGGGCATAATAAGGCGGGCAGTGGTAATCGACGTCGGCGAAGAATATATCGAGCTTATCAATCCCGAAATAACATGGCAGTCTGAGGAAACTCAGTATGGCACCGAGGGCTGTCTTTCATATCCCGAGCTTTATGGCTATGTCACCCGCCCCAAAACGGTTAAGTTCAAGGCGCAGGACAGGTTCGGAAACGAGTACGAGCGCGAGGTTAGCGACCTTTTTGCAAGATGCGTATGCCACGAGCTCAACCATTTAGATGGCATTACGCTTCCTGACAATATCGAGGCTCCGTATGTCGAAGAGGACGAGAAGGACGGAGATTAAGTTTTATCGATAACTGATTTGTGCTTGCGGAAAGGCATGGTAATATATGAAAATAGTTTTTATGGGAACGCCGGATTTTGCCGTTCCATCGCTGAAAGCACTGTATGAAAGCGGCGAGGAGATAGCGGCGGTTTTCACCCAGACCGATAAGCCCAAGGGCAGGGGAAATAAGCTTGCATTTTCTCCGGTTAAAGAGTTTGCTTTGGCGCATGATATAAAGGTGTACCAGCCCGCCTCTTTAAAGAGGGAGACGGAGGTGTACACCCCCATAATTAAAGAGCTTGACCCTGATGTTATCGTGGTTGTGGCGTATGGCAAGATACTCCCGCCGGAGGTGCTTTCGATTCCAAAATTAGGCTGCGTGAACGTTCACGGTTCGCTTCTGCCAAAATATCGCGGAGCGGCTCCGATTCAGTGGACTGTCCTCAACGGCGACGAATATGGCGGAATAACTACAATGCTGATGGCAGAGGGATTGGACACCGGCGATATGCTTTTAAAACAGGCGGTAAAGGTGGAAAATCTCGAAACCGCCGCGGAGTATTTCGACCGACTTTCCGCAGTCGGCGCAGAGCTTCTATTAAAGACCCTTGCGGGGCTTAAAGCCGGAGAAATCACGCCGATAAAGCAGGACGAAGCCGAGGCTACTTACGCTCCGATGCTGTCAAAGGAAATGTGTCCGATAGATTTCAGCGTTTCCTGCGAAGAGGTCTACAATAAAATTCAGGGGCTTTCAGACTGGCCCTGCGCCACCTGCATTGTCGGCGGCAAAAAGCTAAAAATATACAGGTGCGAAAAGCTAAAAGCAAGCGGACAGCCCGGAACTGTCATAAATCCCGCCGATTTTACGGTCGCCTGCGGCTCGGGTGCGGTGAGATTTCTGGAGGTTCAGGCGGAAGGCTCGAAAAGAATGCCCGCCGCAGACTATTTAAGGGGACATCCCATAAGCAAAAACACAATTATAAATTAGTATTTTATTCTGAAAGGATTAATATATGCCTTATTATTGGTTTGATTATACCTACCTTTTGCTTATACCGGCACTGTTATTCGGCTTGTATGCGCAGTTTAAGGTAAATTCGACTTATTCAAAATATCAGAAGGTCAATAACAGCCGCGGCTGGACAGCTGCCGAGGTTGCAAGAAAAATTTTAGACGATAACGGTCTTTATGACGTAAATATAGCCCACATCGCCGGAAATCTTACGGATAACTACAATCCAAAAACAAATACCGTCTCGCTTTCGGACAGCGTTTATTCCTCAACCTCAGTTGCGGCGATAGGCGTTGCGGCTCATGAGTGCGGACACGCTGTTCAGCACGCCGAGCAGTATACCCCGATAAAGATACGCTCCGCGCTTGTTCCGGTGACTAATTTCGGCTCGTCCTTCGGCGTTATCATTCTTGCGATAGGCTTGATATTTTCAAGCTACAATATCGCGATGATAGGCGTGCTGCTTTATTCGCTGATGGCAGTATTTCAGGCTGTCACCCTGCCGGTTGAGTTCAACGCAAGCTCAAGAGCTTTAACAACCCTTCGCGAGCAGAATATGCTTGAGGACGACGAGCTTAAAATGTCCAAAAAGGTTCTTTCAGCTGCCGCTATGACCTATGTTGCGGCGCTGGTTTCATCGATTTCAACGATTTTCAGACTTCTTCTGATAGTAAATCGCGGTACAAGGCGGAGAGACTGATGCAGACACCAAGAGAAATCACCTTAAAGCTGCTTGTTTCAACCGAGCGCAATCAAAGCTATTCAAATATAGCTTTAGATCAGACCCTGTCGAAATACACGCTTTTAAAGGATGTTGACAGAAGATTCATAACCGCGCTGTATTACGGCGTTATAGAAAGAAAGATAACCCTTGACGCCGTTATAGCGGCTCACTCATCACGACCGCTTGATAAGCTTTCCGAAAGCGTTCGGGCGATACTTCGCATGGGAATATACCAGCTTTTGTATATGGACAGCGTGCCCGACAGTGCCGCCGTAAATGAAAGCGTGCTTTTGGCAAAGGACAATAAAAACCCCGCAACCGCCGGATTTGTAAACGCTCTTTTAAGAAGCTTTATCAGAGACGGCAAAAAGCTGCCACATTACGGTGTTAAATACAGAGATTTGTCGATAGAGTATTCCTGCCCCGAATGGCTGATTAAAATGTGGATGACCGATTACGGCGAGGAAACAGCAATATCTATGCTTCGTTCTTCGCAGGGGCGTCCGCCGCTGTCTATTCGGCTGAATACAGCAAAATTTGCGGTTGAGGAAATAATATCCGAGCTTGAAGGCGAGGGCGTGTCGGTAACCCTGCGTGATGATTTGGCAGGCTGCGCCGAGCTTGAGGGCTGCGGCTCCTGCGAGAGACTTTCAGCCTATAAAAAGGGAATGTTCCACGTTCAGGACGCTTCATGTCAGATATGCGCTAAGTGCGTCGACGCAAAGCCGGGAGACACCGTTTTAGATATGTGTTCGGCTCCGGGTGGAAAGGCGTTCACAATCGCCGAGCTTATGGAAAACAAGGGCAGAGTTCTGGCGTTTGACCTTCACGCAAACCGCGTAAGGCTGATAGCGCAGGGAGCTAAGCGGCTGGGTCTTGACATTATCGAGGCAAAGACAAATAATGCAAAGGTTGTAAGCGAGGATATACCTCAGGCGGAAAGCGTTTTGTGCGATGTTCCATGCTCCGGTTTGGGAGTTATAAGGCGGAAGCCCGAAATCAAGTATTGCGACAGAACCGCGATTGAGGGGCTGCCAAGCGTCCAGCATGATATTCTTGCCGCTTCGGCGGGATACGTTAAGCCTGGCGGAACCCTTGTATATTCAACCTGCACCTTAAATCGCGCCGAAAACGACAATCAGGCTGAAAGATTCTTAGCCGAAAACAAGGACTTTGAGCCATATATAATAGAAGAATTCGGAAGCTATAAGGTAACGCTAACGCCGGACACCTCCGGTGGAGACGGCTTCTTTATAGCAAGATTCAGACGTAAAAAGTAAAGACGGGTAGTAATTTATGAAGGATATACTTTCTTTGGAGCAAAGCGAGCTTGAAGCGGATATCTTAGCCATGGGCGAAAAGAAATTCCGCGCCTTGCAGATATACCAGTGGCTTCATAAAAAAAGAGCTGCAAGCTTTGACGAGATGTCGAACCTTTCGTCCGAGCTGCGCTTGCGCCTTGCCGAAGAATATTATATCGGAAGGCTGAAGGCGGTAAGGGTTCTTAAATCCAAGCTCGACGATACCGAGAAGTTTCTGTTCGAGCTTTCGGACGGCAACCATATCGAAACCGTACTTATGAGCTACGAGCATGGCGATTCGCTCTGTGTTTCAACTCAGGTCGGGTGCAAAATGGGATGCCGCTTCTGCGCTTCGACCATCGCGGGATATAAGCGAAGCTTAGAGCCGTCTGAAATTCTTTTGCAGCTTTACGAGGCTGAAAGGATATCGGGGCGGAAGGTATCGAGCATAGTTTTAATGGGAATAGGCGAGCCGCTTGACAATTTCGACAACGTTGTAAAGTTTCTGAAAATACTTTCAAGCGAGCAGGGAACAAATATGAGCCTGCGACACGTTTCGCTTTCCACTTGCGGTCTGGTAGACAGGATATACGATCTGGCGGCACTTGATCTGGATCTGACGTTATCCATCTCGCTCCACGCGACCAACGATAAAAAACGGAGCGAGCTTATGCCGGTGAACAACCGGTATCATATAGACAAGCTGATGAAGGCGTGCTACGATTATTTTGACAGGACAGGACGCAGGATATCCTTTGAATACGCCCTTATAAACGGCGAAAACGATTCGTATGAAGATGCCGAGGCGCTTGCAGAGCTTGTTAAAAAGATGCCGTCGCACGTTAACATTATACCGGTAAACAAAATAAAGGAACGCTCGTTTACCTCGGACAGGGGAGCGGCGCAGAAATTTGCAAGGCTTTTAACCGGTCTTGGAGTTAATGCGACTGTAAGAAGAACCCTTGGCTCGGATATAGACGCCGCCTGCGGTCAGCTCAGGCGGGAATACGAGATTTAGCATTTTGAGATGTCAGCGCACAGCGGACAGATTAGTATAATTTATATTGCAGCTTCGGAGGCGATAGGCTTGTTTGTAACAGGTAAAACAGACATAGGAAAATTCAGAAAAGAAAATCAGGACAGATTCCGCCTGAGTATGCTATCAGACGACAGTGCCTTTGCCGTCGTGTGTGACGGTATGGGAGGGGCGGCTTCCGGAGGGCTTGCAAGCGATATCTCCGCAAACGCGGTTTATGAAAGGATCCAGCTGAGCTTCCGAAGCGATATGGAGCCTAAAAGTATAAAGTCACTGCTGCTGTCCTCTATTTCAGCGGCGAATACTCTTGTTTACAACAAAAGCAAGGCAAGCCCCGAAAACGAGGGTATGGGAACCACCTGCGTATGCGCGGTGATACATAACGGTCTTTGCTGCATTGCAAGCGTGGGCGATTCGAGGGCGTATATTCTGAACGAATCGGGTATAACCCAGATAACCAGCGACCATACCATGGTTGAATATCTTCACTCCAAGGGACTTATAGACGAATCGGAGATGAAGGTTCACAGAATGAAGAACGTTATAACCCGCGCTGTAGGAGTGGACGAAACCGTTGAAGCCGATTATTTCGAGCTGGATGTTCATCCCGGAGAGTATATACTTATCTGCACCGACGGTCTGACAAACTATGTGAGCGACGAGGTTATTTTCGGAACGGTTTACCACCAGCCGCTGGAGCAGGCGGCAACCGAGCTTGTTGAAAGAGCAAATTCCCTTGGCGGCAAGGACAATATAACAGTAGTTCTGGCTGCGATGTAGTTTTATAAGGAAGTGATAAGCATGGAAGACAATATGATAGGCATGAAATTGGACGGAAGATATGAAATCACCGAGCGCATAGGCGTGGGCGGAATGTCCGACGTTTATAAGGGCAGAGATATTATGGAGGGCAGAACCGTCGCCGTTAAGATATTAAAGCCGGAGTTTTGCTCGAACGAGGAATTTGTAAGGTGCTTCAGAAACGAAAGCAAGGCGATAGCGGTTTTGTCTCACCCGAATATTGTAAAGATTTTCGATGTGGGACACGAAAACGCTTTGGAATATATAGTCATGGAGTATATCGACGGCATAACCCTTAAGGAGTATATCGAGCAGATAGGTCTTGTGCCGTGGAGAGAGTGCGTTCACTACACCATTCAGATTCTCCGCGCTTTGCAGCTTGCCCATGACAGGGGAATTGTCCACCGCGATATAAAGCCCCAGAACGTTATGCGCCTTTCGGACGGCACCATTAAGGTGATGGATTTCGGAATAGCAAGATTTTCCCGCCAGAACCCCGGTATGCCCACCGAAAAGACGATGGGTTCAGTGCATTATGTCTCCCCCGAGCAGGCAAGAGGGGAGCATACCGACGAGCGCAGCGACATCTACTCTGTAGGCGTTATGATGTATGAGATGCTCACCGGCAGAAAGCCTTTTGACGGCGACACTCCGGTGTCCGTAGCTCTGAAGCATATGAACGAGGAGCCGGTTAAGCCCTCGCAGTTTGTCTCGAGTATGTACCCCGGTCTTGAGGAGATAATCCTGCGTGCGATGGAAAAGGATCCTTCAAAGAGGTATCAGTCCGCTTCGGGGATGATAATGGATATCGAAGCGTTTAAAAACGACCAGAGCGTGGTATTCGGCTATGCTGAGGAGCCTGTTAAAAAGCCGGAACGCTCCTCAAAGCTGCTTATGGTCGCAAAAAATAAGAAAGCCCAGCCGGACAAGCCCAAAAAGGCAGCTAAGAAAAAGCCGGAGCCACCGGCGCAGGACTATGTTGTCTATGAGGATGACGCGGACGACGAGGATGACGAGCCAAGGCACAACTATATCCTTCCGATACTTGCCGCGATGACGGTTACGGTTATAATCGTTGCAACGCTGTTTCTGTCCAAGGTTATTTGGGGGCTTTCAAAACCACGGCTTCCTCCTCCAACGACTACACAATGCCAAAGCTTGTCGGACTCAACTATTACGACGCCAGAGCGGAATATCCCGATATCCAGCTTGCCGCAACCGAGGAGTACAATTCCGAAAATCCCGCAGGAATAATCATCGAGCAGGAAAAGGCGGAAGGAAGAATAGTAAAAATCGGCGACGTTATAAAGGTAGTTGTTTCAAAGGGAACAAGAATGGTTACTGTTCCTGACGTTGTTAATTTCCACTATAATTCAGCAAACGCAGCTCTTATCGGCGAAAATCTCAAGTGCCTGAGAATAGAGGTTGAGAGCGACGATATCGCCGCGGGATACGTTGTTAAAACCGACCCTGTTGCTTACTCTACTATCGAGGAAGGCTCGACGGTTAAGGTTTATGTCAGCATAGGTCCTTCAACCGAGGATACGGTTGTTCCTTATGTAGTTGGCTACAGCGTTACCGAAGCGGAAGCAATGCTTACCGACGCTTTCCTTGTCACAAAAATCCAGTATACAGAATCAAGCGAGCCTGCGGATACAGTAATATCCCAGAATATCGCCGAGGGCGACATAGTTACAAGAAACACCACCGTTACCATATACGTTTCGGACGGAACAGGAATGTATTCAGATCCGTTTGCCGATCCGTGGGGAGATATCAACCTTGACGACCCGACGTGGCCGGACGACCCGAACGGAAACGGCAATCAGACAATCCCCGGAGTTCCGGACAATACCGTTACCGACCCCGACGACGGCAGAAATTATGTAACGGTAAAGGTAGATATCCCGTCGAACGTAACCAATTCTTATTCGCTGACATTCTATGATACACAAACCTCCGAAGCCGTAAGCGACAAGGTTGTATTCAGCGGTTCGCTATATGGGGGATCGTATATAGAAGTAAAGGTATACGGCGAAAGCGGAACGATTACCGCTTCGGCAAGCCTGAAGAGTCCCAGAACTGGATTAAAGTCGGAGCTTGCACAGTATACCATAAACTTTGACGATGGAACCTACTATTGCTCACAGTATTCGCAGTATGTATTCACGATAGTTGATATGAATACAATGTACTGATAGAAGCGTATGGTTTTTGAAGGAACAATAATAAGCTCGCTCGGCGGCAGCTATAAGGTCGCCGCCGACGGCAGAGAAATAATATGCTCCGCAAGGGGAGTTTTCCGCGCGAAGGAAATAACCCCGCTCTGCGGCGACAGGGCGGTAATTTCGGAGGAAGGCTCCTCCGCGGTGATAACTGAGATACTGCCGCGGAAGAACGAAATAATCCGTCCGCCGCTGGCAAATCTTGACTGCATGGTTTTTGTGATATCCACCTGCGAGCCTGCACCGAATATCCCGCTTTTGGATAAATTCTTAGCTGTATGCGAGTTTAAGGGGATATCTCCGGTGATAGTGTTTACAAAGACGGACAAGCAGTCTGCCGACGGCTATGCGGATATCTATAAGAGCATATACCCCACCTTCTGTGTGGATAATTCAAGCGGCAGGGGCTGCGAAGATGTGAAAGCTGCGCTGAAAGGCAAGTTTTCTGCGGTTACAGGAAATTCCGGCTCGGGAAAGTCATCTTTACTCAACAATATCTGTCCTGAGCTTGGCTTGGAGACGGACGAAATCAGCCGAAAGCTTGGCAGAGGAAAGCACACCACGCGCAGGGTGGATATCTACAGGCTCGACTGCGGCGGTTACATAGCGGATACTCCCGGTTTCTCGACCTTTGAGACGAGGAAGTATGATATCATCATGAAGGACGAGCTTGCCGACTGCTTTCCCGAATTTGAAGGCTATCTGGGCAAGTGCCGCTTTTTCGACTGCTCTCACACCAAGGAAAGCGGCTGTGCGGTGATAGAAGCGGTTGAATCTGGCAAGATAAGCCGCTCGCGGCACAAAAGCTATGTTGAGATGTATGCGGAGTCGGCAAAAATAAAGCCTTGGGATGTTAAGCCCAAGAGCAAGTAATTTGGTACAAAACAGTCTTAGCAATTTTTCGTAACCGGAATATTATGTTATATAGGCTGATGATGGCAAAGCCGTCCGGCAGCCGTACATAATAGGAGGTGCGCGATGAAAATAGTAGTAGTTAAGCCAAATAAGGCAATACGCGGGTTACTGCGGCTTATATTCGGCATTAAAAAGGATAGTAGCTGTGAATAGTATTAAAAAAGAGGGAACGCAAATTTTGCGCTCCCTCGATTTTTTATCGCAATTTCTTATAAAAATAGCCCTATACTTATTTCATTTTTCTATAGAAATATAATAAGAACTCCCTCCGCCTATAATAGCGTTCGGAAGGTTCAGCCGGTATTTGCCCCCTCAAACGGCGTGCTTTTAGCGGCGCAGAATGTCCCTTCGGATATCCTGCTTCTTTTTGTTATATTCACATCCGTAATGGTAATCTTCTATAAGGACAGAGAAAACGGCATAGTAGCTCTTATTAAGCCCCTGCGCTACGGACGAACCCGCCTTGCTCTTGCAAAGACAGCGACAGTATTCTCGGTCTGCTTTGCCTGCGGAGCCGTATTCTTTATGATGAATCTCTGGATAGGCTCTATCCGCTACGGCTTGGGAGACTTGTCCCGCCCTGTACAGTCTCTTTCGGGATATCTTGGCTGTAATCTTCCCATATCCGTCCGAGAGCTTTTGTGCCTTATATTTGCATACAAAATCCTTGCAATATTCATCTGCGCACTTATCTCGCAAAGCCTTTTTATCCGCCTTAAAAACGTAACAGCGTATCTGACACTTCTTTTGGCAGGAGGAATAGAAACGGCACTCTATCTTTTAATCAGCGAGACATCATATCTTTCCCCGATAAAGCAGATAAACCTTGCGGCGTTCGTAAATTCCTCCCACCTGTTCAAGACATATTCTAATATTAACCTTTTCGGATATCCCATAAATCTTATATGGACAACAACTATTTTTGTTGTCGTACTTATAGCCGTACTTGTATTTCTCACGGTACGTCTCTACAAGAACATATCCATCTCCGAGATAAAAAAGACCCGCCGCAGATTAATAAAGACCAAGCCTCCCAAAAAAGCGTTTTCATACACGCTTTACAAGGACTTGATTATGCACAAGGGTCTTTTGATACTTATTGCTGCGCTTGCTTTTCAGATATATTCGGCGTTTAACTATGTCCGACCATACCAGTCGGATGACAGTATGTATAACGCTTATGCCTCACAAGCCTACAGTCTCAACTCCGCTCAGGAGGTCTATGACTATATGAAGTCCACCGCGCAGGAGATTAACGCCGAGCTTAAAGGAAGCATGAGCGGAGGTTACAGCTCAAACGACATCTGGGCAAAGAGAAGTGCTTTTGAGAGGCTTACAAGGCAATACAACAACGCAATGAAAATATCCGGCGGAAAGAATCTCCCGAAATATATGTATTACACCACCGGCTGGGACAATCTTTTCGGCGTAAACGGCTTTAAGACGGATTACAAGCTTGGGCTTATAGCTATCTTGGGAATCTGCTTTGCAGTCTCTCCGCTGATTGCATACGACAACCGGGCAAGAATAGGCTTTTTGCTCTACGCAACCAAGTCAGGCAGAAGGACATATTTTGTACACAACGCCGTTATGGCTGCGATATTCGCAACCGTTGTTTCGCTTGCGGTATACATCCCTCACTATGTTCAGATGCTGTTGACATACGGTACTCAGGGAATCTTAGACCCGATTTCGGGAATAGTAAGCTACTCCAAGCTCGGCGGGCTTCCGGTACTGGGATATCTGATATTGCTGACAGCGGACAGAATTATCTCGCTGATACTGTTTTCTGAGCTGGTGCTGGTTATCTCGTATAAGTCCAAGAGTCCTACTACTGCTACTGTAGCCACGCTTGCGGCGTTTGCTTTGCCGATTGTTATTTATCTTGCTGGGGCAAGCTTTATGCAGTGGATGTGTTGGGGGGGGTAGTGGGAATAGGGAGATATTGCGGCACCTGAGCGGAATGTAAAGCCGGGAAGATATCCAATAAAACAACAACCTAACCATTGAAAGGAGAATGAAAAATGAAAAAACTTGCGGCAATATTGGTGCTCTTTTGCGTTCTGATGTGCTCCTGCGGGAGTACTCTCAAGGACGATTCTACAGTAACATCACCGGACACACCGAACGCCCCGGAAACAGTGATTGAAAATGATGCAGAGCAACCGGAAGACGTGCGTCTGAGCAATTTGTTCACCAATCTGAACCTGAACGGAGAGTTTTATATCGATTATGTTCAGTCTCCAATCTATAACGGAGACAGGCTGAATTTTATCGATTTTGACACCATGCAGACGACGGTTGTCTGTCCCAAACCAAATTGTTCTCATGAAGACCCAGAGGTTTGCTCGGCATTCGGAATGTCCCACCATCCGACGGCATATGATGGAAAGATTTTCTTCTTTGAAACCTTGTACGGCGATATCGATGAAAACGGCGAAGCAACTCAAAGCACGGCAATCTGGCAGGCTCAAAATGACGGAACCGGCAGGGTAAAGCTTTGCACCGTCAACTATTCCTTCAGCGATGGCGAAACCGCGGCAATCACGGGAAGCAAAATCTATTTTATCGGCAGCAGCCGTTCAAATATATCCGCTATTACAGAAAGCGACAATTGTCATATCTGCGTCTTTGATTTTGCAAAGAACGAATTTAAGGACTATGGCGAGCTTTGCAAGGGTTGGAATGCTAATGCCAGCATTCTGGGCGGGTACAACGGCGGACTGTACATATCCGCAAGCTATATGACCGAAAAATTTGAGAGCAAGGTTGATTACTCCGTTTCCGAGGAAGACTGGGAAAAACAGAGGGAGCTTATAAACCGAGAAAATGAGGAGCGAGAAAAGCTCACCGTCAGAAGCGTATTCCGGCTTGATTTGAACAGCGGCATGATTGAAGATAAGGGCGTTTACGATATAGACAATTCATTGTTTGCGAGCGGAGGGTTCTGCTCCTACACCGATATAGAAACCGGCGAGCATATTTTATATGACAGTGAGGGCAGATTTTCAAAAATCGATTGTGAGCTTTCCGGAAACGCTGTCAACGGAATTGTTTTCAGAATGGACACGCTTACTGCATTTGAGCTTTCGGATAAGCGTGTAATGAAACTCAACGCGTCTAATATAGGTCATACGGATATTATACTGGCGTTCAGAAACGGAAATTACATTGTAAAGGATATTATTAACAAAAGCTACAGAACCGTTTCTGAGAACGAGATGTTTGAGAAGTAGAATCTTGGCAAGCAATGTCTCGCGGTACTCACTTAGACAAGAAAAAACCCGCCGCAGAATCCTCAAAACAGCGATTCTGCGGCGGGTTATTGTGCAATTATTTACCCTGATGCCGAATTACTCAGCAGCGGTGGTAACAGCAGTGATGTGCGGGTTAACGCCTTCGTACCAGTAAAGGAAGCCTTCCATATCGATCTTGTCGCCGATCTTGAGGTTCTTAACTGCGGTGTAAACATCAGTGGTGTTGTCGCAGAGATAAGACTCAACGGTGAAGGTGTAGGTGTTGCCGTTGATGGAAACGTTGAAGTAAAGGTCGTCGCCGTCCTGACCGGAGCCGTCCCACTTGTAGAGGTAAGCAACGTCGTTGCCGTCAGCGTCCTTGCCGGCAGCTTCAACGGTCATGCCCTTGAAGGAAACGAACTCGTTCTGATGGTCGATAAGCTCGTCGGTTCCTAAAAGTGCGGTAACATCGGTAGCTTCGGCAACAAAGGTGTCGCCCTCGATGATCTCATAGGTGGCATCGGTGATCTCAACCTCGCCGGACCACTCTGACTTGTAGCCGGTAACCTTGATCTTTGTGCCGGGAACAAGCTTTGCATACTCTTCTTCGGTGCAGGGAAGCTCGTAGATGAAGTAAGCTCCGTCCTGAGCCTGAGTGTAAAGGGTTGCCTTGTTTTCCCACCAAGACTGCTTAGCCTGAACATAGGTCTCAACAACTACCTGAGAATCGATAGCTGCTGCAACATAGTCGGCATGGGTCATAACGCCGGTGTTTGTTTCGTCAACAACAGGCTCGTCGGTGCTGTCGTCGGCAGCGTCATCGCCCTGTACGGGATCAACGGCGTTGTTATCTGGATTGTTGGTATTAGCGCCGTCCTTTTCGCCGCAGGCAACAAACATTGTCAGCGCAAGGCACAAAGCCAGCATTAATGCAAGTATCTTTTTCATTTTTGATTATCTCCTTTTTAATTTTTGGAAGACTTTTCGTCCACCAAATTGAAAATATTATAGCATAAACAAATCGATACATCAAGCATTTTTCCGATTTTTATTAAATATCATTAATTTTTTCGTTTTTTAAGCCTTTCGATTATGACATATGCAAGAATAATTATCCACGCTGCGCCGAGGCACACAAGCAGCCATACCGACATCGCAGGCAAAGGACCTAAATCATTCTTGCCGGAATTGAGCACTCCACCCTGATTTAAGCGATACAGCGAGGTTACATCTGCGAAAAGCTCCTCCATATATTCTTCGTCGACCGTTTCGCCGCGCCTTATCGATTTGGTGACGTTTTCTATCAGCTGTCCCGCAGCGTCGCGCAGGGAAGCCGAGCCATTGAATACCGGAGTTACAAAGGTTTTGTCAACGTTTTCAATAAGGAGCTTTGAAGCCTTTATTTTGATGTCATAGTGAAGCGAATCGTCCGCTCCTTCGGCTTCAATATACTGTCTGTACTCGTCCGACTCCTGCGCCTTGGAGGTTACGGGGACATATCCCTCAGTCTGGGCATAGGCAGTCTGAACTTCGTTTGTAAGAAGATACTGGCAGAACAGCCATGAGGCTAAAACCTCCTGCGAATCGGGCTTGTTGAATATGCAGATGGAAGGTCCCTGAGATATCATCTGAGGGTTATCGGGGTCGACCTGCGGAATCATCCGCACTGCAGTTTCAAACTCGACAAACTTGTCCTCGGCGATATCCGAAAGGGGAGCGTGCGAACCCATCCATGTGGCTCCGGCGGTGGAGTCTATTGCAAAAACACACTGTCCGGCGTTCAGAAAGTTTGCGGGATAGCTCGAAATCTTAAAGGTGGAAAATGCACCCTTCTCAACGTGAGAAGCTATGGTGTACAAAAAGTCCCTTGTGGTGTCGTTGAATATGCCAATCTCGCCAAAGCTGCTCGAATACTTTGCGCCGCTCTGCTTAAGGTACTGTATCATCATGTTGTCGGTGGACTTGTAGATAAACGGTATCATTACCTTCTGACCGTTTAATAGATATGTGCCGCTTGAATCCTTTTTTGCAGCAGCGTCGGCGACCTCCCATATAAAGTCCCATGTGACAATATCGGGAATCTCGTAGCCCAGCTTTTCAACGTATGTCTTGTTGATGTAAAGTGCCTCGGTCGAGCGCATGAAGGGGACGGCGTAGTGCGTTCCGCTTAAAATACACTCGTTTAAAAAGCTCTCGATTATTTCAGACTGCTTCGGCGAATCGAATTTCACCTCAGAGCCGCCTAATCCGTACTTCTCATCCGCAAACAGCGAATCCAGCGGAACAACCGTGTTTTCACCGGTCAGATAGGTTGCGATGTGATCGGGGTAGGTTATGCAAACGTTCGGGGTGGTTCCGGTTGCGATGTTTGTTATAACGTCGTTGTAAATCCTGCCGTAATCGGTGTAAAGCCGCAAATTTATATTTATGTTGGGATATAGCTTTTCAAAATCCGCGATAGACTTTTCGTAAATGGCAGTCTGGGTCTTGTTGGTGTCGTTTTTTGCCCAGAATGTAAGCTCGTAATCGCGTGATTCGTCAAATTCCGCGGGGATATTGAAAGCCTCGGTCTTTCGCGAGCCGTGACAGCCTGTAAAGGTAAAACAGCTTACAGCAATAACAGCCGCGCAGAGGATAGAAAAAGTTCTTTTCATCCCTTTGTTCCCCCTCTCGAAACGCCTTCCATTATCTTATTTCTGAAAATAAGGAAGATGATTATAAGCGGGATGGATATAACCACAACCGCCGCCATCATAGCGGGGATGTTCTCTCTTCCGAAGCCGTTTTCGCGGATCTCCTGTATGCCGTTTGAAACAAGATAGTAATTCGGATCGTCGGTGATAAGCCTTGGCCAGACGTATGAGTTCCAGCACTCTATAACCTTAAGAATCGTGACCGTTATGACCGTAGGGCGGCAAATTGGAATCATAATCCGGCAGAGATACTTGAAATCTGATGTGCCGTCAACCTTGGCAGCGTAATAAAGCTCATCAGGCACCTGCGCGAAATTCTCTTTTAACAGGTAGATGTAGAACACCGAGGTAACGGAGGGAAGTATAAGTCCCGCAAAGGTGTTTCGCATGTCAAGATTTGTGATAGTCGTAAAGTTTGTGATTACAACCAGCTCGCTGGGAATCATCATCAAGGCTAAAAACAGCGAGAACACAAGATTCTTTCCCGGGAAATTCATCCGCGCAAAGGCGTATGCCGCAAGTATTGTCACAACAAGCATGATTGCGGTGGTTATCACGGTGAAAATCAGCGTGTTAAGAAAGTACTTTGCAAGCGGAACAGCTGTAAAAGCGTCGATATAGTTCTGAATAGTGGGGGACAGGGTGAAAAATTTGGGGATATATTCCGAGTTGTAGGAGCTGTAGCTCTTAAAGGATGTAAGTATCATCCAGTAAAACGGGAACAGCACCATTACCGCCCACAGAGCAAGCATAATGTATATAAAGATATTAAATGCGGTGCGCCTGCGCTTTGCAGACTTTTCCAATGCTTCAATGCTTTTTGACATACTTTTCGCCCCCGATCAATAGTAAACGTGCTTTTTGCTGACAAGCAGATTGATAACCGTGATTGTCAGCACGATTGCAAACAGCACAATAGCCGCCGCCGAAGCATATGAGGGATATCCGCCGCTGTTGCCGTACAGCATATCGTAGATGTAGCCCACTATCGTGTTCATTTCGGAGACGTTGAGGTCGGTTCCGAACAGCGCAACGGCGTCGCTGTAGGCTTTGAACGCACCTATAAAGCCTGTTATAACAAGGTAGAATATCATGGGGGATATCATCGGCAGGGTGATGCGGGTGAAAATGCGAAAGCGTGAAGTGCCGTCCACCTTTGCGGCGTTGTAGTAGTCCTGCTTTACGGAAGCCAGCGCACTTGTTAAAATAAGTATCTTAAACGGCATGACTACCCATATTATGTAGAAGCACAAAACAAACATTTTCGCAGGATACGGTCCTGAAATGAAATCTATAGCCTCGCCGCCGAACAGCTTTATTATCAGGTTTACAAGACCGTCGGTGTAGGCGGTTTTCTTAAACAGTATCATAAATACCAGACCGACCGCCAGGGTGTTAGTAACATACGGCAGAAAGTAAACCGTCTGAAACAGCTTGCGCAAAGGCTTTATCGAGCTTAATCCCAAAGATATCAGCAATGAAAGCCCTGTAGATACCGGCACTGTCACGGCGACCATGATAAGAGTGTTTTTTACCGCCTGCAAAAAGTAGGGGTCGTGCAGGATGTAGTCGAAGTTGTATAGCCCCGTTCCGAAATAGCTCTGCGAAGCGGAATTGTAGCCCTCTTCAAACGAATAGATAAAAACGTCGATAAGCGGGTATACCATGAAAAAGCCAAGAAACAGTATGGCAGGTGCAAGGTATAGCCAGGCTTTGTAGTTGTTCTTTTCCATATTTTCAGCAAGACCTTTCTTTAAAAAGGATATATTAAGCTAATTATAGCCACGAGCGCGGCATTTGTCAATAAATAGCTGCTTAAAAATCGGGAATAAACGCTTGCCTGAGAATAAGCA
>ENA-UOOC01000953-UOOC01000953.1-human-gut-metagenome-genome-assembly--contig:-C48old-NODE-953-length-26623-cov-13.048856_pt1 | contig 26623 bp, 28 predicted proteins | sample MGYA00242469_ERZ724016 | MGnify/ENA metagenome assembly ERZ724016 | reverse complement strand
TGCCTGCGGGTCTGCCGCTTTGTTGGTCGTAGTTGGGGAGAAAATAATATGGTACGGAACAGATATGTGCGGTAGGGGGGAGATCACATGGCTATGATGGACAGCTTCCTACATACGGTCCGGTTGACTGCCTGCTTTCAATAAACACAGTTGACTTGCGCCCTCTATGTCAAAACGCGCGACGCTGCATCAGCATCCGCACCAGCGTGACAACGGCGAGGACAGCGATGACAGCCGCCGACGCGATGCTCACGAAGGAGAGCAGCGCACCGTGGGCGGGCGGCATCAGGAATGCGGCCACAGCGGAGGCGAGGCACAGGATGACCAGAGAGGTGATGAGCTTCGTTCTATCCATAGTAGTTGTTCTCCTTTCATGGTGTGGGAATGTTCGTTTCCTTCTGTGCTTACAGCATACCATATATAGTGGTACGTATCTTTACAGAAAAGCTACGAACCGGTGGAAAGACGGATACAAAATGGTTACAAAGTGGTCGGAACGGTGACAATGGGTGTAGACTTTCCGGCCGGTTTCTGCTATAATGCAGGAAAGCTGTCATTTTATCTCTCGGAGGCGCTGCTGTTGCAATATTTGACAAATCTTTGGAACGCGCTGGACTTCGGCTCGCTGGAGAGCATACTGCTCCGCGTGGCGTCCGTGTTCCTGTGCCTGACCATACACGAGACGTGCCATGGCCTGGCAGCCTATGCGCTGGGCGACCCTACGGCCAAGCGGGCGCACCGGCTGAGCCTGAACCCACTGCGGCACATCGACTGGCTGGGCCTTATTATGATGGTGGCGGCTGGCTTTGGCTGGGCCAAGCCGGTGCCGGTGGACCCGCATTATTTCAAAAAGCCAAAGCAGGGCATGGCGCTGACGGCACTGGCCGGGCCGGTATCCAACTTCCTGCTGGCGCTTTTGCTGCTGCTGATCGCCCGGGGCGAGTTCCTGCGGGCGGTGACCACGGGGAGCTTCAGCGGTACATGGTTTTCCTTCCTGGTGGATACGGCATCGCTGTCGGTGGGCCTGGGGCTGTTCAACCTGGTGCCTATCCCACCGCTGGACGGCTCAAAGGTGCTGGCGGTGCTGCTGCCGGACCGGGCGTACAACTGGCTCATGCGCTATGAGCGCTTCGGTATGCTGGTGCTGCTGGTAGTTATCTCCGTGGGTGTCGGCAGCAACGCGCTGAACAGCGCCATACGCTGGACATTTACCCTGCTGTGCAGGCTGGTCGGTTTTGAGGTGTAGATTTGGACGATCCGATTTTTAAGCTGGAAAAGGTGGTACAGACGCGGGGCGACGAGCCGCTGGAAGACTTCGAAGGGCCGCTGGATCTGATACTGTACCTGCTGGGAAAAAATAAGATAGAGATACAGGATATCCCCATCGCACTGATACTGGAGCAGTACCAGGATTATCTGGAAAAGCGAAAGCGGATGGATCTGGAGGTGGCCAGCGAGTTCATTACCATGGCCGCCCAGCTGATGTTCATCAAGACCCGTATGCTGCTGAACCTGGAGGACGAGGAAGCCCAGAGTGAGATGGACGCCCTCATCAAGTCGCTGGAGGAGCGCAAGCGGGGCGAGGCCTATGCCCGGGTGCGTATGCTGTCGGAACGGCTGGCACCCCTGAGCGAGTTCGGGCGGAACATTCTGACGCGGCCGCCGGAGCCTATGGAGCGCGGGAAGATCTATGAGTACGACCAGGAGCCGGCGGATCTGGTGCTGACCATGCAGGAGGTCACGGACCGGCAGGGCGCGCCGGAGGCACCGTCTATCCGGGCCTTTGACGAGATCGTGAAGCGGGAGCCGTATCCTGTGGAGACAAAGGCGAAGGAGATCCTGCGGCGGCTGCGGGGTGTGGGCATTACGCGCTTTTTGCTGCTGTTCCGCGGCAGCAAGACACGCAGTGAGCTGGTGGCCACGTTCATGGCGGTTCTGGAGCTGTGCCGGAACAATCTGATCAAGCTGGCCGGCGCGGCCAGCGACTGCACCGTCACCGCAGAGGGCGACGCGCCCGAAGAACTGATGTAAGGGGAGACCTATGGATACACTGGAAATGAAGGATATCGAGGCCGCCGTAGAGGGCATACTGTTTGCCTCCGGTGAGCCGGTGGCGGTGGATCGCATCTGCGTGGCGCTGAACATGGACCGCCCCACGGTGGAGCTGGTACTGCAGCATTTGCAGGACTATTACAGCTATGAGCGACGGGGCGTGCGGCTGCTGCGGATGGAGGACAGCTGGCAGCTGTGCTCCGCGCCGGAGTACGGCGACCAGATTCGTAAGGCGTTTGAGATTCGTAAGCCCGCCAAGCTCAGCCAGCCGGCGCTGGAGGTGCTGACCATCATCGCGTACTATCAGCCCACCACCCGGGCCTATGTGGACCAGATACGGGGCGTGGACAGCTCGTATACGGTGGGTCTGCTGCTGGATCGCCATTTGATCGAGGAGTGCGGACGGCTGCAGGTGCCGGGGCGGCCGCGGCTGTACCGGACGACACAGGCGTTTTTGCGGGCGTTTCATCTGAATTCGCTGGAGGAGCTGCCCCAGCTGCCGGGAATGGAGGCCGACGGACAGCTGCGGCTGGACGACGATACGGTACCGGCGGACGGGGAGAACGGCGCGGAGGCGCTGTAAGCATACGGGAGAGATAACGCGGGAGGAGGGAGCACGATGACGGCGGTGTACATCATACTGGGCATTCTGCTGTTTTTCTTACTGCTGTCGCTGCTGCGTATCGGCGTGCGGGCAGACTTCGCGGGCGACCTTGCGGACACAAGCGTCACGGTGATCGCGGGGCCGGCGCGGATACAGATGCTTCCCAAACCGGATAAACCGGAGAAGCCCAAAAAGCCCAAGAAAGAAAAGAAGAAAAAGACACCGCAGGAGGAGAGCACCAAGGGGAAGGAAAAGAAAAAGCCGTCTCTGTCGGCGCAGGATATCAAGACGCTTCTGCCGGCGGTGTGGGCGTCCCTGAAGGGCGGACTGCGAAAGACGCGGCAGCGGCTGCTGATCGACCCGCTGGAGCTGTCGGCGGTGCTGCCGGGGGCGATGGACCCGGCGGGGGCGGCGGAGCTGTACGGCTATATCAACGCCGGAATGTGGACGGTAATGCCGCAGCTGGAGCAGTTGACGCGGATACCGGACCCCGGCCTCCACGTGGAGGTGGACTTTGACAGCGAGCAGCTGCGGCTCACAGGCCGGCTGGGTGTGAGTTTGCAGATACGGGACCTGTTCGCCATCGGCTGGGCTTTCGCCAAGCCGGTGATACGGTGGCTCCTGGCCATGCGGAAGCGGCAGAGCGCCGCGGAGAAGGCGAAGGCGGCGCAGAACGCCGCAAAGCAGCGCGAAACAGTACACACAGCGCCGGACGGCGCGGGACATACGACCACATCAACTTCGACAAAGGAGAGCTGACAATGGAAATGACCGAAAAGAAAAATGACCTAAAGAGCATGATGGTGGAGTCTATGGAGAAGGTCAAGGAGATGGTGGACGCCAACAATATCGTGGGCGAACCTATCACCACGCCGGACGGCGTGACGCTGATCCCTATCTCCCGGCTGAGCTACGGCTTCGGCTGCGGCGGCGGTGACTACGGCAAGAACAAGGAGCATTCCGGCGCCGGCTGCGGCGCGGGCGTGCGGGTGGAGCCCATGGCCTTCCTGGTGGTCAAGGGCGGCGTGACCCGTATGCTGCCGGTGGGTGCGCCGGCCATCACTACCGTGGACCGGGTCATCGAGATGGTGCCGGAGCTGCTGGATCGGGTCGAGGGCTTCGTGGATAAGAAGCGGAACAAGGATTTCTGATATCAGACAAGAAGACAAGCAGCGCGGGAATAGACTGAGAGCATCCTGTAATGAGGGGGGCTTTCTGTGACCCGAGGGATCTTGGCGGCGCTGTGCGCCGCACTGGCCGTGCTGACATGCATACCCGCTGTGGCGGAGGCTGTGGAGGTCTCCGCCACGGCTTGCGTCCTGATGGACGCGGACACGGGGCAGGTGCTGTATGAAAAGAACGGGGACAAGCGGATGCTCATCGCCAGCACCACCAAGCTGATGACGGCGCTGGTGGCTCTGGAGCTGGGGGAGCCGTCGCAGGTCATCACCGTAACTGCCGCCCACATGGCGGAGGGGTCCTCCATGTACCTGCGGCCGGGGGAGAGGCTGACGCTGGAGGAGCTGCTGTACGGGCTGCTGTTGTGTTCGGGCAACGACGCGGCACTGGCGCTGACGGAATGTGCAGGGGGTGTGGCGCCCTTTGTGGAACGGATGAACGAAAAGGCCGCCGCGCTGGGCATGAGGAACAGCCATTTTGCCAACCCCAACGGACTGGACGACGAGGCGCACTATTCCACCGCCTATGACATGGCGCTGCTGGGGTGCGCGGCGGTGAACGAGCCGACGCTGCGGCGGATGGCCTCCACACGGACGGCGGTCATCGGCGGACGGACGCTGACCAACCACAACAAGCTGTTGAGCCGCCTGGACGGGTGCGTGGGGCTGAAGACCGGGTACACGAAGGCGGCGGGGCGGACGCTGGTGTCCTGCGCGGAGCAGGCGGGACATCGGCTGGTGGCGGTGACACTGCGGGACGGGGACGATTGGAACGACCACGAGGCACTGTACCGCTGGGGGTTCCTGCTGACAGGCATACAGGAGACGCTGGAGACGCGCCTGCTTGGCGCACTGGGAAACGGGAGAGAGGTAACGCCATGACCGAGCGCATACAGAAGCTGCTGGCCGCCGCGGGGCTGTGCTCCCGCCGGACGGCGGAAGAGTGGATCGCCGCCGGACGCGTGACCGTCAACGGACGGCGGGTCCGTGTAGGCGACAAGGCGGATCCGGAGACGGACGATATCCGGGTGGATGGACGGCCCCTGCGGGGCGCGGCACAGCACGTGTATCTGATGCTGCACAAGCCGCGGGGCTATGTGACCACCCTCTCTGACGAACGGGGCCGCCCTACGGCGGCATCGCTGGTCAGGGGCTGCGGCGCACGGGTGTATCCCGTGGGACGGCTGGACCTGGACTCGGAGGGATTACTGCTGTTTACCAACGACGGGGCGCTGACCCATGCGCTGCTGCACCCCAGCCACCAGGTGGACAAGACGTATATCGTTACGGTCACTGGCGCGGCGGCGGACAGCGCACGGCAGCTGTCGGCGGTGGACAGGCTGGACGGACAGCCCATCGTGCCGGCGGCGGTGACGGAGCTGTATCGGAAGGATGGTACGGCGAAATACAGGGTGGTGATCCACCAGGGTAAGAAGCGGCAGATCCGGCGGATGTGTGCCGCCGCAGGACTGACTGTGACCCGACTGTGCCGGGTGGCGGAGGGCAGTATCGCCTTGGGCGACCTGCCGCCGGGAAAGTGGCGGTATCTGACAGCGGAGGAGCTGCAATCTATCAAAGGAAGCCATCAACATGAATGAAAACGTGCTACAGACCATCCGGGCCGGGATGGATACCTTTTCGAAGGGACAGAAGCGCATCGCAGCGTTTATACTGGACAATTATGACCGCGCGGCGTTTATGACCGCCGCGCGGCTGGGCGAGACGGCCTCCGTCAGTGAGTCCACGGTGGTGCGCTTTGCCGCGCAGCTGGGCTACGACGGCTATCCGGAGATGCAGAAGGCCCTGCAGGAGCTGATACGGGGTAAGCTGACCTCCATCCAGCGGATACAGGTATCGCGGGATCAGATGTCCGGCGCGGACATTCTGGGCAGTGTGATGCAGCGGGATATGAACAGCATACACAATGTCATCGAGCAGTTGGACCGGGAGGCCTTCAGCCGGGCGGTGGACAAGCTGCTGGGGGCGGAGCACATCTATATCCTGGGTGTGCGGTCCTCCTCATTTCTGGCGGGGTATCTGAACTTCTACCTGCACCTGATCTTCAAGAACGTGACGCTGGTGCAGTCCAGCGCCGCCGGTGAGATCTATGAGCAGCTGGCCCACATCGGCAGGGGCGACGTGCTGGTGGGAATATCCTTCCCGCGGTACTCCAAGATGGCTATCCACGCGGTGGAGTTTGCCTGCCGGCGGGGCGCGGAGGTGGTGGCGATCACCGATTCGGCACTGTCTCCGCTGTACGGCATGGCGGCGGTATCGCTGCTGGCGCCCTGCGACATGATCTCCTTCGTGGACTCCATGGCTGCGCCGCTGAGCCTGCTGAACGCGCTGATCCTGGCGGTGGGGCAGCAGCGGCGGGATGACCTGTCCGCCACGCTGGCGGATATGGAGCAGGTGTGGTCCAGGTACAGTATTTTCGGGAAAGATGACGAGTGACATGGCGAAGGAGATCGTGGTGATCGGCGGCGGCGCCGCCGGTCTGATGGCGGCCATCACCGCGGCCCGGCAGGGCGCGGCGGTGACGCTGCTGGAGCCCAACGAACGGCTGGGCAAGAAGGTGAATATCACCGGAAAGGGCCGGTGCAATGTGACCAATGACTGTGACCGGGAGACGCTGCTTGCCAGCATTCCCGGTAATGGGCGATTTTTGTACGGTGCGCTGACACGGTTCACGCCGCGGGACACCATGGCGTTTTTCGAAGCGCTGGGCGTGTCGCTGAAGGTGGAACGGGGAAACCGGGTGTTTCCGGTGTCTGACAGTGCCTTCGACATCACCAACGCGCTGGAGCGGGAGCTGAAGCGCCGGAAGGTGCGGTGGGCCCGTGACCGGGCCGCAGCGGTGGAGACGGCGGAGGGCGCGGTATGCGCCGTAAAAGGGGAGAAGGAAACGTACCCCGCGCAGGCGGTCATCCTGGCCACAGGCGGGGTGTCCTATCCCGGCACCGGGTCCACGGGGGATGGCTACCGCATAGCGGAGGCACTGGGGCACACCATTGTGCCGCCGCGGGGCTCACTGGTGCCGCTGGTGTGCGCGGGCGAGGACTGTCCGGCTATGCAGGGCCTGAGCCTGCGGAACGTGGCAGTGACGGTATACAACGGGAAGAAAAAGGCGGTGTTCCGGGATTTCGGCGAGCTGCTGTTTACCCACTTCGGGGTGTCCGGACCGCTGGTGCTGTCCGCCAGCGCCCATCTGCGGCGCTGGGAGGGGGAGCACTATACGATAGAGATCGACCTGAAGCCGGCGCTGGACGAGCAGAAGCTGGACGCGCGGGTGCTGCGGGACATCGGAGAAAATCCCAACCGGGAGATGGGGACCATCGCCGCGGGGCTGGTGCCCCATAGCATGGCGCCGGTGGTGCTGCGCCGGGCGGGGCTGACCGGAAGCGAAAAGGCCAACAGCCTGACAAAGGAACAGCGCCGGGCACTGGTGCAGGTGCTGAAGCACTTTACGCTGGAAATTACCGGGCCGCGGCCCGTCAGTGAGGCGATCGTCACCGCCGGCGGCGTGAAGGTGGGAGAGGTAACGCCAAACACCATGGCGTCGAAGCGGGTGAGGGGATTGTTTTTTGCCGGCGAGGTGCTGGACGTGGACGCCTATACGGGGGGCTTTAATTTACAGATCGCATGGGCGACGGGGTATCTGGCGGGGCTGAGCGCCGCAGAAAGCGAGGAGATGACATGACGGAGAGACAGTACGCAGTGGCCATCGATGGGCCGTCCGGCGCGGGGAAGAGCACGCTGGCCCGGGCGGCGGCGGAGGCGCTGCATATCTTATATGTGGACACCGGGGCCATCTATCGGACCATCGGCGTGTATATGTATCGGCACGACATCGCGCCAACGGATGCGCCGGCGGTGATCGCGGCGCTGCCGGAGATCACTGTGGCCCTGCGGTATGACGAGGAGGGTCTGCAGCGGATGTATCTCAACGGCGAGGACGTGACGAAGGAGATACGCCTGCCGATGATATCGAAGTACGCCTCAGACGTGTCGGCCATACCGGAGGTGCGGGCGTTCCTGATGGAGCTGCAGCGGTCTCTGGCGCGGGAGCACAGCGTCATCATGGACGGACGTGACATCGGGACCGTGGTGCTGCCGGACGCGGAGGTGAAGGTGTTTCTGTGCGCGGATGTGGAGACGCGGGCGCGGCGGCGCTGTCTGGAGCTGGAGCAGCGGGGCACGCCCAAGCCCTTTGACGAGGTGCTGCGGGAGATGGAGCAGCGGGATTATAACGATACCCACCGGGCGGCGGCGCCGCTGCGGCCGGCGGATGATGCCATTATGATCGACAACACGGACATGGACTTCGCGGCCAGCCTGGAGCTGCTGCTGGATGTGATACGGGGGCGTGTGGCATCGTGAGAAATAAGTTTTACGCGGCGGCGTGGCGGGTGCTGCGCCCGCTGGTGCTGTTTTTTCTGCCGGTGGACCTGCGGGGAACGGAGCATCTGGAGGGCGGAGAACCGGTGCTGCTGTGCGCCAACCACTCCAGCGCCTGGGACCCCATCCTATTCGTGCTGTCCATGCCCCAGCGGTTCAACGTGCGGATCATGGCTAAGAAGCAGTTGTTCTCCATCCCCATCGTGGGTGGATTCCTGCGGGCGATCGGTGTGTTTCCGGTGGATCGGGGCAACAGTGACATTGGGGCGGTGAAGACCGCCATACAGAGCCTGCGGGACGGGTGGAACCTGTTCCTGTTTCCGGAGGGAACACGGGTGAAGACACCGGGACAGGCGGATGTCAAGTCCGGCGCGGGCATGATGGCCATCCGTGCCGGCGTGAAGCTGGCGCCGGTATATATCGGCACGAAGAAGCGCATATTCCGCAAGACGCCCATCATAATCGGCGAGCCCTTCGAGCCGGAGTACACCGGCCGCAAGGGTACGGCGGAGGAATATACTGCCAACGCCCATGAGGTCATGCGGCGGGCCTATGCCCTGGGAGGGATCGAATGCAGGTGATACTGGCGAAGACGGCGGGGTTCTGCTACGGCGTGGAACGGGCCGTGCACATGGCGGAGGCGGCAGCCCGGGAGGGCGGCTGCGTTATGCTGGGCAGTATCATACACAATGACCGGGTCATCACAGCGCTGGAGGCGTTGGGCGCGCGGCAGGCGGACAGCCCTCAGCAGGTGCGGCCGGGAGAGACGGTGATCATCCGTGCCCACGGCGAGACACGGGAGGCTTTACGGCTGTTGGAAGAACGGGGTGTACGCATCGTGGACGCTACCTGCCCACACGTGCTGCGGATCCACCGGCTGGTGGAACGGGCAGCCCGTGCGGGCCGGACACCCATCATTATCGGAGAAGCGCACCATCCGGAGGTGATGGCCGCCGCAAGCCGCTGTGAGCGCAGCGTGGTGCTGGAAAACACGGCAGAGCTGGCTGATTGGGTGGCGGCGGACCCGGCGCGGAAGGACATGGATTTGCTGGTTACCGCACAGACGACCTGTATTCGTTCGATATGGGAAGAGTGTGTAAAATTTTTAAAAAAACAGTGTACAAACGCCGAAATCTTTGATACAATATGTGATGCTACGCAAAAACGTCAATCCGAGGCGGCGAATATCGCCGGACGGGCGGACGTTATGGTCGTGGTCGGAGATCGTAAAAGTGCCAACACCAGACATTTAGCGGAGATCTGCAGCACACGCTGCGCCCGGGTCTATCAGATCGAAGGGCCGGAGGAGCTGCGGATCGGGTCCCTTAACGGATGTTCTGTGGCGGGGCTTACAGCCGGCGCGTCCACGCCTGCGGGCATCATTAAGGAGGTATATGCAACGATGAGCGAAGAGATCAAGAACATGGAAGCTACGGAAGAGAGCTTCGAGGAAATGCTGGAAAAATCTTTTAAGACTTTGAATACAGGAGAGAAGGTAACCGGTATTGTAACGGCGATCGGCCCCACCGAGGTGCAGGTCGATCTGGGCTGCAAGCAGGCGGGCTATATCTCTGTGGACGAGTTGTCCGCAGATCCCAATGTGAAGCCTGAGGACGTCGTCAAGGTCGGCGACGAGATCGAGACCTATATCATCCGCGTCAACGACGTGGAGGGTTATGCCATGCTGTCCAAGAAGCGTCTGGACGCTGTCAAGGTCTGGGAGGATATCGAGAAGGCCCGCGAGGACAAGACCACTCTCGAAGGTAAAGTCACCGAGGAGAACAAGGGCGGTATCGTCGTTAATGTTAAGGGCGTGCGCGTGTTTGTGCCCGCTTCCCAGTCCGGTCTGCCCCGCGGCGCTGAGCTGAGCACCATGATCGGCCAGACCGTGTCCCTGCGGATCACCGAGGTCAACCGTGCCCGCCGCCGCGTCGTCGGCTCCATCAAGGCCGTGACCTATGAGGCCCGTCAGGCCGCCCAGGCGGAGATCTGGAACAACATCGAGGTCGGCAAGCACTACACCGGCACCGTGAAGTCCATGACTTCCTACGGTGTGTTCGTGGACATCGGCGGCGTGGATGGTATGGTACATATCTCCGAGCTGTCCTGGAGCCGTATCAAGAACCCCGCCGAGGTCGTCTCCGTGGGCGATACCCTGGACGTGTACGTTATCTCCTTCGATCCCGAGAAGCACAAGATCTCCCTGGGTGTGAAGGACCGCAGCATGAACCCCTGGGATAAGTTCATGGCTACCTACCACGTGGGCGATGTGGCCAACGTGCGTATCGTGAAGCTGATGACCTTCGGCGCGTTCGCCGAGGTCGTGCCCGGTGTGGACGGCCTGATCCACATCTCCCAGATCGCGGATCGCCGCATCGAGAAGCCCGGCGACGTGCTGACCGAGGGCGAGATGGTGGATGCCAAGATCACCGCCATCGACGAGGAGAAGCAGAAGATCTCCCTGTCCATCCGCGCGCTGCTGGCTCCCGCCGCTGACGAGGACGAGGACGAAGAGTAATTAGATCGTAAAACACCTCCGCTGCCTGTGGGGCAGCGGTGGTGTTTTTGGTTGTTTTCACAATGGCGTGCAGGGGAAAATATCTTGCGACCTTGCGGAGAGGCATGGTACAATCGAGGTGGGCAAGAGGATTTAAGAGCATTGTGCTGAAGATAGAACGGATCAATTGGAATTTGACAGGGGGAGCGTGATCGTATGAAAAAGTTGATGGCATCAGTGTTAGCGTTGGTTTGCGTTGTTGCTATGGCGGGCTGCGGAAAGTCGAATGTTGGGGACTATCCTGCGACGATAATGGTAAATGGGATAAATTACTATTCGACCGATAATGCTGTTCCCGTTGAAGTAGACGAGAGTGTTATTCAGTACACCACGTCGTATGCGGAGGATGGCGTTCCCCGAAAAGATGGTGAGGCAAACTTCAACAGAGACCTGGGGACTCCGTATGCTGTTATTGAGGAAGACTTGGTAGTTGTCCTTATGGACAATGAGTGGATAGAGTTCAAGGCAAAGTAAGAGCGATCTCGGGTCGCGAAAGAGCGGGACGATGGGAGAAGCGTGCCGTACGAAAGGGACGGGGGATGAAGCGGGGGAAAAGAAAAATAATTTTGGGAGAGTTGCCTGTTTATGGGCAACTCTCCCGGTTTTTTGGCATAGGGGCAGAACAGGATCGCAGGAAGGGGGGAGCGCATATGAAAAGAGCAGACGTGAACTGGGGAGAGGTAAGGCGTAAGTATGAGTCGGGAATGTATACCTATCAGCGATTGGCAAGGGAGTACCATGTGTGTACGCAGACGGTGTGGCGACATGCGATCAAGGGACAGTGGCAGATCGGCCGGGAGGAGGCGGAAAAGCAGATACTCCGGCGATGCCTGATGGCCACGGCAAAGCTGCTGGAGACGGCGGCTGCCGGGGCTACGGAACGGCTGGAAAGCGGAGAGGGCAGCCTGAAGGAGGTCAAGGAGCTGGGAGGTATCCTGCAGGCGCTGGTGGGGACAGCGGCAAAGATGTGCCAGAGCGAAAAGAACAACGACACGGCGGTCAACGAGATACGGGTGATCATGTCGGAGGAGGTAGAGGCGTTGAGCGGATGATATCCATGCCGGACCTGTTCATTTTTGCACAAGCATTCCCGGGAATTCTTGTGGGTTTCGTCAATTTCCCCGCCGGCTGTATTGTGGTAAAATTAACAATTAAGAATTCAGCCTTCAGCGGAAGGAACAGGAAAGAACAGGGAGGAACAGGACATGGCTTTTGCTGATTTTCAGGCGCTGTACAAGCAGAAACTGACCACCGCGGACGAGGCGGTGAAGGTCATCAAGTCCGGTGATTGGGTGGACTACGGCTTCTGCGCCATTCATCCCCGGGTGCTGGACGAGGCGCTGGCCCGCCGTGCACCGGAGCTGGAGGATGTGAAGGTCCGGGGCGGTATCAGCCTGTGGAAGCCGGCGATCTTCGACATCGAGGACCCGGTACACCATATCATCTTCAACTCTCACCACATGAGCAGCGTGGAGCGCCATCATATCGCCAGCGGCGCGGGGTTCCATGAGCCCATGCGCTATTCGGAGCTGCCCCGGTACTACTACGACCACATCACGCCGCCGGACGTGGCCATGTTCCAGGTGGCCCCGATGGACAAGCACGGGTACTTCAACTTCGGGCTCTCCGCCAGCCACGTGAAGGCGGTGTGCGAGATGGCCAAGGTGGTCATCGTGGAGGTCAACGAGAATATGCCCCGGTGCCTGGGCGGCTTTGACAACTGTATCCACGTCAGCGAGGTGGACATGATCGTGGAGGGGCGCAACGACCCCATGGGCGTCCAGCCCAGCGGCACGGCTACGGAGGTGGACCGGGCGGTGGCGAAGCTGATCGTGGAGCAGATACCCGACGGGGCCTGCTTGCAGCTGGGCATCGGCGGTATGCCCAACACCGTGGGCGCCATGCTGTGCGAGTCCGACCTGAAGGATCTGGGCGTACACACGGAGATGTACGTGGACGCCTATGTGGATCTGGCTATGGCGGGGAAGGTCACGTGCATGAAGAAGAACATCGACCGGGGCCGGCAAGTGTTCGCCTTTGCCGCCGGTACCCAGAAGCTGTACGACTATCTGGACGACAACCCGGCGTGCATGGCCGCGCCCATCAGCTACACCAACGACATCCGCACCATCGCGGCCATCGACAACTTTGTCTCCATCAACAACGCGGTGGATGTGGATCTGTACGGGCAGGTGAACGGCGAGACGGCGGGCACCAAGCAGATCAGCGGCGCCGGCGGACAGCAGGACTTTGTGCTGGGTGCGTATCTGTCCAAGGGCGGTAAGAGCTTTATCTGTCTCAGCTCCACTCACGCAGACAAGGACGGCACGCTGCATTCCCGCATACGGCCTACCCTGCAGAACGGTTCCGTGGTGACGGATACCCGCGTGAACACCATGTACGTGGTGACGGAGTACGGCTGCGTGTGCCTGAAGGGACTGACGGTGTGGGAGCGTGCGGAGAAGCTGATCTCCATCGCGCACCCGGACTTCCGGGAGGAACTGATCCGCGAGGCGGAGAAGCAGAAGATCTGGTATCCCCACAACAGAAGATAACGAATAACGAAAAAGAGCGCCGGGAGGCGCTCTTTTTGCATGAAAGAGGCGGTATCCGTGCAAGCTACGGCAAAAAGGAGGCGCGGATATGAGCAACGACGAAAACCGGGAAAAGAATGAGGAAAAAGCGGCGGTGCCGGTACAGCCGATCATTGATATGGGCAGCACTGTGGTGAAAAACAGCCGGGGGACGATACACTGCCTGACCATCGTGGGGCAGGTGGAGGGACACACGCTGCTGCCGGACAATCTGAAGAGCACGAAGTACGAGCACGTGCTGCCGCTGCTGGCGGCGCTGGAGCAGAACGAACAGGTGGACGGGGTGCTGCTGCTTCTGAACACCGTGGGCGGCGACATCGAGGCGGGACTGGCCATCGCGGAGCTGGCGGCGGGCATGACGAAGCCGGTGGTGACGCTGGTGCTGGGCGGCGGGCACTCCATCGGCGTACCGCTGGCGGTGTGCGGAAAGGAGACGTTCATCGCGCCCACGGCGTCCATGACGGTGCACCCGGTGCGGATGTCCGGGACGGTCATTGCCGCGCCGGAGACGTACAGGTATTTTGAACGCCTCCAGGAGCGCATTATTCAGTTTGTGGCGGCCAACAGCCGCGTGACCGCGGAACGGTTCCGGGAGCTGATGCTCTCCAGCGGCGACATGGCCAACGACGTGGGGACGGTGCTGTACGGCGAGCAGGCGGTGGCAGAGGGTATCATCGACCGGATCGGTACACTGGGCGATGCGCTGGAGGCACTGTACGGACAGATCGAACGGCGGCATGGATAGACATTGGCGGAGGGCGGGGGCTCTCCGCTTTTTTCATGCCGGCGCGCGGTTTTTCTTGAAAAACGGGGACTTCCATAGTATACTATCTTAGTTAAGGTATGCCAAAGTATAAGAGGTGACGCAGTTGTACTTAAAAGCACTTGAGATACAGGGGTTCAAGAGTTTCCCCGACAAGACGGTATTGAATTTCGGCGAGGACATCACCGCTATCGTGGGACCAAACGGGTCCGGCAAGTCAAACATCTCCGACGCCATACGCTGGGTCATGGGCGAGCAGAACAGCCGCCAGCTCCGCGGCGCCAAGATGGAGGACGTGATCTTCGGCGGTACGGAGAAGCGGAACCAGATGGGCTTTGCCCAGGTGACGCTGGTCATCGACAACACCGAGCATATCTTCCCCACCCGGGAGGAGGCAGAGGTGGCCGTGACACGGCGGTATTACCGCAGCGGTGAGTCGGAGTACTATATCAATAAGCAGTCCGTGCGGCTGAAGGACGTGAACGAGCTGTTCATGGACACCGGTATGGGCCGGGAGGGCTATTCCATTATCGGACAGGGCAAGATCGACGAGATACTGTCTGTGAAAAGCGGCGAGCGCCGGGAGATCTTCGAGGAGGCCGCCGGTATCAGCAAATACCGGCACCGCAAGGAGGAGTCCGAGCGCAAGCTGGAGCGCACCGAGGAAAACCTGGTGCGTATCAACGACAAGATCGCCGAGCTGGAATTGCAGGTGGAGCCGCTGCGGGCGCAGGCGGAGACGGCGAAGAAGTATCTGGTGCTGCGGGATGAGCTGCGGGTGCTGGAGATCTCCGTGTGGCTGGAGCAGCTGCAAAACCTGCGGACCGCCAAGCTGAAGCTGGAGAGCGATACGGCTCAGGCCAAGGAGGCCTGTGACCAGGCCCAGGCGGCGCTGGACGAGGCCTACGCCCAGGGAGAGCGTTTTACCGAGGAGATGCGGCAGAACGACGTGGCGGCTGACGCGCTGCGCGGTCAGGTGACCGAGGCGGAGTCCGCCGCCGGCGAGGAGTCTGCGGCCATCGCGGTGCTGCAGACCTCTGTGGAACACAACAACGAGTCTCTGCGCCGGCTGGAACAGGAACTGACCAGCACAGACCAGCGGCGGGAGAATTTACAGGGACAGATCGACGGACAGCTGGCGCGTATCGCGGACATCGACCGCGACGCGGCGGTATTGGAGACGGCGCTGAGTGAGCTGCTCTCTCGGGCGCAGGCGCTGGCTGACAGCGCAAAGGGCGCGGCGGACGAGGCCGAGGCCCTGCGGGCGCAGGAGGCCATTGCTGTGGCCGAGGCCGCAGACGGGCGCGCCGCGCTGTCCGCCCTGCAGGCGGGCCTGGACGAGGCCGGACAGCGGCGGATTACGGTGCGGCAGGAGCTGTCCGAGGCACAGCGTAAGCTGGAGGAGAGCGAAAAGGACGCAAAGACCAATCGCCGGGCGCTGAACGATGCCAGGGAGGAGGCCCAGGCGGCGGAGAATATCATTCAGGGTCACAGCCTGCGAATGGACAGCCGCCGCCAGAAGGCGGAGAGCGCCCAGAACATCAAGCAGGAGCTGACCCGGCAGGTGAACGCCCAGGAGGACCGTATCCGTCTGCTGACGGAGATGGAGAAGGAGTACGAGGGCTTCAACAAAGCGGTAAAGACCGTGATGCAGGCGGCGGAGAAAAACACACTGCGGGGCATTCACGGGCCGGTGGCCGGACTGATGACCACAGAGCAGGCCTATGCCGTGGCGCTGGAGACGGCGCTGGGCGCGGCGCTGCAGAACATTGTGGTGGAACGGGAGGAGGACGCCAAGGCGGCCATCCAGTTCCTGAAGCAGCGGGACGGCGGCCGCGCTACCTTCCTGCCGCTGACGGCCATCCGGGGCGACGAGCTGCGGGAGAACGCTGCGGGAGAGTATGGTTTTGTAGGCATCGCCAGCCGTCTGGTGCAGTACGACGCGCGATACGACCATATTTTTAAAAATCTGCTGGGCCGGACGGTGGTAGTGGAGGACCTGGACAGCGGAATCGCCATGGCGCGTAAGTTCCGCAATGCCTTCCGCATCGTGACGCTGGACGGACAGATCATCAACCGGGGCGGCTCCATGACTGGCGGCTCCGCCAGCCGATCCTCCGGCGTGCTGTCCCGGGCCAATGAGCTGGAACGGCTGAAGGCGGCACAGGGCGCCCTGCACGGTAAGCTGAACGAGGCCGCGCAGCAGGCCGAGGCGGCCCAGAGGGAGCTGCAGAAGGCTGAGTATGAATTGCAGGTGGCCAAGGACCAGCAGCGCAAGGCGGCGGACGAGGTGCTGACCCTACAGGGCCGGCAGGACCACTATGACCTTCTGTTGGAAAGCCTGCGCCTGAGCTGCGAGACTATGGAGCAGGAGTTGTCCGGCCTGGACCGCCGGGAGACGGACGGCCGCGGGCGCATGGCCGGGATACAGGCGGACATCACTGCGGCAGAGGACCGCGCGGCCGCGCTGCGGCAGGAGATGCGGGACAAGCTGGCCGGCCAGACCGATCTGACGGAGCAGACCAACCAACTGGCCCAGGCCGTCAGCGACAAGAAGGCCGATCAGGCGGCACTGAGCGCGGAGAAGGACAGCGTTCTGCGGAGCGTGGAGGACCTGCGGGGCTTGCAGGCGGATATGGTATCCGACCGCGCTGAGCGCGACCGGCGGGTGCAGGAATACCGGCAGGCCAACGAGAAGGCGCTGGCCGATATGGCGGGCCATCAGGCGGCGCTGGAGGAGAAGAACGCCCGTGTGATACAGCTGCGGCAGCGGCTGGAGGATCTGGCCCAGGCCAAACTGGCGCTGGAGCAGCAGCGTGACCAGAACGGCCGCGACAGCCGTGCCTGCAACGATACGCTTTTGCAGACCATGCAGGCGTACAACAAACTACAGCAGAAGCTGGAAAACAGCGGCATGGAGGAGGGGCAGATCCTGGAGAAGCTGTGGGAGCGCTACGAACTGAGCCACAGCGACGCCATGGAGCAGCGCATCGAGCTGGAGAGCGTACCCAAGGCTACCCGGCGCATTGCCGAACTGAACCGGGAGATCAAGGCGCTGGGTACGCCCAACATCGGCGCCATCGAGGAGTTCGACCGGGTGAACACCCGATATACCTACCTGTCCGAACAGCGCAGCGATGTGGAGCAGGCCAAGGAGGAGCTGCTGGGCATTATCGACCAGATCACCCAGCAGATGACCAGCATTTTTGCCGAGCAGTTCCAGCTGCTGAACGAGAGCTTCCAGGAGACGTTTTTGGAGCTGTTCGGCGGCGGCAAGGCGCGGCTGGAGCTGGAGGACGAGAGCGATATCCTCAACTGCGGCATCGAGATCAAGGTACAGCCCCCCGGCAAGCAGCTGAAGACCATCACGCTGCTGTCCGGCGGCGAGAAGGCCTTTGTGGCCATTGCGCTGTACTTCGCCATTCTGAAGGTACATCCCACGCCGTTCTGCGTGATGGACGAGATCGAGGCGGCGCTGGACGAGGCCAACGTGGTGCGCTACGCCCGGTATATGCGGCGGATCGCCGGAAAGACGCAGTTTATCGTCATCACCCACCGGCGGGGCACCATGGAGGAGGCGGACGTGCTGTATGGCGTGACCATGCAGGAAAAGGGCGTCAGCCGGATACTGACCATCAATCTCAACGACATGGCCAAGGAGCTGCATATCAAATAAGGAGGGCTTGTTATGGCAATGGGCTTATTTCAAATACTTAAGGAGGCGTTCACCGCCGTCCCCACCTTCGACGACCTGAACGACGAGTTCTACGACGGACTGGAGGAAGCGCTGATCCTGGCCGATGTGGGTGCTGATACCGCCGCTGATACCGTGGCTCAGCTGCGGAAGCGGGTGAAGGAACGCTTTATCGGCCGGATGGACGAGGTAAAGGACGCCCTGCGGGACATCCTGAAGAGCAAGCTGGAGGTGGGTGACAGCGCGTTGGTGCTGGAGGGCAAGCCTGCCGTGGTGCTGGTCATCGGCGTCAACGGCGTGGGCAAGACCACGTCCATCGGCAAGCTGGCCAAGCAACTGAAGGATCAGGGCAAAAAGGTCCTGCTGTGCGCCGGCGATACGTTCCGTGCGGCGGCCGCCGACCAGCTGGAGATCTGGGCGGGCCGCGCCGGTGTGGATATCGTGCGGCAGCATGAGGGCGCGGATCCCGGCGCGGTACTGTTTGATGCTTTGCAGGCGGCCAAGGCACGGAGCGTGGACGTGGTGCTGTGCGACACCGCCGGACGGCTGCACAACAAACAGAACCTGATGAACGAGCTGGCCAAGCTGCGGAAGATCATCGACCGGGAATGCCCCAATTCCAGCTGCGAGACGCTGCTGGTGCTGGACGCCACCACCGGGCAGAACGGATTGATCCAGGCACGGACCTTCAAGGAGACGGCAGGGTTGACGGGTATTATCCTGACGAAGCTGGATGGTACCGCCAAGGGCGGCATCGTCATCGCCATCGCCCAGGAGCTGGGTGTGCCGGTGAAGTTCGTGGGTGTGGGCGAGGGCATCGACGACCTGAAGCCCTTTGACCCGACTGCCTTCGTGCAGGACATGATATAAGGAGGGCGCAGCATGACGAGAGCAGACGGACGGGCATTTGACCAGCTGCGCCCGGTGGAGATGACACCCGGCTTTACGAAATTCGCCGAGGGCAGCGTGCTGATCCGCTGCGGCGAGACGGTGGTGCTGTGCAACGCCTCGGTGGAGGAGAAGACACCGCCCCATGTGGCGGAGGGCTGCGGCTGGGTGACGGCGGAGTATTCCATGCTGCCCCGGGCCAACCGGGAGCGCAGCCGCCGGGACGTGGACAAGCTGAAGCTGTCCGGCCGCAGCGCGGAGATACAGCGGCTCATCGGCCGCAGCCTGCGTGCGGCGGTGGATATGGCGGCCCTGGGGCCCCGGACCATCACCGTGGACTGCGACGTATTGCAGGGCGACGGCGGAACGCGGACGGCATCCGTGACCGGCGGGTTCGCGGCGCTGGCGCTGGCCTGTAAAAAGCTGGTGACCGACGGCGTGATCGAGAGGCTGCCGCTGCTGCACTATGTCACCGGTGTGTCGGCGGGCATCGTGGACGATACCCCTGTGCTGGATCTGCCCTATAGCGAGGACAGCCGGGCGCAGGTGGACCTGAACTGCATGATGACGGAGCAGGGACAGCTGATCGAGATACAGGGCACCGGCGAGGGGCGGCCCTTTACTGTGGCCGAGCAGCAGGCACTGGTGGCGCTGTGCGCCAAGGGGTGCGGCGAGCTGCTGGCGAAGCAGAAGGAGATACTGGGAGAGATACTATGAGATTTGTACTGGCATCCCACAACAAGGGAAAGCTGGCCGAGATGCAGGCCATTCTGGGCGAGCTGGGCGTGGAGGTGGTCATGCCCTCCGACGTGGGCGTGGACGTCGACGTGGAGGAGACGGGGACCACCTTCGCGGAGAACGCAGCGCTGAAGGCCAACGCCATCATGGCGGCCAGCGGCCTGCCGGCTATCGCGGATGACTCGGGACTGTGCGTGGACTGGCTTCAGGGCGCGCCGGGGGTGTATTCCGCCCGGTACGGCGGGCTGAACAGCGACCAGGAGCGCTGCCGGCTGCTGCTGAGCAATATGCGCGGCGCCACGAACCGGGCGGCGCATTTCCACACGTCCATCGTCTGCGCCTTCCCCAACGGGGACACGCTGACGGCGGAGGGGGACTGCGCCGGGACCATTGCTTTTGCCCCTATGGGCGGCGGCGGGTTTGGGTACGACCCCGTGTTCTTCGTGCCGTCCCTGCGAAAGACCTTCGCCCAGCTGACGGCGGAGGAGAAGAACGCCATTTCCCACCGGGGCAGTGCCCTGCGGGCCTTTGCCGCGGAACTGAAAACGTATTTGGAGAAGCAATGATATGGAACTGACAAGCAAGCAACGCGCGCAGCTGCGGTCCCTGGCCACCAATCTGGACACCATCGTCCACGTGGGCAAGGACGGCATCGGCGACAATCTGATCAAGCAGGTCAACGACGCGCTGGAGGCCCGGGAGCTCATCAAGGGCCGGGTGCTGGAGAACTCGCTGCTGACCGCCCGGGAGGCGGCGGAGGAACTGGCGGTGGCCGCCCGCTGCGAGGTGGTGCAGGTCATCGGCAGCAAGTTCGTGCTCTACCGGATGCAGCACGACAAGAGCAAGCGGAAGATCGAACTGGTCAAGGCGAAGAGAAGCGTATGAACATCGGTATTTACGGCGGCACCTTTGATCCGCCCCATATCGGCCATGTGACGGCGGCCAGGGCCGCCATGGAGGTCCTGGGGCTGGACAAGCTGGTGCTGGTCCCGGACGCGCAGCCGCCCCACAAGGCGCTGCCGGAGGGCGGCGCCGCGCCGCGGCAGCGGTACGACATGGCGGTGCTGGCCACAGCGGCGCTGGGGAAGCGGGCGGAGGTCAGTGACATGGAGCTGCGCCGCAGCGGCGTCAGCTATACCGCGGACACGCTGGCGGAGCTGCGGGAGCAGTATCCGGATGACACGCTGTATCTGCTGATGGGTTCGGATATGTTTCTGAGCCTGCACAACTGGCGCAGGCCGGAGGCGATCATGGCCATGGCCCATATCGCGCCCTTCAGCCGGGAGACGGAGGATGAGTCCGCCGCCTTTGCCGCGCAGAGCGCGCGCCTGGAACGGGAGTTCGGCGCGCAGGTGACCGTGGTGCCCAATCCGCAGGTGGTGGAGCTTTCCTCCACCGAGGTCCGCGCCGCGCTGGCACAGGGCGGGGGAGAGGACCTGCTGCCGCCGCCGGTGTGGGGCTATATCCGGCGGGAGCACCTGTACGGTACCCATATGGACCTGACGCACCTGACGCCGGAGGAGCTGCGGCCCATCGCGCTGAGCTATCTCAAGCCCAAGCGGATGCCCCATGTGCTGGGCACGGAACAGGAGGCGGTGCGCCTGGCAGAGCGATACGGCGCGGACGTGACAAAGGCGCGCATCGCCGCGCTGCTGCACGACTGTACCAAGAAGCTGGATATGGACGAGCAGCTGGCGCTGTGCAAGAAGTATCACATTCCGCTGGATGAGCTGGAGCAGAAGGCACTGAAGCTGCTGCACAGTAAGACCGGCGCGGCCATCGCACGGGATGTGTTTGCCGTGGACGACGATGTGTATAACGCGATCATGTACCACACCACCGGTAAGCCGGATATGACGCTGCTGGAGAAGATCATCTATCTGGCGGATTATATCGAGCCCACCCGGGACTTTCCCGGGGTGGAGGCGCTGCGAAGGACGGTATACGAGGACCTGGACCGGGGCCTGCTCATGGGTCTGACCATGACCATTGATGAGATGGAGGAGATGGGTAACCCCGTCCACCACATGACCCGCGACGCGCGGGACTATCTGATGAAAAGAGGGATATCATGAAAACACCGAAAGAACTGGCGCTGCTGGCTGCCCGTGCCCTGTCCGACAAGAAGGGCAAGGAGATCCGCGTGATGGAGATCGCCGAGCTGACCACGCTGGCGGACTATTTCGTTCTGGCCACTGGCGCCAGCAATACCCAGATCAACGCACTGGTAGACAATGTGGAAAAGCTGCTGGCAGAGGAGGCTGGTGAGCAGCCCCTGCACCGGGAGGGCTATCGCGGCGGCACGTGGGTCCTGCTGGACTACGGCTGCATCGCCATCCATGTGTTCAATCAAGAGGCCCGGGCCTTCTACGGCCTGGAGCGTCTGTGGCAGGACGGCAAGAGCGTGGACATCAGCGGCATTGTGGAGGAGCACGACTGAGTTTCCGCGCCGAGTGGCGCGTACAGGTGTTTTTCCCGGAAAACGGGGTTGACATTCGGCAAAAATGCGCTAAAATAGACTTCGATATTGTCAGAAGCGATGAAGGGAAAAAGACAGAGATCATCCACCCGAAGAGAGCCGGCGTATGGTGCGAGCCGGCGGGGACGCTCTGTTGTACTGGTCCCGGAGCTTTCCGCCTGAACAGGGCGGGACGGGTGCGCGCCGTTACAGCGTCGTCTCTCGTAAGAAAGACACGGAGCGCCGCGGAGCGATCTGCGGCGGAAGCAGGGTGGTAACACGTCTATAACGTCCCTGGCTGCTGTAAGGCAGCCGGGGATTTTTATTTGCGAAAACAAAATTCACATACAAGGAGAAGCGAGCATGAATTACGATTTTGCGGCCATTGAAAAGAAGTGGCAAGCCAACTGGGAGAAGACAAAGCCCTATGCCGCCATCACCGGCGACAAACGACCCAAGTTCTACGGGCTGATCGAGTTTCCGTATCCCTCCGGCCAGGGCCTGCACGTGGGGCATCCCCGCCCCTTTACGGCTATGGATATCGTCACCCGCAAAAAGCGGATGCAGGGCTATAATGTATTGTTCCCCATCGGCTTCGATGCTTTCGGCCTGCCCACGGAGAACTATGCCATCAAGAACCACATCCACCCTGCCATCGTCACGAAGAACAACATCGAGAATTTCACCAAGCAGCTGAAGATGCTGGGATACGGCTTTGACTGGGACCGCTGCGTGGACACCACCGACCCCAAGTACTACAAGTGGACGCAGTGGATATTCCTGCAGATGTTCAAGCACGGCTTGGCCTACAAGTCCACCATGCCCGTCAACTGGTGCACAAGCTGCAAGTGCGTGCTGGCTAACGAGGAAGTGGTCAACGGCGTGTGCGAGCGCTGCGGCAGCGAGGTCATCCGCAAGGAGAAGAGCCAGTGGATGCTGAAGATCACCGAGTATGCCCAGCGGCTGATCGACGATCTGGATGATGTGGACTATATTGAGCGCGTGAAGATCCAGCAGCGCAACTGGATCGGCCGTTCCACCGGCGCAGAGATCACCTTCGACACCAATGTGGGCGACCAGGTGACGGTCTATACCACTCGTGCCGACACCCTGTTCGGCACCACGTATATGGTCATCTCTCCCGAGCACCCGCTGCTGAAGAAGTGGCAGCCCCTCATTAAGAACTGGGATGCTGTGGCGGCCTATCAGGAGGAAGCGGCCCATAAGTCCGACTTTGAGCGCGGCGAGCTGAACAAGGAAAAGACCGGCGTGCGGCTGGAGGGTATCGAGGTCATGAACCCGGTGACCCACAAGCCCCTGCCTATGTTCGTCTCCGACTATGTCCTCATGGGCTACGGCACCGGCATCGTCATGGGCGTGCCCGGCCACGACCAGCGCGACTGGGAGTTCGCCAAGAAGTTCGGCCTTCCCATCATCGAGGTGGTGGCCGGCGGCGATGTGACCAAGGAGGCGTTTGTCGCCAAGGACGACAGCGCTGTCATGGTCAACTCCGGCTTCCTGAACGGCCTGACCGTCAAGGAGGCCATCCCTGCCATGAAGAAATATGTGGTGGAGCAGGGCTTTGGCAAGGAGAAGGTCAACTACAAGCTGCGCGACTGGGTGTTCTCCCGCCAGCGCTACTGGGGCGAGCCTATCCCCCTGGTGAACTGCGAGAAGTGCGGCTGGGTGGCCCTGCCGGAGGAGCAGCTGCCCCTGGTGCTGCCCCAGGTGGAGAGCTATGAGCCCACCGATGACGGCGAGAGTCCCCTGAGCAAGATGACAGACTGGGTCAACACCACCTGCCCCTGCTGCGGCGGACCGGCCAAGCGCGAGACGGACACCATGCCCCAGTGGGCCGGCTCCAGCTGGTACTTCCTGCGGTATATGGATCCCCACAACGACAAGGCACTGGCCAGCAAGGAGGCGTTGGACTACTGGTCCCCCGTGGACTGGTACAACGGCGGCATGGAGCACACCACGCTGCACCTGCTGTACTCCCGCTTCTGGCATAAGTTCCTGTACGACATCGGCGTGGTGCCCACCAAGGAGCCCTACGCCAAGCGCACCAGCCACGGCATGATCCTGGGCGAGGGCGGCGAGAAGATGTCCAAGTCCCGCGGCAACGTGGTCAACCCCAACGACATCGTAGCCCAGTACGGCGCGGACACCATGCGCCTGCACATCATGTTCATCGGCGACTTCGAGAAGGCCGTCAGCTGGAGCAACGAGGCTGTCAAGGGCAGCAAGCGCTTCCTGGACCGCTGCTTCAATCTGCAGGATATCGCCACCGACGAGGAGTCCATCTCCGCCAAGAACGAGTCCATCGTCCACAAGACCATCAAGAAGGTCAGCCAGGATATCGACGAGCTGAAGATGAACACCGCTATCGCCGCCATGATGACCATGGTCAACGAGTTCTACGCCAATGGCTGCTCCAAGGGCGACGTGGAGATGCTCTGCCTGCTGCTCAGCCCCTTTGCCCCCCACATGGTGGAGGAGATGTGGGAGAACATGGGCTTTGCCGCCAAGTACGGCAAGATGGCCATGCAGATGGATTGGCCCGAGCACGACGAGGCCAAGACTGTGGACAGCCACGTGGAGATGGCCGTGCAGGTCAACGGCAAGCTGAAGGGTACCGTCACCGTCCCCGTGGACAGCGACGAGGCTGCTGTGGTGGCCGCCGCTATGGAGAGCGATAAGGTGAAAAAGGCCACGGAGGGCATGAGTGTTGTCAAGACCATTTTGGTCAGGAACAAGCTGGTGAACCTGATCGTGAAGCCCGCGAAATAAAGCGTTGTATCCCCCGGTGCAGCCGGGGGATACTTTTTCTGGAGGGCGGACCGCCGGGACGCACACTTTTTTGCCGTTTTTGTAAAAAAACGACTTGACAAGCTGTGTTATCCCCGGTATAATACACCCGTTAGTCATGTAAATGGCTCTTAAAGAGCACCCAGGATCGAGCCGGGTGTATCGGAGGGAGGGAAACATAAATGTCCGAAGTCCATGTTAAGGAAGGCGAGTCCCTGGACAGCGCTCTGAAGCGTTTTAAGAGAAGCTGCGCCAAGGCGGGCGTCCTGGCCGAGGTGCGCCGCAGAGAGTGCTACGAAAGCCCCAGCGTTAAGCGCCGCAAGAAGTCCGAGGCTGCGCGCAAGAACCGCAACAAGCGTTACTATTAAGTGACAAAGAAGCCTGAGAACATAGGTTCTCAGGCTTCTCTTTTATCTACCCTGTCAGGTCCCGCAGTATGTCGGCGCACTCCGGCAGGGTCAGCAGACCCCGGTGTATGCCCAGGCGCTCGCCCAGAGCGATTTTTCTATGCAGGGTGTCACCGTCGTCCAGCAGGACGAACCGTGTCTCGCCGCCCCGGCGGTACGTGAAATACCGGGCGCCCAGCTCCCGGGAAAAGAATATCTGGCGGCCTGTTTGCAGGGCGGCTAGCTGTTCATCTGTCAGCGGTATACCCTCACCAGTGGGACAGGGGAGAGGGAAGTCCATCCGCAGGCGCTGGAGGTCCAGCACGATACGGTCCGGCCCGAAGGCACGGCAGCAGGCGGACAACCGGTTTTCGATATCCCCGCCGGACAGGGCGGTGCATACCAGTACCCGCGCGCCGGGAGCCGTGTGGGCGCATTTCTCGTGGACCCACAGGGCGATGCCGGACCGGTGCAGGGGCTGGGCCAGCGCCTCCGTCAGTTCTGCGGCGGGGAAGGGGACGATCACTGTGCCGTATCTCCGGCGGCGGCACTCCTGCACCACGCCGGCTGCCGTTTCCGGGCTGAAGGGTCCCGCCGCGCCGGTGAGCAGCATGGCACCGCCCCGCAGGGCAGGCGGCATGGGCAGGGCACACAGCACTCCGTTTTCTATCCGGTAGGCCGCGTTGGCGATGGGCAGCTGTGTGCCGCAGGCCATCTGGCGAAGCGGCGGTGCGGCGGCGATCATCAGCTGCATAGGTGCACCCCCTTGCGAGACCACGATGTCCGTGGTACAATACTGCTGTACTTTATGAGAGGAGTCGGATACCTATGCCCATTTCCATGACGCCCTACCGGGTGTTTGACAGCTACCGCAGCATCACGCCCGCGTTTTTTATGCGGCACGGCATCCGGCTGCTGCTGTGCGATCTGGACTATACCCTGGCGCCCAAGTCCCAGCCGGAGCCGGACGCGGACCTGCGCCGCTGGCTCTCCGATGTGCGGGCGGCGGGTGTGGAGGTCATGATCCTGTCCAACAACCGCAGCCCCGTGCGAGTGGAGCGATTCTGCCGCGATCTGGGGATCACCTACGAGGGCCATGCGGGCAAGCCGTCCGTAAAGGGCTTTCGCCGGGCCATGGTGCGCTGCGGCGTCACCCCGCGGGAGACGGCCATGCTGGGCGACAAACTGCTGACGGATATGCTGGGTGCCAACCGGGCTGGCGTGCTGCCGCTGATGGTGGAGCCGCTGGGCGGGCCGCGCGGCGCGTGGAATAAGGTGCTGCATGGCCTGCAGAGGCCGTGGAAGGCCGCCAGTTTGAAAAAACATCCGGAACGGTGACTTTTTTACACGGAAACACTTGCCAAACAGCAGGTTATCATGTAAAATATATAAGGCCGATTTTGGCTGGTATTATTTATTCAGAGGGAATGGAGATATTCCCTCATACACAATGGGAGGAATATCAATATGGCAACTATTACCGCCGGTGATTTCAGAAACGGCAA
>ENA-UOOC01000916-UOOC01000916.1-human-gut-metagenome-genome-assembly--contig:-C48old-NODE-916-length-27131-cov-5.224258_pt1 | contig 27131 bp, 25 predicted proteins | sample MGYA00242469_ERZ724016 | MGnify/ENA metagenome assembly ERZ724016 | reverse complement strand
ATTCCCGTTACCCGCTCCAAATTTTCCACACAATCAATGCTGAGGGGATCGAACCCGGGAGGGCCGGAGGCGGCAGAATTTATATTGTTGACACTGCATCGGTGCGGGTATAGTCTGATTTTATGAAAAAATGCTTTTACATAACCGCCATTGTCCTGTTTCTGGCGCTTCAGTTTTTTTCCTTAAATCATTTGTATGATTCGGGGCATTTTTTTGTACACGATTCAAACTGCGAGCAATGTCGGTTCCTGGATCAGTCCGGCAGTGCGGGTGTTCCCGACGAGATTGAACCGGAACAAGCTTTCGTTGTTTATCTGCCAATGCCGGAAACGAACGTTTTATCGGTTTATAAGCCGTGTTTTTTCGCCTATTTCGGTCAGGCGCCTCCATACCTGATTTAAATTATGTAAAATTTTGTCGTATCAATAATTTAAATCAGAAAGAAAAATGAATAATTTAAATGTTTACGGCGGTTTGACCGCCATAAATGATTTTCTTAATCCTGAAAATCATTTGACACCTCTTGTCGAATTACCCTCTTCTCTTAATCCGTTTTTGGCTGACGGAATTCATATTTATATCAAAATGCAGACCTTTCTTCCTTTGATGAACGTAAAATCCGTTCCGGCATACGAGATGTTGAAAAACGACGTCCAACCCAAACGCCGATTGGCAGAATCTTCTTCCGGAAATATGGCATTTTCATTGTCCGTCTTGAGCCGCTGTTTTGGTTATGAGAAGACGAGAGCCGTCATTTCGCACGAAACCAACCGGGAAAAGGTGCAGATGCTTTTACTGGCCGGTACGGAAATATGGGTTAATAAAGAACCGATCTGCCCCGACCCGCATTCGGATGAAAGCGGAATCCGCATTGCCGAAAAGACGGCTCACCGCTCCGGCTGGAAAAACCTCAATCAATATGCCAACCCGGATAATCCGGGCGGACATTATGAATTTTGCGGACAGCAAATCCTGAAACAATTAAACAACGACATCCGTATTTTCTGCACCTCTCTCGGCACCACGGGAAGCCTGTGCGGCATTGCCCGGGCATTAAAGAAGAAAACCGAAGCCCGGTGCATAGGTGTGGCAAGGAAACCAAACAATCCTGTTCCCGGTCCGAGGACCTTAAATTTGTTAAAAATGATAGATTTTGACTGGCGGCAGCAGACAGATGACGTTGTCGAAGAAGGGACAGTCCACGCCTATGACCAAAGCATGCGGTTGTGTCGCGCCGGAATCCTTGCCGGTCCGAGTACCGGGCTTGCGCTTGCCGGACTGTTGAAATATCTGCGTCGGGAAAAACTGAAAAACGATTTTGCCGGTCTGAAGAACGGCCGCCCTGAAATAAATTGCGTTATATTGGCCTGTGACTTGCCTTTTCTGTATTTGGACGAATATTTTAAATATCTCCCGCGCAAACGTTTTCCCAAAATCTTTCATCAGGAACTCTTGTCTGCCCGCATTGATTTTCAAAAGCCTCGCCGGCCGCAAACGGAAATTTCCGCCTCGGGAACGATCAAACTTGTTTTTGGCTGCGGTGCCGCCAGTCTGCAGCATAGGCTGAACGACGGAGAAAAAAGCGAAACAAACGCAAAAGCAATCATCATCGACATCCGAAACAAAGAGCTTTTTGCCGGCGGTCATATACCGTGCAGCATCAATATTGAAGAAAACACGCTGCTCAAAACGATGGACGAACGGTCGGAACAGATGCAGGACAAACAAATTGTTTTGGTTTGCGACTATGGCGAAAAGGCGTACTTCTATGCCCGTATCCTGAGGGACAAAGGATATGACTGTCGTTCCCTGCGCGGCGGGCTCGTCCGCTGGTCGGAGCTTAATTATCCGCGTATTTCCGCAACTTGTACGCTCGGGAGATGACGGATTATCCGCTTTTCCGGAATTCTTGTCGGCGGCATACCGTGAAGTATCCGGAACCTGCAATCGCTGCAGTGGCAAAACGTCCGTATTCGCAGGCCGACATCGTTTTATAGAGAGATTGGCTGATAGTAACAACATTATGAAAACGCCGGTCGTCATTATAAGTGGCGTGATGAAGCATGCCGACCGTTTAACAGGCCGTATCATGACTTAGGAAACAGCGGATTTTGCGGCGCAGGGAATATTCCGGATTGCTTTTCGATAAAAAATGAAGTAAAATATCAACAGTTTTATTTATAAGGAAACGCCGATGGATCTCAAAGACAAACTCAGTCACAAATGGCGTCAAATGACGTTGATCGCAGGCGTTGTCCTGCTCTCGTCGATGACGGTGCAGGCTCAAAACACGTCCGAACAGAATCGAAAAGAAACGCCGAAAGCCTATTTCAGTCCCAAGCAACTGGCTTCCGCGTTGTCTGCCATCAATGCCGACGACAAACAAGCGGACATATTCCTGGAAGCTTATTTGCAGAAGCTTGACCCGCAGGGACAAATTTCTCCGGGCGATCTGGTTCAGGTTTTCAAGGAATCGGGAATAGACAAAGACGAAGCGGTAAAAATGTCGGAAGTTTTGCTGTCGCCGCAAAAGCAGCCTTCCTCCCGCGGCTATGACTTCGGTTCTTACGATCTCAGTTTCGCCATCGACGGCAACGGCAATCTTTCCTCTTTAATTTTCAACGGTGACAAAAAAATTGACGATCGCGACATTGATGCTGTGCATAAAGCCCGCTGCCGTCACCGCGGGTTGGCCGCGGACGATAACAGTGAACGTTTCCAATCGTCGCAATTGCTCGGCAAAATGTTGGTGCGGCAGGTGATTTTGGAAAAACGGAAAGACGGACGGGCGGTTCCGAACGGCGACAAATTCCTGCAAAATTTTGACCGGGAATTGCGGCAAAACGGTTTGGAAATAGGCCGGGACGGAAAATTGCACGGTATTGAAGCAAGCAAAAGCAAACCTCTGCTGACGGAAAAAGACCTTTACAATCAGTATCTGATGAAAAGGCAGCAGGAGATGAAAAAGTTTTACGAATAGGAAATTTGCACTTGCTTCAAACAGCAACTTGTGTTAAGTGATGTTCTCTTAAACAATTATTCTAAAATTTTTTTGCAATGAAGTATCTGAAAATCAATGAACAACTGGAACTGTTGAAAAACAAACGGTTCGACGAGTTAATCGCGTACGCGAAGGAGCACAACCTCAACCAGAGAGTCGTTCAGGCCCTGCTCTCTCAGCTTAAAGAACTGACGGAAGAAAAGCAATCCGCTGTTTCCATTCATTAACGCAGATCAACATGCACCGCTTTTTTGCCGACGGCAAAAGAGCGGTTTTTTATATACCCAAAACCACGTGCCTGGCACATGGTTCTAAAGAGCTTACAGCTTGCGAATGAAAAACTCCTTTTATTGTAAAGAAGACGGTCCGGCAACAGTCGTATAGAAAAGTAAAGGAGTTTTAATGGCACGCACGACGTGAAATTCCAAAACACCATGTTGTCTTTGCCCCGAAATAGCACAGAAAGGCGTTTTGCGGCGGCCATCGTCTGAAAATCAGAGCAGTATTCAGGGGACTATGTCGATATTACCGGAAAGAATATCCCAAAGACAGCCGGGTATATACGAAATCAACTTAAAGAAGATGCAAAGCAAAGTCAGTAACTATGGATCTTGCCCCGTTTACGGAGAGTCAAGTAATCTTTGCCCCGTCAAACCGTCATGTACCCTGAAGGCATTTGCCGGCACCTTGAGAGGGTATACCCGCGTATGAAACCCCGCCTTTACTCAGGCTGGTTCCTTTTTACCGGGCATTTGTTGATAAAGAGTTTATCGGGTTGAATTTTCAACCATCTGCGTTAACATCATACATATCATTTGCTGAGGAGAAGCGACATGGCTACGTTAAAACAGGTTTCGCAGGATTTTGACCGTTGTTTTCGGTACCGGCGTTTTCCTTCTTTCCGGCTGGCTCCTTTGATTATTCTGATTTTTTGCGGACTGGTGTTGCTGGGCAGTTTGTTTTTTGAATTTGATCAGAATGAACTTTTTTATTATCCGACCTGGAAATATTCTCTCTTTATCAAGCTGCTGCCAAAAATTGTGCTTCTCATTTGGATTGTCTGCTACAATATCCGTCATAAGGTACAGACCGCCGATAATGATTATAACAGGTTTTGGTATTTTGTTTCCTTTTTATTCCTGATTCTGTTTTTCGGTCTTCTTTTCTTTTTGTTCAAGGAGTGGGTCGGTTTGCTGGCAAATTTTGCAATAACTTCGCTTTCCGGTAAAGTTTCAATCGATGTTCTCTCGTTCTTTATTTTTTCGCTGCCGGCAATTATCGTTACCGCCTATTTTCAGCTGGTGATCTCAAACCAGATTACGCTGCTTATCGTCAACACTTTCGGGAGAAGAAAATGAAAAAAATATTGATCGCTTTATCCTTTATTATCTTTACCGCCGCCTGCGGACCGATCTGATGAACAGGTATTTGAGCTGTCTGCGCTTAAACGCCGTTTTGTTCTGCAAAATTTTTACCTGCGGATTCCTCGGTCAAAAGGATTATGCGGAAGGTTATGACAATGTTGCGGAAAATTACGACGACAACTGGCTTTGCCATATCAAGCCATGTACGCAAAACTTTCTCGACAGACTGCCGCCGCTGCAATCGGACAAACCGATTGTCGATCTCGGATGCGGAACGGGCTTTTCAACCGAATGGCTGACAAAACGCTATGATAACCCGGTCACGGGGGTTGACATCTCTGCCGGCATGTTGAAACAGGCCGCTAAAAAAATGCCGCAAACACAATTTGTTCATGCCGACATGCTGGATTATCTGCGGAAACTTCCGGCAGAAAGCCGGGCGATGATCTGCTCGGCATGGGCAATCGGCTATTCCGATCCGAAACGGATTGCCGAAGAAGCCTGCCGCGTTTTGGAAGCGAAAGGCGTTTTCGCCTTCATCGTCAATACGGCAGATACTTTGCCCAGAGTCTTTGACGCTTTCCGACGTACCATGTACAATTATCCGCAAAAGGTGAAAAAACTGTTGTGGCCGAAGTTTCCCAAAGACTTTTCCTTCGTTGACGATAAGCGGTTTGAAACGCTTTATCAACATAAGGACAGCATGAAAATCCATCTCCGGGAAGAAGATTTTTCCGACTGGTTGTTCAAAACGGGCATTATGGCCGGTTTTGAAAAAGTATTGGATACGGATCTTTTCAAAAAGGAACTGAAAAAGAGCACCGCGGAACTCTGTCATCGTCACATTATCGGTATTTACAGGAAAAAATGAATGCTTGGAAAATTAAAACAGATAATTATGCTGCTGCGGATTATGGCCACCCCGCAAATAACCCGGCCGCCGCTTTCCGTTTTGCAGGAATTGCGCAAACGGGGCAAAAAGCGCCTGCCTTCCGCCGTTTGGCAGGAAATTGACGATAACCGGAAATTGAAAACCTCAACCTTCGCTTTTGCCCGTGAACTGCTTTCTTCGGAGTGTATTTCCCGTCATGACGGAAAGTATGTTGTCAATTCCTTTTTGCCTCCCTTCCCCGGCCGCGCGTATGAGCGGATGTTTACCAACCTTTTGTCCGGCCGGAAGCTTTCGCCGGTATCCGCTTATATCGCCGTCACCAAGGAATGCCCCTATAACTGCTGGCATTGCAGTTTCAAAGGCCACGTAAAACCCGATCTGCCGACCTCCCGGCAGCTTGTTCTCATTGACGATTTGTGCCGGCTGGGCGCAAGCATCATCGGATTTACCGGCGGCGAACCGCTGCAGCATAAAAACATTGCCGATCTGATAAAACGCGCGGCAACCGGCGGTGCGGCCGTTATATTGTTCACAACCGGTTGCGGGCTTGACGAGGAACGGGCGCGGAAATTGAAAAAAGCGGGATTATGGGCAATATGCTTCAGTCTTGACAGTTCCGAACCGGAGATCCATAACCGGCTTCGCGGCCGGAAAACGGCCTTTGATGAGGTGATGAGCGCCGTGAAGGCGGCTAAAGGCGCCGGTTTGTATACAATGGTTTCTTCTGTAGCCACTCCCCGTTTTATGCAGACGGAAGATTATCGCAATATTTATCAACTGGCGGTCAAACTGAAAGTAAACGAATATCGGATTGTTGAGGCAATGCCTTGCGGAAAGCTGCTTGACAATGATGAAACGGTTATTTCGGCCGAAGACGTCAAAACGCTGCGGGCTTTTCACCGGCAGATCAACAGCCGCTCTCCGCGAACCAAAGTATGCGCGTTTAATCAGATAGAGAGTCCGGAACTGTTCGGCTGCGGCGCCGGAACTCAGCATATGTTCATTGACAATGCCGGAGAAGTCTGTCCCTGCGACTTTACGCCTCTCAGTTTCGGTAATGTTGTGCGGGAGCCGCTCGAAACCGTTTGGCTGCGAATGAACGAAGCTTTTACGCTGCCGAGAAGACACTGCTTTATTCAGAAAAACCATCGTCTGATTGCCGAAAAAATCCGTGCCGATAATATGCGGGTGCCGCTTGACGTAAACAGCAGTCTGGAAATCTGCCGACAATGTCCGTTTGATGAAATGCCGGACTATTTCAAAACGGTATATAAGCCGTAATTGCATTCGTTCGACCCCGGCAAAGCCGTTTTTGCCGGGGTCGACTTTTCGCTTTTTACCGAATGTTTTTATCTGTTTCTTCTGTTTTGTTTCCTGCTGTTTCAAACAAAGAAGGAAAATGCGTTTTTATTTTTTCCTCAAGTTCCCTCTTCTTTTTTTCGTCTTTTATTCTGTCATATCTGTAGCTTAAGACGTTCAGAATTCCTTCATTGGTCAAACAGCTGCTACCGTCATTTTTGGTTACACTGTAGCCTTCTGCGGTTAAAAGTTCAACGGCATCATCAAGTGAATGGAAATTTTGTTCTTCCTGCCGTTCTTTTCTTAATTTTGCAAGCTCTTTTTCCTGCCTTTTGTTCAAGGCGGATTTCTGTTCCAGCTCGTTTAATATCTTTTCATATTTTGCAATATGTTTGCCGGCAGAGATGTTTTTCCCCTTAATCAGTTTATCCATTTGTTTTATCAGAGCCCGGCAATTTTCCTTCCACTGTTTTTCGTTAAGCCCCGAAATATTTTCCAGTTTTTCCGAAAATCCGTCTTTGTCAAATTTTTTGGCTTTGGCTGCGGTTAAAAGTGTGTTTCTTACGGTCATGTTATCCACCTCTCTGTAAAATAAAAAAATTATACTACATTCAATAATATTGTAAACCCGGTTCTCAAAGCTTTCGCGAATCTCCCGATTTCTCTCGTCCGGACAAAGATACGCTTATGGCAAAAAAAAGCCCTCACGGATGAGGGCTTTTTTATCTGGGGCGAAAGATGAGACTCGAACTCACGACACCCGGTACCACAAACCGGTACTCTAACCAACTGAGCTACTTTCGCCATTGTCTTGAAAAGACTTTTACAAAATCCGCGGCGGAAAGTCAAGCGAAAAAACAACAAATTTATAAAAAATAAAAGCAACAAACCGTTGTTATCGGTGGAACAGTTTGTCGATATCCTTTAATTTCAATTCGATATAGGTCGGACGACCGTGATTGCACTGGCCGGAATTGGGGGTTTGTTCCATTTCCCGCAGCAAGTGGTTCATTTCCGCCAGGTTGAGGCTGCGCCCTGCCCGTACGGAACCGTGGCAGGCCATAGTGGCGACGATATGGTTCAGTTTTTCCGTCAAAGCGAAATCGCTGCCCCATTCCGCTATCTGTTCGGCCAAATCATGAACCAGCTTTTGTGTGTCGCAGTCTTTGATTAAGGCCGGAATTTCCCGGACAATTACCGCCGAAGGGCCGAACTCTTCCACCGACAATCCCAGCTGGTCAAGATTTTCCGCATTTTCCAGCAGGCGTTGTTTGTCGCAAGCGTCCAATTCGACGATTTCGGGAATCAGCAGCATCTGGGTTGCCGGTTTGCGCCCCTCGTTCAGGGCTTTTTTCATTTTCTCCATCACGATCCGTTCGTGGGCGGCATGCTGATCGATCAAAACGATGCTGTCTTCGGTTTGGGAAATGATATAGGTGTTGTGAAACTGTGCTTTTGCCTGTCCCAAAACGCCGTCAGCATCCGCATAACGGCTGTTGTCGTCTTCTTCCGCACGGACGGAAAACTTTCTTTCCAGTTCCGGCAGCGCCGCCGTGCGCGGGCGGGACGGCAGCGGCGGAAGCGTCCGGCGAAAGGCCGAAGGCGCCGGTTGATGACAGTCGTTTAAAAAGGCCGCTTCCTCTTTGTCGTCGCTCATCAGCAGCGGCGCCGTCAAAGACGCATTTTCCAGGCTGTCCTGCAAAAAACTCTCCAGATTGGCCGGTGCCGCCGTCTGCCGGCTGCCGGCCGTGAGGGCGTTGCGGATTGCACTGACCAGCAGGCCGCGAACTGACGCACCGTCAAAAAAGCGCACTTCGGCCTTGGTCGGGTGCACGTTGACGTCCACATAGTCGGGATCAACGTCAAAGAACAAGGCGCATAACGGATAGCGGCCGATTTCCAACACTCCCTGATAAGCGCCTTTAACGGCGCCCAAAAGCAGTTTGTCGCGTACCGGCCGGTTGTTGACAAACAGATACTGAGAAAGAGAGTTGGCCTTGTTGTAAGTCGGCAGACTGACGTAGCCGCTGATGCGGAGATGATCGCGTTCGGCATTAATCAGGAGAGAATTTTCACCGAATTCGCGTCCCATAACGTCGCTCAGGCGTTTCAGACGGGCGTCGAACAATTCTCCCTGACAGGCGTTGAGACTGATTTTTTTCTTTTGTCCGTCGATCAGGTAAAAGGAAATCTGCGGGTTGGCCAAAGCAATCCGGTTGACGATGTCAACGCATTGCGTAACTTCGCCGGCAGCGGTTTTCAAAAATTTGAGCCGGGCCGGCGCGGCATAAAACAAATCACGCACTTCCACCCGGGTACCGGCAGCGGAGGCTGCGGGAACGGGAGACTGTTTGACTCCGCCGTTGACTTCCATCTGCCAGCCGTTTTCCGCCTGCCGGCTGCGGGACGTGACGGACAACCTGGCAACGGAGGCGATGGAAGGCAGCGCTTCGCCGCGGAAACCGAGATAACCGATGTGGAACAAATCGTCGTCCGGCAGCTTGGACGTTGCATGCCGCTCAACCGCCAGTTCAAGATCTTCCCGCGCCATGCCTTTGCCGTTGTCGGCAACCGCAATCAGCGACTTGCCGCCGTCCACCAGCGTTATTTCAATCGAAGACGCGCCGGCGTCAATGGCGTTTTCAACCAGTTCTTTGACCACCGAGGCGGGACGCTCGATCACTTCGCCGGCGGCAATCTGGTTAACCAGGGTATCGGGCAGGATGCGGATAGCCATTGCAGCCTCTTTTCGTTATTTGCGGATTTTCTTGATCAGACTGATCAGGTTTCGGGTCGAACTGTCATGCAGACCGGAAGCGTGTCCCTGTAACTCGGGCAAAATGCTCAAGGCCATCTGTTTGCCGAGTTCAACTCCCATCTGGTCAAAGGAATCGATGTTCCAGATGACGCCCTCGACAAACACCTTATGCTCGTACATTGCCACCAGCATACCCAAAGTGTAAGGATCTACCTTTTTGATGACAATGGTGTTGGTCGGACGATTGCCGGAGAAGAATTTAAAGCGCTTAAGACGGCTGACTTCGGCCGCGCTTTTGCCTGCTTTTGAAAGCTCTGCCGCCGCTTCGGCAACGGTTTTGCCGCGCATCAGCGCTTCTCCCTGCGCCAAAGCGTTGGCGACTAGAATTTCGTGATGTTCGCCGATTTCGTTATGGGAAATGGCGGGAACGATCAGATCCAGCGGCACGATCCGACTGCCCTGGTGCAAAAGCTGGAAAAACGAATGCTGTACGTCGGTGCCGGCGCCGCCGAACAAAACCGGACCGGTGGCATATTTGACGAACTTGTTGTTTTCGTTCACCGATTTGCCGTTGCTTTCCATATCAAGCTGTTGCAGATAACTCGGCAGATAGCGCAGATCCTGATCGTAGGGAACGACGCAATGGCTGCCGAAACCGAAAAAGTTGTTGTACCAAACGCCGAGCAGTGCCAGAATGACCGGAATATTCCTATCAAACGACGTATGACGGAAATGCAGATCCATCGCGTTGGCGCCGTCGAGCATTTTCTCAAAGTTTTCCATCCCTACGGCAAGGGCAATCGACAAGCCGACCGCCGACCACATCGAATAGCGGCCGCCGACGAAATCCCAGAATTCGAACATGTTGTCGGTGTTGATGCCGAATTTTTCCACTTCTTTCGCGTTGGTGGAAACGGCGACGAAATGTTTGGCAACCGCAAACTCGCCCAAAGCGTCGATCAGCCATTTGCGGCAGGTTTTGGCGTTGGTCAGGGTTTCTATGGTGGTAAAAGTTTTGGAAACGATGACAAACAGGGTCGTTTCCGGATCAACCTGACTTAAAACGTCTTCGCAGGCGGATCCGTCAATGTTGGAAATAAAATAACATTTTATGTCTTTTGCCCAGTATTCTTTCAGTGCGGCGGCGGCCATTACCGGCCCCAGATCGGAGCCGCCGATGCCGATGTTGACGATGCTGGTCAGCTTTTTGCCGGTGGCGCCTTTAAATTCGCCGTAACGGACCGCGTCGGTAAATTTTTTCATTTTTGCCAGCACGGCGTTGATCTCGGGCATCACGTTTTTGCCGTCGACATATACCGGCGTGTTCTGACGATTGCGCAAAGCCGTATGCAAAACCGCCCGGTTTTCGGTAATATTGATTTTTTCGCCGGTAAACATCGCTTCGATTTTGTCGCGCAGCTTTACTTCGTCCGCCAGTTCCAGCAGATACTGTAAGGTCTTTTCGTTAAAACGGTTTTTGGAATAGTCCAGATAAAGCGGTCCAAGCTCAACGGCATATTTGGATCCGCGTTTGGCATCAAACGCAAACAGGTTTTTCATTTCAACGTTCTTAAAAAAGCGGTAATGGAGAGCCAGCTTCTTCCAGGCTTTCGTTTTGGTAACGTTTTTTTCCATTTTATATTTCTCCTAGTCTGATTTGAAATTCCCGAGTCCGATGATCTTGAGGTTGTCCGGCGTAAAATAGCGGGCGGCCGCACGGTTGACCTCGTCAAGCGTCACTTCGGAAACATAACGGTTGCGTTCCTGCAAAAAATCAATGCCGAGTTTTTCCTTCTGCATGTAAACAAGCATCTCGGCAATGGCGGAAATGTCGGCAAAACGCAGATTGTAGGAAGCGATCAGATAATTTTTCGCTTCTTCCAGTTCTTCGGCGGAAACGCCTTCGGCGCCCATTTTGTTCCACTCTTCGTTGAATATTTCCATTACCCGGTTAAAATTGCCGGACGTTGAAGAAAAGCCGCCGACAATCATTTCCGTTTTGTCGGAAACGGAAAGCCCGGTATAAACGCCGTAGGTCAGCCCTTCCTTTTCGCGGGCCGCAAGATTAAGGCGGGAACTTAAGCCGGAACCGCCGAGAATGTAATTGGCGATATAAAGCGGGTAAAAGTCGTCTGCGTTGCGGCGTGTGCCGACGGCAGCGGCAAAAGCCATACTCTGCGGCAGATTTTCGTCATGAGCGTCAAATCCGCCGGACAACCGCGGCGTAACCGCCGGCGTTTCGTCGGCTGCGCCCCGCTTCGGCAGAGAGCCGAAAACTTCATCCAAAATCCGACCGGCCTCTTCCGCCGTGATGTCGCCGGCAAGGCCGACAATCAGGTTGGATTGTCCCAAATTGTCGGCAACAAACCGTTTTACCTCCCGCGGCGTAAAGCTTTCAATATCCTCTTTTTTGCCGAGCGGATTGCGGCCGTAAGGATGTGTCCCGAAAAGCGTCCGGTTGGCAATCAGCCCGAGCTGTTGTCCGGGGTCTTCGTTTTGACTCTCCAACCCGGCCAGCATCTGCTTTCTGATCCGCTCAAGGTCGGCTTCGTCCGCCCGCGGCTCGGTCAGAGTCTGCCGCAGCATGTCAAAAGCAATCGGCGCAAATTCCTTGGTAGTTAACAGCCGGCCGGAAAAATCGTCGCCGTCGGCGCCGAAACCGAGCGAAATCGCATAGTTTTCCATTTTCTCCTTAAAAGCCTGCGAATCAAGTCCGCCGGCCGCTTCGGAAATGAGCGCGGCAGTCATTTTTGACAACCCCGCCTGCCCTTCCTTTTCGGCAACCGTTCCGGCATGGCTAAAGACAAAACTCAGGCTGACGATGGGGTTGGTCGTATCCGTCAGCAGATAGGCTTTGATTTTATGGCGGGGAGAAACCACTTCCGTTACCGGCAGCGAAAACCCCTGCCGCCCGAGTTCGGAGTTTTTGACCAGGGCGTCGGCGTCAAAAGCCGGCCGGGAAAAATAAAAAACACCGGCGGAAACAACGGCGGCAGCGGCCAAAACCGAAAATAAAACGCCCTTTTTATTCATCTTCGCCCTCCCCGTTCAGCGGTTCGACCACACCTTCCGTCATTGCCGAGCCGGTAAAAATCCTGTGCGCCGCCTTTTTTACCGCCGCAGCGTCGACGGCACGGATGTTGTCCGCATAGTTTTCAATGTCTTCCCGCGTCATGCCGACGGTATAAAGAGAGCCGACGATATAAGCGGCATCGTTGGGATTGTCGCGCAGATAGACCAACCCGGCCAGCATTTTGTTTTTGACTTTTTCAACTTTTTCGTCGGTCAGCGAGGCAACAGCATCGTTTACGACCCTGTCCAGCATTTTTTGCAGTTCTTGGGGAGAAACACCGGCCGCCGGAACCGCCGACAGGCCGAAGGTGCCGTAACTGCGCGAAGCGTAATCGTAAGATGCGGCGGCAGCGAGCGCCAGCTTTCTTTTTACTACCAGTTCTTTATAAAGTTCCGAAGTGTCGCCTTCGCCAAGGTAGGCAGACAATACCATTGCGGCATAAATGCTTTGCGGATCGGTATTGCAGGAATCAACGACATAGCGGCGGACAACCCGCGGCAACTCCACCCGCGGCAGCTTCATTTTCAACATAATGCGGGTTGTCGGATTGACTGCGGGAAAAGATTTTTTCCCGATTTCATGCCCCGCCGGCACCTTACCGTAATATTTTTCCGCCAGCCGGTAAGCCGTTTGAGGTTCAATGTCGCCGGAAATCACGATAATTGCGTTGTTCGGTACGTAATAACGGCGGTAAATATCCATCACGTCTTCCCTGGTCAGAGACAGGATTTCCTCTTCCGTACCGGTTACCGGCCGCGCGTAAGGATGTGTCTGCCACAAACCGCGCTGCAGGCTTTCGGCAAAAGCCGAAAGCGGCTGATTTTCTACCACCTGCTTGCGTTCCTGATAAACGATGTCACGTTCGGCGGCAAAAGCCTCGTCGGAAAAATCAAGGTTTGCCATACGGTCGGCCTCAAGTGCCATGGCAAGTTCCAGCCGGCTGACGTCCAGGCTTTGATGGTAAGCGGTATAATCAAGCGAAGTAAAGGCGTTGCTGTCGGCGCCGTTTATCTGCATAAGCCGGTTAAATTCAGACCCCGGAACCTTTTCGGTGCCGCGGAACATCAGATGTTCAAGCAGATGCGCCGCACCGCCCTTGCCCGGCTTTTCATCGACCGCCCCTACCCGGTACCACACCATATGTTTGACGATCGGCGCCTTGTGGTTTTCCACCACCAGCAGCCGGGCACCGTTTGAAAGCGTGTATTCGTTAATGTCAAACAGTTTGGCGGAAGCGGAAAAGGCCGATAAAAGGCAGATCAGGCCGAAAGCGACAAATTTTTTCTTCATTGGCGGATTTTACCTACCTGTTTTTGTTTTTTAAGCATCGTTTTCCGCAGCGGCCGCGGCTTTTTCCAGCGGCACCACCGGTCTTAAATCGTAGTTCGGCGGCAGCAGCAGCTGTTTTTGTTCGGAAACCTTTGAAGCGTCCGGCACCTTGCGCTCAAGCCCCAGGTCTTCCCTGGTGGCGTTACAGGCGCCAAGCATACCGGCCAACAACATCAGACAAACAATCTTCTTCATTTGACTTGCTCCTTATTTTCTTTTTTTTCGGGATAGAACAGACCGTGCAGTATGATGACGGCCGCACCGATGCAGATAAAACTGTCGGCAACGTTAAAGGCCGGCCAATGGTGCACGCCCAGATGAAAGTCCAAAAAGTCGAAAACCGCGCCCAGACGCACCCGGTCGACAAGGTTGCCGAGCGCTCCGCCGATGATCATGCCGAGCCCGATTTGCACGGCACGCACCTTTTCCCTGTACAGCCACCACAACAGCGCCGCCACGATCAACGCCGCCGTCAGACACAGCAGCAGCGTGCCGGTTGCGCCGGAATCGTTGAACATGGAGAAACTGACCCCCGTGTTCCAGGCATAAACAAGGTTGAAAAAAGACGTCAGTTCAATGCCCGGCCGCTCGTTTAAAACGTAGTTCAGCATCCAAAATTTCGTCAGCTGATCAAAAACGAGCACGGAAGCGGCGATCACCAATCCCAAAATCAAATTCTTCTCCTGCAAAACATATAAAACCGAAATGCATTATAACAATATTTCGGCGAGAAAAAAGCTCTAAATTTAAACTGTACATAAGTTATTAAAACAAGAGCAGCTTTGCCAGACCGAGGAAAATGAAGTAGCCGCCGGAATCGGTACAGGCAATCAAAAACACGCCGGAAGCGATCGCGGGGTCGATTTTCAGCCGGTTGATGGTCAGCGGTATGAGAATGCCGGCCAGACTGGCGACGGTCAGATTGCAGAGCATGGCCAGAGCAATGATGTAACTGATCATTTCCTGCCCGGGGAACCAGATGCGCACCGCTATTCCGATCATTACCGCAAACAGCAGTCCGTTGCAAAGGCCGACCATAAACTCTTTGCCGATCATGCGCAGGGCGTTGCGGGAGTTCAGTTCTTTGGTGGCCAGGGAACGGACAACCACGGCCAGCGTCTGCTGCCCGGTGGTACCTCCCATGGAGGCGACGATCGGCATCAATACCGCCAAAATCGAAAGCTGGGCGATAATGTCCTGAAACTCGCCGACGACGGAAGCGGCAACGATGGTGGCAAACAGGTTGGTAACCAGCCAGATTGAACGCGATTTGAAAATGCTGAACACCGAGCGGTATACGTCGTTGCTTTCCGCACCGGTCAAAAGCATCATATCTTCGTTGGTTTCCTCGTGAACGATTTCAACCACGTCATCAATGTTGATAACGCCGATCAGTCGGCCTTTGTTGTCAACCACCATGGCCGACATCCAGCCGTATTCGCGGAACATGTGAGCCACTTCTTCCTGGTCGGTATAAACGTCTACCGGCACGATTTCGCCGTCCATGATGCTGTTAAGCTTTTCGTCCCCCTTGGCGCGCAAAAGTTTGTCAAGGGCAATTTCACCGGTCGGGTTCAAGGTCTTTTCGTCAACGAGAAAAATGGTGTAAAAATCGTCCGGCAGCTCTTCGTTATTCAGAAGATACTGTCTGGCTTCCCGCACCGTCCAGTTGTCGGGAATGCTGACAAAATCCCGCGACATGATACGGCCGGCGGAATCTTCCGGATAGTTCAACGACGATTTCACCTGATATTTCAGTTCCGGATCGAGCCGGCTGATAATATGTTCCTGCTCCTCGTTGTTCATGTTTTCGAGGATTTCGACCGCGTCGTCGGAATCGAGTTCGTTAACGATTTTGACGATCTGGTTTTCGTTTAAGGTTTCGAGCACCTGCTCCTGAACGACTTCGTTCAATTCGGGGAAGACCGCCGGATCAATTTTGTCGCCGAGCAGTTTGACCAGTTTCATCCGGTGATGAACGTCCAAAACCTCGATCAGGCGGGCAAGATCGTATTCGTCCAGCCCCTCAATGATTTTTTTGACATGGATGTCATCGTCTTCGTTTAAGCCGATAACGATGGAATTGACAAACTTCGGCCCGAGCCCCAGATAGCAATCTTTGGGTTCGTTCTTTTTCTGCTGATTAAAACGGGAAAGTTTGTTTTTTGAGAAAGGCTGGTGTTTTTTGGTTTTCTTTTTCATCAACAACCTCCTCTTTATGATTCTCACTTATTTTTTATGATTGGTGCGCCTGAGAAGACTTGAACTTCCAAGAGCTAAGCTCATAACGACCTCAACGTTACGCGTTTACCAATTTCGCCACAGGCGCGCAAACATCATAAAGACAGAGCACAAATACCCCGGTTTGAAAAAATAATCAAGCTTTTTTTGAACGGATTGTGCATTTTTCGCAAAAAATCTGCCCCGCCTCTCTTTTAATACCGATAAATCAGTGCTTTTCAATCACGGCAACAAAAAAGCCGTCGGTGCCTGTCACCAGCGGATTCAGTTCCAGCCACGGCTTTTTCCCGCACGGCCAGGGTTGGGCGGTTTTCTCCCGCCATAAGGCCGGCATGTCAATTGTCGACATGTCGGGATGGCGTTCAAGAAAATGCCGGACAATGCTGCCGTTCTCTTCTTCCAGAACCGAACAGGTAATATAGACAATGCGGCCGGAAGGCGCCGTCAAGGCATAGGCTTTTTCCAGAATTTCCGCCTGAATGCGGTTGAGTTCCTCCAGCCGCGCCGGCGTCAGACGGAATTTGGCGTCCGGCGCACGCCGCCAAGTGCCGGTGCCCGAACACGGCGCGTCGATGATAAAACGGGTATAAACGGGCTTTTCTTCCGCCGACGGCACGATTTTGACATTGCCGATGCAAAGCCTCGCCAGCCGCGGTTTCAGCTGTTCCAGACGCTGCGGGTTAATGTCGTGGGCTTCGATCACTCCCTGCCCTTTGAGCTGCGCCGCCAGCGCCAGCGCCTTGCCTCCGGCACCGCTGCAATAGTCGATTATACGATCCTCCGGCCGTATGCCGCACATCAGCGCCGCCAGTTGAGAAGCTTCGTCCTGAACCTCGATCAAGCCGTCCTGATAAGCCATGCAGTTGCTAAGGTTGATGCGGGTCGGCAGCCTGATGCCGAGCGGCGAATACGGGGTCGGCACTGCTTCAAAACCTTCGTTTTCCAGCAGACGGAGAACTTCTTCCCGGCTGCCGCGGCAGACACGGAAATCGGCGCCGGCCGGTTCGTTCAGCGCCTTAAGCAGCAACGGATCGCCGATTTTGGCAAACAGCCAGTCCGGGCATTCGCATTCGACCGCCGGCGGATATGTCCTCTCTTCCGTCCGCAGCGCGGCCGCCAGTTTCCGTTCGTCGTCGTTAAGCGGCGGCAGGCCGTATTCCCCACCGGCAAATATCTCCGCCGGGTCTTCGTCCTTAAGATACGCAATCAGCAGCTTCCGCGGATCGGCGCTGCCGGCCTCGAAAGTCAGGCGGCGCCGGCGGCGGATAATATGCCAGATTTTTTCGGCGATAAACCGACGGTCGCCGGAACCGATAAAACGCCTTTCGCGAAAATAGGCGTTGATGATGTTGTCGGCCGGCTGCCGGTCGGCAAACACCGCGGTCATCAGTTCCCAGACCGCCTTATAACGCGCTGCCGTCTTCATTCTTCGTTTCTCCCGTGCCGCCGCGGAAACCGACGGCCACCAGATATTCTTCCGGCGAAGCCTTGCGGCTGGCGTCCGGTTTGCAATGCGACACTTTGAGGAAATTCTTTTTCACTTCCGCCAGAAAACCTGCTTCCGCCCCGCCTTTGAAGACTTTGGCAATAAAAATGCCGCCCTCGGCCAGAACGTCTTTGGCAAAATCATAGGCCAGTTCAACCAGAGCCATGGTGCGCAGGTGATCGGTCTGCTGGTGGCCGATGGTGTTGGCCGCCATGTCGCTCATCACGATGTCTGCCTTTCCGTCTAACAACCGTTTCAGTTTGTCGGCAGCGTCGGCGGCGGTAAAATCCTGCTGTATCAGCACGGCACCGGGAATCGGCTCCGTCGGCAGAATATCCAGCCCCACCACCTGTCCGCTGCCTTTGTTGCGCAGCACCGCAATCTGGGTCCAGCCGCCGGGTGCGCAGCCAAGGTCGACAATGGTTTTGCCGCGGCCGAGGAATTTGAATTTTTCATCCAGCTGGATCAGCTTAAACGCCGCGCGGGAACGATAGCCCAGGCGTTTGGCTTCGGCCACGTAAGGGTCGTTCAACTGGCGCTCCAGCCACTGGTTGGAAGATTTTTTGCGGTATTTGGAAGTTTTGACCCGAACGGTCAGACTCCGTTTGCCGCTGACGACTTTCGCCGATTTTGTCTTAGCCATTCTGCAGCTCCATAATGATGCCGTCAACCGCGCTTTTTAAGGAAGCGGTGATTTCCGTTGCCCCCAGTTCCTTATAAATACGGGAAAAAATGATGCAGGCCGCATGGAAAATATCTGCCCGGACCGGACCTATATTGGCGTCTTCCGCCATCTGCCGGCAATCCATGGCGCAAACTTTCGCCGTCGCCTGTTCAAATTCGTCAACCCCCACTTTCAGTCCGTCGGCCCGCTCGCGATCATATCTTTCCCAGCCGCGGGCAATATGCGTCAGCCGCAGCGGCGTACTGGAGGTAGCGACGAAACAAACATCCCCGCGGTATTTTTCCAGCCCGGCATCGCGGACGAAAGCCCGGCTGTAGGCGGAAATTTCCTCGTCCAGCCGCGCGGCCGCGACCGGATCATATTCTTTCAAGCCGAATTTTTCCGCCGCGTTGCGCGCTCCCCAGGGAACGGAAACGGTATGCAGAATCTCCGGTTCGGCGCTTCTGGTCGCCAGCGTGATTTCGGTCGAACCGCCGCCCAGATCGTAAACGACCACGTACCCGGCCTTTTCGTCTTGTACGTTCAGCAACGCGCCTTTCAAATTGAGCACGGCTTCTTCATAACCGTCGATAATCTTCAGATCAATGCCGGACTGCTGCTTGATTTTTTTGGCAAATTCGGCTCCGTTCTCGGCCGTGCGGCAGGCGGCGGTGGCAATTGCCCGATACTTTTCCACCCCGTATTCGTCCATTGTCATTTTAAAGGTGCAGAAACATTCGATGCCGCGCATGACCGCCTCGTCGGTAAAACGGTTGCCGGCGCTCATACCCTCGCCCAGACGGGTGGAAATGGCGTTTTTATAAAGCGTGCGGCCGCTCCTGTCGGCAATCAGCAGCCGGCAGGAGTTGGTGCCGAGGTCAATGGCTGCCAGAGTCGGTTGTTTCATTTTTTTCAGTCCTCTTGTTTTTGCCGCGGCGGAAAAAATGCCGGCGGGGCTTTTTGCGGTTGTGCATCAGATCAAGCAATATGCCTTCGCGGATTCCGCGGTCGGCCACCGTAATTTCCTTTACCGGCCAGAACGAACAGATGGCCTCAATGATGGCGCAGCCGGCAATCGTCAGGTCTGCCTTGAGCGGACCGATGCACGGGTGTTTTTTGCGGCCGTCATCGCCCATCCGGCGGATCTTGCCGATCGCGTGTTTGACGTCGCCGGCGCTGATGACGATGCCGTCAACCGCCGAACGGTTATAGCGCGGCAGGTTCAGCTGAACGGCGCCGAGCACGGTTACCGTGCCGGAAGTGCCGATAATCTGGATTTCCCCGTTTTCGATCGCTTCGCTGATTTTATAGCGTTCCTCAAAAGCTTCCAACAGCTTGTGGGTGCGTTCCATAACCGTATTGTAAGCCAGATTGGTCATGTCTTTGTTGGGAAAGGCTTCCGAAATGGTCACCACTCCGTACGGCAGGGAAACATAGCCTTCGATAAAGGCTTTGCCGCTGTTGGCAAGCCGTGCCAGCGAAATTTCGGTCGAACCGCCGCCGATGTCAAAGACGAGCGCCCTTTTGACGCTTTTTTTCAAAAGCGGCAGACAGCCGATTACCGCCAGACGGGATTCTTCCTGCGAGGAAATGATCTCCAGGTTAAGACCTGTCTGGCGCTTGACTTCGCTTAAGAAATCGCGGCAGTTTTTGGCGCGCCGGCAGGCGGCGGTGGCGACAAAGCGCGCCCGATGGATCGGCGCGTATTCGCTGATAATTTCCGAGCATATTTTGAGGGCCTTGATCGTCCGGCGGCTGGCTTCCCTGCTTAGTTCGTTTTCTTTAATGATCCCTTCGCCCAGACGGGTGATGCGGGAAAAAGTTTCTATGATATGAAAAGAAGTCGGCGTCGGGGAAGCTATGACCAAACGGCAGGAGTTGGTGCCCAGATCTATCGCAGCGTAGTTGCGGACGGCGTTTTCATCTTTGCCGCCGCGGCTGAATTTTTTATATTTTTGCATTCTTCATATCAATCAATTCTACCAAATTTTAAATTTTGCTTATTGTGAACGATTTTTGCCGCGAGGACAAGCATTTTTTTGCGTAAAACGTCATTTTCCCGAACGTCCGCGCAAAAGGCGGCGCCGCAACCGCCCCTTCCGAACGGCGACAGTGACGCCGGCGGCAACGGGCATTGGCTTTTTTGAAGAAACGACCGGCGCAAAACGAACGTTTCGTGCGACGGAAAAGCGCCCGCTTCAAAAATCTGATCAACCTAAAAAGACGCCCCTGCCCGGCAAGCTTTTTATAAACTTTCGTCAGCTGACGCAAGCGGCATTAACCGTTTTTAACTGCATTTGACCGGCCAAAAGGCTGCGATCCCGCCTGCCGGCCGGGCAGGAAAGCCGCGCCGGTTCGCTCGCGCAGACGCTCAAACCATAAAAAACGTAACCCACCGGCCCGGCGCGCGATTTTCCCGTTACAAAAAACGCCGTCTTGCGACGGCGCCTTTCATCATGGCAAAACTATTCCGGATAAAGCTCTTCGCGGATGATTTTCCGCAGTTCGTCGATAGCCACCAGTTCTTTCTTTTCGTTCCGATAGTGCCAGTACATCCAACCGTTGCAGGCCGGCGCGTTCTGCGCGGCCGCCCCCATCTGGTGAATGGAACCGTTGCCGAAAGTGGAAACCAGGGTTCCGTCGGAGCGAATCAGGGCGGAAACGTCGCCCTTGGCGTCAAACAGCTTGTCGCCGGCCTTAAGTAGTCCGCATTCGATAACCGAACCGAACGGTACCCGCGGCTGGCGCTTTTTGGTCGCATATCCGAGGCAGGCGTCGTTTTTCACCCGGGTCACTTCGGCTATCCGCGCTTCGGCACCTCGGACATACTGCGCATCGCGTTCAATGCCGATAAAATTGCGGCCGATCTTTTTGGCCACGGCACCGGTGGTGCCGGTGCCGAAGAACGGATCCAGCACCGTGTCGCCGACGTTGGTCGAAGACATGATTACGCGGTAAAGCAGCGCTTCCGGCTTCTGGGTCGGATGCAGCTTGCCGCCTTCGTCCGACTTCAGACGTTCCCTGCCGGTGCAAAGCGGCAGCTGCCAGTCGCTGCGCATCTGCACGTCTTCGTTCATCGCTTTCATCGCTTCATAATTGAACGTATATTTCGATTTCGGGGTTTTGGCCGCCCAGATAAGCGTTTCGTGCGCGTTGGTAAAGCGGGTTCCCTTGAAGTTGGGCATCGGGTTGGTTTTGTTCCAAATAATGTCATTTAAAATCCAGAAACCCAGATCCTGCAGCATGCAGCCGACGCGGAAAATATTGTGATAGGAACCGATCACCCAGATGCTGCCGTCGTCCTTCAGAACCCGGCGGGCCGCGCTCATCCAGGCACGCGTATAATCGTCATATTCTTTCATCGAGGCAAAATTGTCCCACTCCTCATAAACGCCGCTGACGTTGGAATTGTCGGGACGGGTCAAAGCCTCCCCCAGCTGGAGATTATACGGCGGATCGGCAAATATCAGGTCGACCGATTTTTCTTCCATCCGGTTCATAATCTTAACGCAATCGTCGTTTATGATCGTGTTCAAGATTTTTTTGGTTTCAATGCTCATTGTGCTTCACTTTGGTTGTTGGGCTTAAACAATGAGGGCAGTATGACAAAAAGAAGTTATAAAATTATTAACAAAAACTGATGAAAAAATATTTTTTGGCTAAAAAAGGCAAAGCGCTTTCAATTGCCGGAACTTCATTGTTTTTATGTGCCTGGTCTCTTTTTTACGCGGTTGCAAAACAGTCGAAATTTGTCAAAACAACAAACTTTTCGCCAACTTTTCCGCCTCTTTTTTCCGTCGGTTTTCCGCCGCCGGAGAATTTCCGTCCCCGGTATCCGGACACATAAAAAAGGCAGCCCGACGAAACGGAACTGCCCAAAAACATGGAAAAGTTTTTTGTAAAGCTACGCGACGGTAAGCCCTGTCAGAAGAGCACTGCGGCCGGCGTTTCTGGCGGCAGCGGCAACTTCTTGCGGAACGGCAGGGAACTTGTGAAGGTAGGCGACGGCGAGCGGCAAGTTGCAAGACTTGAAGAGCTCGGGCAGCACCTCCGGCATCAGGTTATGACACTTGAGATAAGCCGTCTTTTTGCCGATGTTCTTACCTCTGATGATTCCTAACTGTTCTGCGAGACGAGAATTTCCGTTACCGTTGCGAGTTGCTTTTTCTTTACACATATTTGTTTAATTTAAGTTAATAATATTTTCTTCAGGATTCAGATTCTCATATTTTAGACAAAAAGTCAACCCCTAATTTTCATTATTTTGCAAAAATTCGCGGACGGGCCTGTAGCTGCGGCGGTGCTCCGGCGTCACGCCCTGTTTTTTCAGCCCTTCAATATGAGCGGCCGTGCCATAGCCGGCGTTTTTCTCAAACCCGTAGCCCGGATATTTTTGCGCCAGCTCTTTCATCAACCGGTCACGATATACCTTGGCAACAACGGAAGCGGCAGCTATCGAAAAGGAACGGGAATCTCCCTTTACGACCGTTTTGCAGGCGCAGGGAAAAGGCTTCGGCGTCCGGTTGCCGTCGACCAGCGCCGCACGGGGACAGACCGGCAGCCTTTCAACCGCCCGGCGCATGGCAAGAAAAGTGGCCTGTAAAATGTTCAGTTCGTCAATTTCCCGGCAGGAGGCTTCGCCGATCCCGATCAAAAGCCTGCCAGCGGCCTGTTCTTCAAGCAAACGGGCATAAAGTTTTTCGCGTTTGGCCGCCGTCAGTTTTTTTGAATCGTCTAATTCGGCTTTCAAATCTTCCGCCAGACAACGGTTTTTAATCACTACCGCACCGGCAACCACCGGTCCGGCCCAGGGTCCGCGGCCGGCTTCGTCAACCCCGGCCACGTCAAAGTCAAATTCATTTTCAAACGAAAAATCAGGCATAAAAAAGTCTTTCTTCAAGTTTTTGATCATATGACGCCGTCTTTTTTATATACCCGTGCCGGCAAGCTTGTCAAGCAAAGCCGGCAAACAGCTTATTGACAAAATTCTGCGCCGTGATATAACCGGCGGCATATCAGTTAATTATGTTTCATTATTAATTCTTTTTAAAACATGGAAAATTTCATTTTGACAATGGAAAACTGGGGAACCTACCGCCAAACGGACGGCCCTTTGCAAGTTTACAACTATCAGGAACGGCAAATCGAAACGCTGGCAAGCTTCGGCCTTGACGACATTCCGCGCGCCGACGCCCTGCTTTTGTTCGACTCTCATTTCCGCGCTGCCGGATATGCGGCAGAAATCGTCATGCGGCACGAGCAAAAATACGGAAACAAGCCCGAATTTCTGACCTGCGGCGGACATTCAAACAAGGGGGCTTCCGCCAACGACGGAAAAACTCAGGCCGAGTGGTACGAACACATGTTCCTTTCATGGGGATTTGACGAAGAATGGGTCTTAAAAAACCACATCAATTCGCAAAGCACCAGCAACCGAATGAACATCAGGGAAATTCGCCGGATGCTGATTTGTTCGCCCGTGCTGAACAAAATCCGCCGGCCGGACATTCTGGTCGTCACCGGCTGCGGCTATACGCTGCGGGCAGCTCAGGAACTGGGGTTTGCCTTTCCCGACTGCCGGCTGCATTTTTACGAAACGCCGGTCACTCCCGTTGACAAGCGTTATTTTGATTATGAAGCGTTCAACGGAAACGGCATCGGCTGGGGAATTGACACCGTTTTGGCCACCATGCTCCACTGCATGCGTTCTTGGGGAACGGAACGCCTGGCTCTGCCGCCGGAAAAAGCCAAAAAAGCACCGGACGTCAATATGATCAGGCAAATGCTTTTGAACGGTTACGCGCTTTATTATCCCTACCCCGACATGTGGGAATATCTGGACGTCAATTCCCGACAGGGACTGGCGCTCTGCCGTCAACGCCGTTTGGAACTGTTCGGCACCGACGACACGGAATATCCGCGGCGAAAAGGAACGCTTCAGTATATTGAAAAAAGACTGAAAACCCATATCGGACGCCTGATTGACGAAAAGGCCTCCGAATTTGCCGCCAAAGCTCTGCATCCCTCATCTTTCCGTTAAACGAAATTTTTGCAAAACTTAAAGCGCCGCATAAAGCGGCGCTTTTTTGTTGTTGTTTTGTCACGTTTTTAGTGCGCTATCGGCTGCGTCATATCCTGATCTTCGTAGTTGTTTTTAATCACGTCGACAAAACGGCTGCCGGTATTTTTTACGTCGCCGGCATGTTCGACGGCACTGCCGGAAGCCGAAGAAAACGCGCCGATCGCTTTATAATAAACGGTTTTCGGATGAACGCCGAAGCCAAACCATGCAACGGCCAAACCAACGGCAACAAGCCCTGCCAGATAAATCAAAGTTTTCATGTTTTTCTCCCATGTAAGATGTTTCTAACTGTTTTTCATTCTTTTTCTGACACCCAGACGGCGCGGGGCGTCAAAGATCACGGCCGCCTTTCTGACCAGCGTTTCGCTGATGCCGTCTTTGGTCAGAAGAAATCGTTTGGCCGATCTTTTGCGATCAATGTAATATTGAGCCTTTTTAATGATATTTTCCTGAATATAACGATCGGCGGGAATGTCTATTTTTATGTTGCGGCTGAGATTGTGCAGTTCAAATTTCCCGCTGTCGGGATTATATATGTAAAAACTGTACATCAGCGAACGTTGCAGCAGATATTCCCTCCGGTTCTCGTCCTCTCCTTTGGCTATGGAATTCCGCGCCTCGAGAGCCGGCAGCAGGCCGACAAACTTGGGATAATGGCGCTCAAGCTCATGTTCCGTCCAGTATTTGAGTTTTACGTTCAAGACGAATTCCATGTTTTTCAGCAAATTGTCGCGCATTTCCTGCGGACGTTCGGCCAATATCGCAAAACAGGGTTCCTTGGACAGAAGCTCGTTCCAGTTGCCGTTCTGCCAATAGCGGCTCAGACGATAGACGGTGACCGCAAAAGCGGCGCTTCTTTCGTCTTCGACCAGAATATTGTACATGTCCTGGGCAGAAAGCGCCACCGACTTCGGATGCAGACAGCGGTTGTCGATCAGTATCTTGTTGCGAAAATGGTGAAAGGAATGAATGAAAGAGCCGATGTAATCGTTGCGAATTCGACGGATTTCCCGATACGCGGCATACAGGGCGCCGTATTTGATCAGTTCCTTTTCCTTAAACAGTTTGTGCAAAATGTCGTCTAACAATACGTCGTCCGGTTTTTCCTTAAGAAACCACGATTTTTTTCGCTTTACCTTTTCCTTAATAAACGTCTGTTCGATTTTTTTGATGTTTTTCCAGTCGTCCGGCTCAAACACATAACAGTTTTCCACCACCGCGATCGACTTGTTGTCAAAGCGGCTGCGGTAACTCTGCTTGCGTGCGGGCACGATGTCGACCTTGTAGGTGACGCTGCTCCATTTTACAAAATGGGAAAGGGTTTCCCTTTTGATCGAAATGCCGACGCTTTTGAGCATCCGCGGCACCAGCTCTTCGGGGATTTGGAAAGAATCGGTAACCAAACCGGAAACCTCGCGCGGCGCGGCATGGAGAAAACCGTTGGAATAGTTTGCCGGATCGACGACGACGTCATTGTCGAAACTGTCCGAACGGTCGCGGCTGTCTTCAGATTCGATAAAATACATCAGATCCTGAGTGGCATGATAGTCGATTACCTCCTCCAGACGGAAGAAATTTTCCAAGATCCTTTCGTGCAGCCCGTTTTTGGCCGCATATTCCGCACAGCTTTGCCGTGAAATCTTTTTCATTGTCGAATACGCGTTATAACGTGCAAACTCGTCGTACGAAATCTCCGACAGCATACCGAGTATGACATTGTTGACGCGTCCGGTAACAACGAAAAAATTTCCTCCTTTTCCTGCTACCACATCCATCTGGGCTCTCCAGTTACTATTCGTTAAATTGTAATATAAAAACGGTTCGGTTGGCAACAGATTTTTGCCGCGGAAACCGTTTTTAACAAAAGTTTCACATAACTTTGCCGGTTGACTTTTTGTCAATTTTTCGATATATTTTATCAATCGAAAAAAATTATTCTGGCTAATTAAACTTTTAAATTATGAACAACGAAAAAAAGGATTATCAGGCAGCAGTGCTTGTGCACGAATGTTTACGGGCCCGCACGGACTGTTTCGGAAACGACGGCAAAATCGTAAAAACGGCCTATATTGTCTGCATTGACGACGATCCGGATTCCGCAATCCATGCCGTACGCCTTGCCAAACAACACTTTGCCGCCCACGGCTTCTTCCCGAAGATGCTGTGCGTCGGCAACAAAGGGCTTTTGAGCCGCTGGACGCACAAGACGACCGAAGGCGCACACCTTAAGAACGTATGCGTTAAGACGGGTTTTCCCGAGGGAATGGCCGTTGTGCTCGACAAAGGGCGGAATTCCGGCGAAAACATACTGGAGATTCGCGCTTTTTTGACAAAAGAAGGCGATTTGGACAAGCCTGTCCTCTTCTGCTGCACCAAGCGTCTGTCGCTCCGTCTGCAACTGACGCAGCAAAAACAGGCGCCGGAAATCAACGCCCGCTGGTATGTCATTGAAGAATCGCTTGACGAGGCCTGCAAATGGTACAACGGCAAACGTTTCGGCCATTGCACGATGATGTATCACGAGCTGGCTTCCATTCTCAACCGTTGCGAAGCCTATGCCGGCACTTTTCAGGCGCCCGTCCCCTTTCCCGTTCCCCAAGACGTGAAAGAAGCCGCGGCCCGGCTGGAAAAGCGCTACCGGCTGAAACTTCCGAACAAAACTTTCCGTTCTTACATCCAGTTTGTTCTTCTTCTGGCTGAGGTAATGCTGCACCGCAAAAGGATGAAAACGGAACTGGAAAAAAGGATTGAAAGCGAACGGATTTACAACCGGCCGACGGTGTGACCCGTTTTTTATCTTTTGCAACCGCCCTTCCCGGGCGGTTGTTTTTGTATTCAACCTCCGCGCCAGGTGCGTGGTTGAGGATAGCTTACGGCTTTGCGTATAAAAACTCTTTTGCCGGAATGCAATTCCCCGCAATTACAAAAATAAAAAAACAAAG
>ENA-UOOC01000909-UOOC01000909.1-human-gut-metagenome-genome-assembly--contig:-C48old-NODE-909-length-27282-cov-13.389283_pt1 | contig 27282 bp, 16 predicted proteins | sample MGYA00242469_ERZ724016 | MGnify/ENA metagenome assembly ERZ724016 | reverse complement strand
CCGATTCGTCGGACTTACATTATATTATGGAAAAAATCCTGATTCTCGACTTCGGGTCGCAGTATACGCAGCTCATCGCGCGGCGCGTACGCGAACTGAATGTCTATTGCGAGATCCACCCCTTCAACAAGATTCCGGTGCCGGATGCTTCGGTGCGGGGTGTGATTCTCTCGGGCAGTCCCTTTTCCGTGAGGGACGAGCATGCCCCTGCCCCCGACCTTTCGGCCATCAAGGGCAAACTGCCCCTGCTGGGTGTCTGCTACGGCGCGCAGTTCCTCGCATCGGCCTTCGGCGGTGAGGTGCAGCCTGCGCCCAGCCGCGAGTACGGCCGTGCGGTGCTTACGGTGGGCGATGCCGGTGACCCGCTGATGCGCGGCCTGCCTGCGACCACGCAGGTGTGGATGTCGCACGGCGATACGATCACGTCGGTGCCCGCGAACTATAAGATTGTGGCCAGCACCGAGGACGTGCGCGTGGCTGCGTTCCGCATCGAGGGCGAGCAGACGTGGGGCATCCAGTTCCACCCCGAGGTCTACCATTCGACCGACGGCACGCACCTGCTGAAGAATTTCGTCGCGGGTATCTGCGGCTGCAGGCAGGAGTGGACGTCGGAGAGTTTCGTGGAGGCCACCGTGCGCGAGTTGCAGGAGAAACTGGGCGACGACAAGGTCGTGCTCGGGCTTTCGGGCGGCGTAGACTCGTCGGTGGCCGCCGTGCTGCTGCACAGGGCCATCGGCAAGAACCTCTACTGCATCTTCGTGGATTCGGGCCTGCTGCGCAAGAACGAATTCGAGGACGTGCTCGAGTCGTATAAGAACATGGGCCTGAACGTCAAGGGCGTGAAGGCCGGCGACAAGTTCCTGGGCGATCTGGCTGGCGTGAGCGATCCCGAGACCAAGCGCAAGATCATCGGCCGCGATTTCGTCGAGGTATTCAACGAGGAGGCGATCCGGATCGAGGACGTGCGCTGGCTGGCACAGGGGACAATCTATCCCGACGTGATCGAGTCGGTGTCGGTCAACGGCCCCTCGGCGACGATCAAGTCGCACCACAACGTCGGCGGGCTGCCCGAAAAGATGCACCTCGGGATCGTCGAACCGCTGCGCCTGCTCTTCAAGGACGAGGTGCGCCGTGTCGGTCGGTCGCTCGGGATCTCCGAGCAGCTCATCGGGCGCCATCCCTTCCCGGGGCCCGGCCTTGCGATCCGTATCCTGGGCGACATCACGCCCGAAAAGGTCGCGATCCTGCAGGACGTGGACAAAATCTACATCGACGCCCTGCGCGATGCCGGACTTTACGACAAGGTATGGCAGGCGGGGGCTATTCTGCTCCCGGTGAAGAGCGTCGGCGTGATGGGCGACGAGCGAACCTACGAGAGCTGCGTCGCACTGCGTGCCGTGACCTCGACCGACGGCATGACCGCCGACTGGGTGCACCTGCCCTATGAGTTCCTTGCCAATGTGTCGAACGACATCATCAATAAAGTCAAAGGGGTCAACCGCGTCGTCTACGACATCTCCTCGAAACCGCCTGCAACCATCGAGTGGGAATAGGGTATGATCCCTGCGCGGCCGCTGTGTGAGGCAGGCCGCCGCCGTATTGCAATCGTTGCCGAACCCGTTATTCGGCATGGCCTGCCCGGACGTTTACAGTCCGGGCAGGCTGCTTTTGTGGCCGGGTGGTGTGGCCGAGCGGCTTTGCCGGCTGCTGCAACGTGCGTGCAATGCCATATTCCTGGGATTGTAACGGGACTGTCGCAACGATGAAATAGCCGTAGGGTAATTTTGCAGCATCGGAAACGATGCCGGTTTATGACTCCTGCCGATGCAATCCGCCAACCAGCCTTGAAACTTCGCCCGTCCCGGTTTCCGGGGCGGAATTTTTTTTGCCTGGCCGAAGGTGCGCCAGGGGGGCGGTTCCGGACGGAAGCCTCCGCCGATGCCTTGATTTGGGTGCTTGCGAGGCTGTATGCCGCACGGGTTGTCCTTTCCGAGGCAGCATGGAACGTTTTTTTGCTATGTAACGGAACCTTAACAGTAAATATATGCCGAAATCCTTTTGTATTTTTGAAATAAAAGTTATCTTTGTAATAGTTTCCCCTTTAAAAAACGGAAGAATCGTAAGTTATTTTTGCAAACGGATATTAGTTTATAATCACCTAATTAAAACTATTTTTATGAGTAAACATCTTTTTAGGTTGGTCTTCGGTGCATTTTTCCTTGTGGCTGCCACGGCATTTACGGGATGCTCCGACGACGATGACAAGTCGCTGACGCCGAAGTTGACGGCGGATCCGACGGCGCTTGATTTCACCGATGAGACGGCGACGACGCAGACCGTTGCCATCACGGCGAACTGCGAATGGACGGTTACTGCAAGTAACCTGGATTGGGCTACCATTTCCCCGATGAGCGGCAAAGGCAACGGAACGATCTCCGTTACGGTTTCCGAGCTGCCCGCCGGTACGAACCTGCGCGAAGGTAAGATCTCCTTCACGCTTATCCACCCCGAATTCGGCAAATGGGGCCAGGCCGAGTCGTCCGTAGCCGTGAAACAGTACGGCAGCGGGGTTACACCCCCCCCACGGGCGATGCTATCTATGCTAACGATTTCGATAAGGAGCAGGCTCAAAAGGGGGCAGATGGTAAGTTCCCCTTCGCAGATGCATTCGAGGGCTGGAAGAATCAGACTGGTACGGGTGCCGACAATGTTGCTTATAAAACGAGCGGTATAAGTGTTCATTCGAATTCGCCTTCGAACGATAGCCATTCGAAGTACAAGGACGACGCTTCCGGTGTCAACAATATGTTTTTCGGAACGAGCGGTGTTTTTGAGATTCAGAAAATCGCACTTGAATCTACCCAGAAGAACCTTCAACTTACGTTCGGTTCATACCGTAGTATTTTTGAAGATAAGGACAATGCCTTCAAGACTTCGGAGTTCCATGTATATCTGAGCAAAGACGGTGAAAACTGGGCGGAAATTACCTATGACCGCCCTGTCGGGGACGACGAACACTCCAAGTCCGACACCTGGGCTTTGGCAACGGCCAATTTCACGCTGAAACAGGTGCCTTCGGAACTTTACATTAAATTTACTTCGGATCTTACATTCTCACACCGTATCGACGACGTGAAACTTTTCGAGGGCATCGGTGGTACGGAGGTCGACCTGGACAATATTACTCCTCCTGTAACTGAAACGAAGACCATTGCTGAAGTCATTGCGGGTTCGGTAGGCGCGACCTATACTACGCAGGGACAAGTCGTGGCGATTAACGGACGTAGTTTCCTGATTCAGGACAATAGCGGGAAGATTCTGGTCTATCTTGGATGGAAAGATAATAAGCCTGTGGTAGATTATTCCGCTACGATTGGCCAGACTGTCAAGGTGACCGGCAAGACGACTACTTACAGTAAGTTGGTACAGTTCTCTGAAACCGACCTGGTAATAGAAAAGGTATCTGACGGTTCCTTCACACAGCCTACTCCCGAAAAGTTCGACGGAGCCGCTTTCGATGCCTATGCGGCAGCCACTCCCGTTATTAAATATATCGAATATTCGGGCACGCTTACGATAGACGGGTATTACTATAATATAGCTGTCGAAGGTACGGATCTGCAGGGCTCTCTGGCATATCCCGCCGATGGTTTTGTCGATGCTTCCCTTAATGGACAGGTTGTTATTGTCAAGGGTTATACGTTAGGTATGACCAACCAGAGTAAGATGCTTAGCACGATTGCCGTATCGGTCGAAAAGGATGGTGATGCACCCGCTGAACCGAAGATTACCAAGCTCGACCCGACGTCGCTTTCTTTCGCGGCGACGGACAATGCCAAGACCGTGACGGTGACGGCTGCCAATGCCGACGGCTGCACGATCGAAGCCGCTACGGATAAATCGGAGCAGTTCACGACCTCCGTAAACGGGATGGTCGTAACCGTGACGCCCAAGGAAAACACGACGGAGCAGGCTATCACCGCCACGCTGACCATCAAACTGATGAAGGACGGCGCGGCTGTGGATACCAAAACCGTTGCGATTTCGCAGGTCGGGAAATCCGGATCGGGCGGTAAAACAGTCACGTTGTCTACTGAAGATATTGCTGCTGCCACGGGATTTGGTACTCAGTACGGTGATTTGAATATAACAGCCGCTGATGGTAGCATATGGACTGGATTCGTAGCAGGGTTTGGTGAAAACTATCCGTTTGTTCAATTAGGTTGGAACACTAATGTTTCTAAAACGGCGTCTAAAAGTTATATTAAGACGGCTGCTTTATCCTCGAATGTTAAGAAAATAACTCTTGTACAGAATGCTAAAACGATTGCCAATCGTTGGATGGTTGCTTTACCTGCCGATTTCGAGTATACGGGACAATCTGCTGATGAAGTGAAGGCTTTGGCATACGGAGTTTCAAATGCATCGACTGATAAAGAGACGGCAGAGTTCGAAATTGATCTTACGGGAAAAAATGTTTCGGATTTCATTCTGCGCGCTGTTGGTGGGGCAGTTTATCTTGATTCTATTGTAATTGAACTTGAATAACCACTAATCGAATTTCCGATAATCCATCCCCGGCGGATTGGCTTCCGCCGGGGATGATTGTCGGATTTTCTACCTGACATTTTTATCTGCAAATTCCTACATGATTTTGACAAAAGGGTTATTGAAACTTTTTGGACGGGCTATGGTGCTCGGGGCGCTCCTGCTGGTTTTCGGGCGCTGCGGGTCCTCCGACGACGACACCCCGGCGAATATTTCCGCGCTGTTCCTCGATACGGAGACGACCACGCTCGCTGCCAAAGGCTATGCGACCGACCCTCGGCTCGTGCTGACGGGGCCCGTGGGTACGGCTTATACCGTCACCGTGACCGAAGGCGGCAGTTGGTGCTGGACGTCGCGCAGGACGCAAGCCACGACCAAATCGGCGCAGCTGGTCGCCGCAAGCGAGGTCATTTACCTCTACCTGGACAAAAACGAAACGGGCGCTTCGCGCCGGGCTGCGGTCGATGTCGTTTTCGACGGCGGACACGAATTCACGTTGACGATCGACCAGGCGGACTACTCGGTTCCGGCGTCGATGGATCACGCGTGGGCGGAATTGCCCGCCTATGTCGAAGACCCTGATTACCGTTACGTAACACATTACGCGCCGCTCTCTTCGACCGTGACGGCACGTAACTTTACGATCTGCTACGACACGAAGAAACGTATCGCCAACTGGGTCGCCTATCCGATCCATTCCTGTTACCGGGTTGGAAAATATGAGCGTTCTAATGCATGGAAATACGATCCTGAAGTGCCGGAGGAATTTCAGGTCGATTTGAGCCGCGGTTCATATAATGGGCGGCCTATCCGCGGGCATCAGTGTATGTCCTACCATCGTTATGTCAGCTATTCTTCGCTATTGAATGAGCAGACGTTCTATTCGACCAATATTATGCCTCAGGATCCTGATTTTAATAGCGGGTCGTGGGGGGATTTGGAAGATCTTACCCTGAAATATATTTCATATCCCGATACCTTGTACAATGTTACGGGAACTTATGGGGTACAGGGATATACGACGGATAAAGGGGGGAATCGGGTCGCGATTCCACAGTATTGCTGGAAGGTGCTGCTACGTACCAAAAGCGGCAGGACGGGGAAGCGGATCGACCAGATTACCGATGCATCGCAATTGGCGGCAATCGGTTATTGGGCTGAAAATTCCTCAACCACGACCGGGAATATAAAACAATATATCACGAGCGTTGCCGACATCGAAGAGAAAACGGGTTATAAATTCTTTACGATGCTCGACGAGGCTATTGCCGCCGACGTGAAGGCACAGAACAATCCCTCGGACTGGGGTATAAATTAATCTGAACAATATGAAGAAACTGCTTTTTACCGGGCTTTTCGCAGCGCTGATCGTCGCCTGCTTCGCCCAGAAACCCTACAAGGTCGTTTTCTACAACTTCGAAAACCTCTTCGATACGATCCGCAACCCGGAGATTTACGACGAGGAGTTTACGCCCGAGGGGCCCAAGAAGTGGAATACGCCCAAGTACACCAAAAAGATCAATAACCTTTCGCGCGTGTTGTTCGACATCGCCGCCATCAACAAGGACTACCCGGTGGTGATCGGTGTTTCGGAGATCGAGAACCGCAATGTCATGGAGGACGTGATCGCTACGCCCAAACTCGCCCCGGCCAATTACCGCATCGTGCACTACGATTCGCCCGATGCCCGCGGCGTGGACGTGGCGTTCTACTACCGTCCCGACGTGTTCAAGCTCGAGGGCAGCGCCCCGATCCCGTTTACGATGGAGAGCCTGCCGAATTTCCGCACGCGCGACGTGGTGACGATGTGGGGGACGATCGACGGGGAACCGTTCTATTTCATGGTGGCCCACTGGCCTTCGCGCCTGGGCGGCAAGGAGGCTTCGGCACCCAAGCGCGAGCGCGCCGCCGAGATCATGCGCCATGCCGCCGACTCGGTGCTGGCGATCAACCCCGCGACCAAGGTCGTGATGATGGGTGACTTCAACGACGACGCCACCGACAAGAGTATCACCGAGGTGCTCGGCGCCGAAGGCAACATCCGCAAGCTCCAACCGGGCGGATACTACAATCCCTTTATCGACATGCTGAAGGCGGGCATCGGTTCGCTTGCCTACCGCGACCAGTGGAACCTGTTCGACAATATCGTCGTGTCGGAGAACCTCGCTACCGGCTCGACGGGTTCGCTCAAGCTGGAGCGTGCCCCCAAGGGGAAATATTACGGCAATATTTTCCGTGTCCCCTATCTGTTCCAGCAGGAAGGCCAGTACAAGGGCTACCCGCTGCGTACGTTCGTGGGCAACAATTTCCAGGGGGGATACAGCGATCACCTTCCCGTATTCATTTACATCGGTAAATAACCCAACAAAGTAATTATGAAGATCAGAGCTTTACTTGTTATCCTGCTCACGCTGGCCTGTGCCGGGGCGTATGCCCAGGACGGGGGCGTCAAAGGCAAGGTCGTCTCGCGTGACGGCCGTGTCGCACTGAGCAATGTCAAGGTGGTCGTCGAACCGCTCGGCGTCACCGTCATGACCGACAACCACGGTAATTTCAATATCGACCAGTTGCCCAAAGGGGAATACCAGTTGAAATTCGAAGCCCCCGAGTTCGAGAACCTCGACCTGGCGATCCGTGTCGACAAGATGGTCAAGAACCTCAATTCGGTGGTGATGTCCCCCGATGTGCAGTATGTCATCGACGACGCCGTGTTCGCGGAGTTCGACTCCGATACGGCGGCCGACGGGCAGTCGCTGCCTTCGTCGCTTTCGTCGTCGAAGGATGTCTTCAACAACATCGCCTCGTATAAATTCAGCGAGATGCGTTTCAACGTGCGCGGTTACGACTCGCAGTATTCGAGCATCTACCTGAACGGCATCCGGTTCAACGATGCCATGACGGGCTATGGCCCCTGGTCGTTGTGGAGCGGCCTGAACGACGCCACGCGTAACCAGGAGAATACCGCCGGGCTGCGCTCGTCGGGCTACGGCATCGACGGCATCGGCGGTACGACCAATGTCAATGCGCGCGCTTCGCAGATGCGCAAGGGCTTCCGTGCCAGCGTCGTGAACGGCAACTCGATGTACCGCTTCCGCGCGATGGTTTCCTACGCTTCGGGCCTGCTCGACAACGGATGGTCGTACGCCTTCTCGTTCTCGACCCGCCAGGGCGGCAACTCTTATGTCGACGGGGTGTACTACAATGCCTACGGTTACTTCGCATCGGTCGAAAAGCGTTTCGGCGGCGATCGCCACAACCTGGCGCTGACCATCCTGGGGGCACCGACCGAGCGCGGAGCGCAGCAGGCGTCGACGCAGGAAGCCTACGACCTGTTGAGTAACAACTATTACAACCCCAATGTGGGCAAGCAGGACGGCAAGCTGCGCAACTCGCGCGTGCGCGATTACCACGAGCCGATCGTGATGCTCAACTACGGGTTCGACATTTCGTCGAATACCAAACTTGCCGCCGCGGCTTCGTTCCGCTTCGGCAAGAACGGCTATTCGGCCCTGACGTGGACGGACGGCCCCGACCCGCGCCCCGACTACTACCGTTACCTGCCCAGCTTCTACACGAACCGTATCCTCCAGTTGTCCGAGGGCATCGAGAGTTCGGATCTGGGGACGTACAACGACCTTGCGCTGCGTTCGATGCGTGAGTGGATCACCGACCCCAGCAAGAGCCAGATGGATTACGACAACATGTTCCGCATGAACTACAACCGCAACAAGTCCGGGGCTTCGGGCATCTACATGATCGAAGAACGCCATACCGACCAGCGCGATTTCAACTTCGCGGCCAACATCGCCCATACGTTCCGCAACCAGTCCGTGCTGCGCGGAGGCCTGACGGCGCGTATCAACCGCACGGAGTACTACGACCAGGTGAAAGACCTGCTCGGCGCCGACTACTGGCTCGACGTGGATAAGTTCGCCCTGCGCGACAACGGCAACTACAACCCGCTGCTTTCGCAGAACGACCTGGATTATTACCTCAAGCACGGCGAGGCCCGCCGCGTCGGGGAAGGCGACAAGTTCAGCTACGATTACTACGCCAACCTGCGCCAGGCACAGGTCTGGGCGCAGTATTACGCCTCGTTCGGCGGTTTCACGATGAGCCTCGGCGGCGAGGTCGGCTATACGGCCATGTGGCGCGACGGCCGGCTGCGCAAGGGACTCTTCGCGAACAACTCGCTCGGTAAATCGAAGACGCTCGACTACCTGACCTACAAGCTCAAGGGCGAGTTCTCGTACCGTTTCTCGGGTGCGCATGCCATCGACGCCAATGTGGCCTACATGGTCAATCCCCCGCAGTTCCGCGACGCTTTCGTTTCGGCGCGTACCCGCAATACGACTACGCCGGGCCTCGATTCCGAGAAGGTACTCGGCGTCGACCTGTCGTACAACCTCAACCTGCCGTGGATCACGGCGCGCGTTTCGGGTTACTATACCTCGGTCGCCGACCAGTCGAAGGTCATCTCGTACTATGACGATACGCAGTCGTCGTTCACCAACTTCGCCATGAGCGGCATCGACAAGCGTTACTACGGCCTCGAAGTGGGCGTCGTGGTTCCCATCTGGGGCGGCATCTCGTTCAACGGCGCCCTGAGCCTGGGCGACTACCGCTATACGTCGGACGCCAACTTCACACAGACGCGCGACAACAGCGAGGAGGTGCTCCGCGGCGACAAGGTGCTCTGGGACGACCTCTACGTCGAAAGCACGCCCCAGACGGCGCTCAACCTCGGCCTGAGCTACCGCGGCCCGCGCAACTGGTTCGCCTCGGTCGATTTCAACTATTACGACCGTATCTACCTCTCGATGAACCCCGCGCGCCGTACCCGTGCCGCTTATGCCACGGTACTGCGCCCCGACGAGGCGGCACAGCTCCCCGGCGCCGTGAAATACACGGCGCTGATGAACCTGCGCGATCAGGAGAAATTCGACTCGGCCTATACGCTCAACCTGAGCGTCGGCAAGAACTGGTACATCCACCGCATCTACCAGCTGGGCTTCAGCCTCGAGGTGAAGAATATCCTCAACGACCAGACGATCCGCACGGGCGGTTACGAACAGATGCGCCTTTCGCGCCGTACCTATGTGAACAAGGAGGGTGCGGCCGCCCAGCCGATCCAGTACTACGTGCCGTTCGATTCGAAGTACTTTTACCTGCTGGGGACGACCTATTACCTGAATGTATATTTCCGCTTCTAATACGATATGACGATTATGAAAAAGATATTTCAGTTATGTGCCGTGCTGGCCGTGATGTTTGCGGTTACGGGGTGCTATAATGATTTCGATGCGCCGAAGCCTGCCAAAGTCTATACCGACGAGGATTTCGCGGGGATGAAGCATATCTCCATCGCCGATGTGAAACAGATGTTCCTCGATGAGCACAAGTCGCTCGGCGGTACGGGCAGCAACTCGAGCTGGGGCGATACGAAGTACGTACAGATCGGCCAGTCGCCCGACGGGCTGGATTACTACATCAAGGGCAAGGTGCAGTCGAGCGACGAGGAGGGTAACGTCTACAAGTCGCTCTACCTGGTGGACGATTCGGGTGCCATCGAGGTGAAGCTCACTACGGGGCTCTATTTTACCTATCCGATGGGGCGTTTCGACAAGGCCACGGGTACGATCCCCTCGAACTGGGTCTATGTCAAGGTCTCGGGCCTCTATATCGGCAACTACCGCATGATGCTGTCGCTGGGCGAGGGGCCTACCGATTCCTACAACAAGGTGGGCGAACATAAATTCTATGCCAACTCGAACATCGAAGACCCGACGGAGATCCGCAAGCGCGTGTTCCTCGGCGAGGAGACGCAGCTGGAGCTGGGCAAGGAGATCCGCGAGGTCACCGAGGCCAACTGCGACGATTTCTTCGGCCAGAACGGGCAGCAGTATTTCGGGCGTCTGGTGATCCTGCGCGGCGTTACGTGCCGTTACGGGACGGTGGGGTCGAACATCTATCCCGCGTGGATGTATACCGACATCCGTCCGGTGATGAACAAGGTCTGGTACCGCTGGGCGTTCAGCAACGACGGTACGAACCTTTACGGTTCGGTGCTTTTCACCTATGACAGCACCCTGCCTTCGACGACCAACAAGAAGGGGGTCTATACGGTGCGCACGAGCGGTTATTCGCGTTTCGCCCAGTATCCCGTCGTCCGCGACGGCGCGAAAGGCGATATCATGGCCATCTTCGGCATCTACTCCAAGGACTGGACATACAACTACGGCGCTTACCAGTGCACGGTCAACTATTTCGACGACATCATGTTCGACAAAGACGCCTTCCTGACGGAGGCGGAGGTCGAGGAGCTGACCCCGGCCGATTCATGGGTTACGCCCGACACGTCGGACGACGAGTATACCGAATAACCCGCTCCGGCAGAAACGACGGCCGCCCTCGGAAAGGCGGCCGTTTTTTCGTTGCCGGTGATACCGGGAAGCGTTAAAATCCGTATCTTTGCGAAGGATATTCACTCCTGACCGATGAAAGATTTTGCAGCCATAGATTTCGAGACGGCCAACGGCCGGCGTACGAGCGTTTGCTCGGTGGGCGTCGTCGTGGTGCGTGGCGGCGAGGTGGTCGACACGCTTTACAGCCTGATCCGCCCGCGTCCTAATTTTTACAGCCGTTTCACCACGGCCATCCACGGCCTCAGCTACGAGGATACGGCCCAGGCGCCCGATTTCGCCGACGTGTGGAAGCAGATTGCGCCCCGTATCGAGGGGCTGCCGCTCGTGGCGCACAACTCGCCCTTCGACGAGGGGTGCCTGCGCGCCGTGTTCGAGTTGTACGGGATGCCTTATCCCGGCTACCGGTTCTATTGTACGTGCCGTGCCTCGCGCAGGACGTTCGGCAGCAGCCTGCCCAACCACCAGCTCCATACCGTGTCGGCGGCGTGCGGTTTCGACCTTGCCAACCACCACCATGCCCTGGCCGATGCCGAGGCGTGCGCGCGGATCGCGCTGAAAATCCTGTAACGGGGTTCCTGTCCCGAAACAGAAACTCCCGGCAATAGCCGGGAGTTTTCGTATTTTCCTGTTGCCGGGTCAGAGCCCCAGCTCCAGCTGGAAGCGGATCTCCCAGCGGTTGTAATCGGGGTCAAACGATTCGCTGCGGTGGTTGTACGACATGTCTGCCTGTACCTTAAGGCTGTGGCCGATGATGTAACGGGTGACGCCTACGGTCGTCTGGTTCCAGCGTTTGTACCCCGCAAAGGGTTGTACTTCGTGCTCGGGGAAGAGCGTCGAATTACGCAGGGCGACCTCCCATTTCTTGTCGAACAGGTAGCTGGTCTGTATGTTGAGCCCCTGCCCGCTGTATACGAAGGCATTGCTCTGGGGGTCGAACAGCGGTCGGTCGCAGCTGCGTCCCATGAAATCGGTATAGAATGCGAATCCCCGGTACTTGAGGATGAAATCCGCAAAATAGGAGCCGATGTTGCGGGTCGCGTCGTCCGGCATGACGGCGCCGCGCTGGCCTTTCAGGCGCGATGCCTTGTGGTTGTAGGAGTAGGCTCCGGCCACGAGTATCTTGACCTGCTCCTCGCCTTCGAAATCTCCCTCCATCACGTCGCCTTTCGACTTGAACCGCCCCAGCGGGTAGAGCTCCAGCCGTCCCGTGTAGGCAAGCCCGCCGTTGGACGAACTGCCCCAGTTGCGGCCTTCGCCCAGCGTCACCGAACCTTTGGCCGAGAGGTTGAAGCCCTCGCCCCCGCGCATGTTGTATTCGCCGAAGAACCCGAAATCGCGGTCGAGGTTGAACTCGCTGTTGACGATGCTGCGGTCGACAAATTGCAGGGCGCTCGAAGAGTTAATGCGCGCCCGGTTGGCCTTGATCTTGGTCTGCCCGAACCCGATGTTCCACTTGGGGCTGGGGACGTAGTAGACGATTGCGTCGCGCACAATGTTCATATTGCCGTTGGGCAGCGGTTCCGTGTCGTAGGAGGTGAATCCCAGCTGAACCGAATAGACCAGTTTCGGGGAATAGATGTACCCGTCGAAGCGCAGGCGCAGGCGCTTGACCTGCGCATCGGTTTTCGTGAGCGTGAAATCCTTGTCGAACGAGAGTCCCACCATGTTCTGCATCCGGAAGCGCATCGTCAGTGAGAACCAGTTGCTTTTGGGACGGAACGTGATGCCCTTGCCGACTTCGAGGTTGGGCATGTTGCGTACGCGCTCCAACAGTTCGTGTTCGTCTTCGAGCGAATCGGCGGAGATGAATTCGGTTTGCCTCAGTGGCGAGCGTTCCTGTGCTGTAGCGATTGCGCAGCTGCACGTCAGCATGAGCAGAAGGAGTGTCTTTTTCATGTCGGTCTTGTCTGTCTGTTTGTTTCGTTTTGTTTCGTTTCGGCCGGGTTCGGGCAAAAATACAAAAAATATGCTCTTACCCGGTTAAGTCGCTGCAAAGTTGGGCGGTAAACCTGAAAAGAATATGAAATAGCCGTTGGAATCTTCCCGAAAAGGAACTAAATTTGTGGTGCGGCATCCGTGCACGGTTTCCGTTGGCGGCATGTCGCCTGCCGGACAATAAACCTGCCGGTTTTACGTTTTATGAAACGACAGAAAAATAAAAAGACGATGACAACGACAAAATTCAAGGGCACGCCCGTGCATATCGACGGCGAATTCATCCGGGCCGGCGCCCAGGCTCCCGATTTCGAATTGGTAAAGGGGGATCTCTCCCCGCTGAAACTCAGTGACCTGAAAGGCAAGCGCGTCGTGCTGAACATATTTCCCAGCCTCGATACGGGCGTCTGTGCGACTTCGGTGCGAAAATTCAATAAGCTGGCATCTTCGCTGCCCGACACGGTCGTCGTGGCCGTGTCGAAAGACCTGCCTTTCGCGCAGTCCCGGTTCTGTACGACCGAGGGTATCGCCAACGTCGTTCCCGCGTCGGATTTCCGTGCTGCGGGTTTTGCCGGCGCCTATGGCGTGCTGATGGCCGACGGCCCGCTGGCTGGGTTGCTCGCCCGTGCCGTGGTGGTGATCGACAAGGCGGGGAAGGTGGTCTACACCCAGCTCGTGCCCGAAATTACCGAGGAACCCGATTACGATGCGGCCGTCGAGGCCGTGAAAGCCTTTTAAACTTAATTAAATAGAACGAAATGATACGATTGAATGTTTTTATCCGTACGACGGATTCCAACCGCGAGGAAGTGGTAAATACGGCCAGGGAACTGGTGGCGGCTTCGCTCAAGGACGAAGGCTGCGTGGCCTATGACCTGTTCGAAAGCACTACGCGCAATGACGTGCTGATGATCTGCGAGACGTGGAGCGACGCCAAGGCGCTGGCCGCGCACGAGCAGGCGTCGCATTTCACGACCCTCGTACCGCGCCTGCACCAGCTCGGCGAGATGAAACTCGAAAAGTTCGTCTTCTGATTCGGTGTCCATGCGGCGGGAAATCCGTTCGCCTTAGAAGGAAAGACAGATATGGAACAGGCCGGCTGGTAATACCAGCCGGCCTGTTCGTATTCGTAAGGATGACCTGCCCGCACTTTAGAACGGATAGCCGATCGCCAGGTGGAACCCGAGCCCGTCCTTGAAACTGGAGATGTTGTAATACCCCGTCTTGTCGGGATTGGGGTAGGGGGTGTGGATGCCGATTCCGAGGTCGGCACGGATGACCAGGTAGCTGATGTCGTAACGCAACCCGAATCCGGTGCCCAGCGCGATTTCATTGAGCAGCCCTTTCCATTTCAGTTCCGCACCGGGGCGTTTGGGGTCTTTTTTCAGCAGCCAGATATTCCCGGCGTCGAGGAAAACGGCGCCGTTCAGGCGTCCCATGATGCCGAAGCGGTATTCGACGTTGGCCTCCAGCTTGAAATCGCCCGTCTGGTCGAGATAGCCGTTGCGGTCGTTGGCCGGGGGACGGTAGCTGCCCGGCCCGAGCGACCGGATCGTGAAGGCGCGGATGCTGTTGGCGCCCCCGATGTAGAACTGTTCGCTGTACGGCATCACCTCGGAATTCCCGTAGGCATATCCCACGCCGACGAGCAGCCGCGTCGCCAGCCAGTTGTTCCGGCGCCCGATGCGGTGGTAGAACTTCACTTCGCTCACCTCCTTGACAAACTGCGAAAAGCGGTTTCCGAACAGATGCTGGGGCTGTTTTTCGCCGAACAGGCTCAGGATGCCCGAGAGGAGGTTCCCGGCCGAGGTGACGCTGTTCTGCCAGTAGAAGCGGCGGTTGCCGGTGCTGCCGTAGGTCTTGTCGAACGTATAGGTATAGTTGATCGACGGTACGAACTGGTTGCGGAAACTCATGGCGATGGCCGGGTTCTCGTCCATCGTCTTGTCGAAGGCTTCGGTCGTGTGCAGCAGCTTGTTGTAGGTGAGTTTGAATACGGTCAGCGAATGGCGGCTGTAAGGCGAGGTCTGGAAATTGTATCCTGCCGAGCCGCTGAACGCGATCAGCCGGAAGAAGCTGGGGCGGTTCATCAGGTCGACCCCGAGTTGGAACGTCGTGCTCCCGGGGTATTTCAGCCTGCGCGTGATGAACGACGGCAGCAACAGCCGCGGAATGCTGAGGTTCGCATTCAGTCCCAGTTCATAGGAGTTGAGCCGTGAGGAACGGCCGCCGGAGTTTTTGTTGCCCGTCTGCCATTCGTACGAGCCGTTCAGTTTCAGGGCGAGGACTTCGCCGCCCCGGAACAGGTTGTTGTTGCTGACCTTGAAGGTGATGCCGGGGCCGATGAAGCTGTTCGACTTCGAGGTTACGTCCGTTTCCAGGGCGGCTTCCAGCGGATAGTCGAACTGCGCGTCGATGGCGACGTCCAGCGTGTCGGAGCCCCGCAGCGAGTCGAGCGGCGTGACGCTCAGGTTGACGGAACGGAAAATGCCCAGCTTGTTGAGGTCGGTCTGCGTGCGGTTTTGGGCATCTACCGTGAAGAGTTGCCCGCTTCGGAGTGTGAGGGCCCCGGACAGGATCCTGGGGCGGATTTTCATCGGCTTCTGGGCGATGACCGTCGCATTGCGCAGGCGGAGCGTGTCCGTCGGGCCGGGTTTGATGTTTGTCAGCCGCACCGTGATGCCGCCCACCCGGTAGGGCTTGAGCGCCACCTCCGGCAGGTTGGGCTTGAGGTTCAGGCGCAGGTCGACCTGCCGCAGACCGGAGGTCGTATCGGCCAGGTATTCCAGGTATTCGGGACGGAAATAGTAATATCCCCTGTTGCGCAGCAGCTGGGAGATTCGTTTGCGTTCGAGCGTGAGGCTGTCCATGTTGTACTGCGCCCCCACGCGGAGCAGGGACGTGGCCCGGAGGCTGTCCATGAGATGCTCCATGCCGCTGTCCACCTCCGGGTAGGCGATCTTCGAATAGTGCCAGGGCGGCGCTATGCCGAGCGTATAGTACACCTTTGCCTTCCGCCCGTGTTTGCGGTAGAGCAGGGAGTCTGCGGCGTGCGAGCCGAAATAGCCGTAATTTTCGAGCACCTGTTCCGCGACCTTCGTCCGGAGCCGGGGCTGTACCTTCGAGATCAGCACGGGCTGTTTGGCCAGCCGTTTGAATAACCAGTATTTGAATCCCTTTTGCCTGGGCGTGTAGAGGTAGTTGTAGGCCCACAGCCCGATCGGCAGCGGGGTGCGGATATAGGGGCTGTAAAGCGGGTTGTTCGGGGCGACCGACAGCGGTTCCTTCACGGCCGATTCGGCTGCGGCGGAGAGCACGACGCCCGAGTCGGGTTCGATCCGGATTTTCTTCACGCCCGTATACAACACCTCGTCCGACCCCAGCCGGCGGGTGGTGGAGCAGGCCGCTACCGACAGCACGGCGCAAACCAGGATGCAGGTATTTCTAATGTGTGCCGGCCTCATCTCGTTTCTGTTTTTTCGCTTTGGGTTTCGTCGACTTGAACAGGTCGCCCAGCCTCAGCAGTTTTTTCCGGATCACGAAGCCCACGCCCGTTTCGGTGATTTCGCCTTCGAGGATGCTTTCATACCCGGTGTGGCGGAATACTTTCAGGTACATGTTGTCGCGCTTGGTCAGCATGTATTCCAGCGAAATGTCGTCGATCAGGTTCTCCTTGAGGTTCTGCGACGGGTCGGCGTCCGTGCTGAACTTGCCTCCGATGACGGCGCGCACGCGGTTGCTGAACAGGTTTTTGGACAACCGGTAGGAGTAGTCGGTGCGCTGGCCGTTGGGGTCGTCCTCGCCGTAGGAGTTGATGCCGAAGCTCAGGTCTACGCCCTTCAGGTTGTTCTGCGCCCACTGGTTCAGCTCCTTCTGGATAAACGAGTTGAGCGGGTTCTCAGAGCTGACCTTCGCCGTGGTTCCGGGGCCCGTGTAGGTGTTGTATATCAGCAGGTTCATAGCCTGGTTGGCGCGTTGCTCGGCCGTGAGCGAATTCAACTGGTTCTGCATGGTGAGGTCTTCGGGGGCCGACAGCCCGAAGCTGATCTCCAGGTCGTCGAGCGAATTGCGGATGTTGATGGAGATGTCGAAATTCACCGCACGGTTGTCCTGCCCGTCCGAGGAGACGTTGGCACGTACGGTCTCCACGGCCGTGATGTTGAATGCCGGGTCGGCGATGTTCCCGATCCATTCGACATAGCTGTCCGGCGTGATCTTGAAGATTTTTTGGGAGATGATGGGCGGATTGTAGCGTACGCTTCCGCCCGAGAGCACGTATTTCCCCGACAGGCGGACGTCGCCCAGCGGGTTCATGGTATAGGTCAGGTTGCCGCCTCCCTTCAGGTCGATCTGGTTGTTGCCGTCCGCCGAAAGGTCTACGGCCGCCTGTACGTCGTTGTTGATGTCGACATTCACCAGCACGTCCATGCCTCCGATGCGTATTGCCTGCGATGTCTCTTCCTGTCCCTGGGAGTCCATTTCCCGGAACGAGACGAACGTCACGATGTTTTGCGGACGCTCCTTCGCGTCCATCGGGGAGTCCTGCATGACGTAGTTGATGTCCGTTCCGCCCAGCAGGGCCACGTTGCCGCGGACGACGAGTTCGTTCAGGGGGCCTTTGGCCGTCGCGTCCAGGTCGAGGTAGGCCTTTCCGTAGACGGCCGTACCCTCCTTCCGGGCTACGTCGACTGCCTGGAAATCCGACGCCCGGAGCGCGAGGTCGGCCGTCATGCGGCTGAAGTCGGCCAGGTCGGCCTCGCCGACGATCGTCAGCGGCTTGCTGTTCGGGGCGAGGAGCGTGTAGTTGTCGAATATGACGCGGCTGTCGTCGATGCGGATCGTGTCGGACGACAACCGGAACGACGTGCCGATCATCGGTACGCGGATTTCGGTCTGTGCGAAGTGCACGCCCCCGTCCAGCCTCGGCCGGTCAGCGGTGCCTCCTGCGTGGATTTTCGCCTGCAACCGGCCGGAGAGGCGGATGAGGTCGTCGGGCAGGAACACGTTGGCCTGCTGCAACGGGAATCCGGGGATCGTCGCCGTGAGGTCGAGCGGGCTTTCGCGCTCTGCGCGGTAATCTCCCCGGACGGTCAGTACCTCGGCGCCGTCGAGCGTCAGCCGCGCATCGGCCACATGTCCCTGATCCTGCTTGTAATAGAGTCCGAAGTCGATGTTGCCGAAGCGCCGTTTGTCGTACGACAGTTCCGCGATGGACAGGTCGCCGCGCAGGGTCAGGCTGTCGGGCGTCATGCCCAGCGTCATGTCCGTACCCAATACCCCGTCGACGGGCGGGGCGGAGGGCAGCAGCCCCAGTGCGGAACCGATGTTCAGGCCGGCGATATCCAGCCGGATGTCGTCGGACGCCCCCGCTCCGGGAACCGTCCGGATTGCGAACCGCTGGTCGCCGTGCCTCATGTCGAGGTCGGCGTCGATGCTTTTGCCATACCTGTAAACGAGGTAATTGCCGGGGTTTACCGTCCAGGGTTCGTACCCGAATACCGGGTCGGGCGGCGTTACGCCCGCCCTGACCAGACTGTCGTTCCATGCGACATCCAGCCCGAAGCGGAACCCCTCGCGTCCCGCCCGGTTTTTCTGGCAGAGGTTTACCTGGCCCCTATTTCCGGCCACATGGCCGTACAGCCCTGCGAGGGCTACGTTGTCCAGGTTCCCCGGGACGTTCGCCGTGCGGAGGAAATAATCCAGCCGGCGGCCGTCCTGCGCGATGCCTGCCGTCAGCGTGTCGAGGACGACGCCTCCCCAGGCCAGCCTCTCCGCCTTTATCCGGAGGGATACCGGCAGGGAGTCGCAATTCACGCCTTCGATGTCCAGCGCGCCGAACGACACCTTTTTTGTTTTCAGAAAATTATTCAGGATATTTTCGCGTCCGGCCGTGACACTCAGGCTGAAATCGGGCAATGCGGGTTTCAGGGCCTCCATGTCGACGCTTTGTGCCCGTATCTGTTGGGCGAGTATGTCGGTGCTCCGCGTCAGGGCCGGAACCAGCGAGTCCACGGGCCCGGGGGAGACGAATGCCAGCGACAGGTCGCCGGATGCCAGTTTGGCCCGCGTCGCCGTCGTGTCGGAGCTCAACGACAGGCTCGTCGGACGGATGCGGTCTGTGCGGTGCCGGGTTCTGACCTCGATGCTGTCCAGGGCTATCCGGGCCGTATAGCTGCCGGCGTCCGAGGCGGACGCCCCGGCCTCCAGCGCAAACGACCCGCCGATTTTCTGCGGGGAGATTCCCAGCTCTGCCAGGTCGAAATCGAAGACGTTGCCCGTGAGCCTGACTTCCTGTTTCCGTTCGGTCAGCGTGCCCGAGATCAGTAGCAACAGCCGCAGCGCCTCGTCCCGGTCGGACAGGCGGCCGGAAAGCTGCCCTCCTTCGAGGTTTGCGTTCAGCTTCACGCCTCCGAAATCCCTGCCGCGGAACTCCGCCCGGTCAACCTGCAGGCGGATGTTCCCCCGGGTCTGCGCCCGGAGCGGATCGAATCCGCTGCCCCCGGCCTGCAGCGCCAGGTCTAAAAGGCCCAGCGAATCGGCCGGCAGAAAACTGTTCAGCGGGAAGCTGTCGCACCGTAATTCGATTCCGTAGGCCTCGCTGCGGGTATCCAGCCGACCTTGCAGGGCTATCTCCCCGCCGTCGGTCGAGAGCGTCGAAGCGGCCGAGAATGCCCCTTTGTCTGCGCCGGCCGTTCCGCGGAGCCGGATGCGGTCGGGAATCGCTATGCGCCGCCGCAGGGCGGAGTCGGGCAACAGCGCTTCGAGGAACGCCATATCCCTGAAATCGCCTTCGAACCGTGCGGAAGCCTCCATGCGGCCGGGGTCGAGCACGTTTCTCGCCGCCCCGTCCGCCGTGAATGCGACGTGTCCGGGCGAGGAGATGTCCAGCCCGGCTTTTCCGATGTCGCCCAGCGTCCCCGCTGCGGTGAGCGCCAGGCTGACGATACGTCCGTCGAGCACGGGCGGTATCAGCGCCGGATAGAGGTATTTTAGGTCTTTGGTGTTCACGTCGGCCATGAGGTCTGCCTTGAGCGGCGAATCCGGAGCCAGTGCCAGAATCCCCTCCCCGGCGGAGATGTTGGCCTCGATCCGGGAAAAGGGCGTTTTCAGGGTGACGCCGGCAAGTGATATGCCCGAGGCGTCCATGCCAATGTCTCCGGTCATGTCGCTCACCGTGAGCCCGCTGCGCTCGGTGAACGCCATGCGGCGGATTTGCAGGGCTATGTCCGCACCCCGGTTGTAGATCGAATCGACCGCCAGGTCGAGCGTCGAGAGGACGATGAACGACGGGTCGAATCCCGCTGCGGGACGATGGTTCAGCAGCCCGTATTCCGCCCGGTTGTCGTCCAGCACGACGCTGCCGACCCGTACTGTCCAGGGGAGCGACGGCGTGCTGCCGCCGGGGACGGGAGCTGCCTCCTGTTTCTCTTTTCCGGGCACTGCCGGCCCCGTCAGGTAGGAGTAGCCGCCCCGGTTCAGCAGTACGCTTTTCACGGATACCTGCTGGCTGTCGAGCCGCACCCGGCATTCATCCACCGTGCCTTCGGTCAGGCGGACGGAGAGTTCCGATACGGCGGGTGCCGTCCGCATCCCGAAAGCTAGGTTTCCCACCGAGAGTTTCCCGATGCCAATCGTCCACGGCAGTGCGGCCGTAGTGTCCGCTTCCTCTTTCGGAGCCGCTTGCGTTATGTCCAGCCGGACATCGGCATCCGACAGGACGAGGCTGGCGATGCCTGCCGTATTTGCCGAGAGGTCGGCCTTGGCCGCATCCAGGGACAACAGACCCGCCGAAAGGCGCATGTCCATGCCCGCCAGCGAATCCTTGTAGCGGGCGGCGACCCGCTCCAGCCCGAAGCTCCGGATGACGACCTCTTTCCGAACCAGGGGCCACAGGGCGACATCCAGCGAGAGCCTGCCGCAGCTGAGGAGCGTATCGGCCTTGTCGACCAGCAGCGTGTTGTCCACCGACAACCGGAGCGGAAAGGAGAGCCGGAGACGTTCGACGGACAAATCCATCCCGAGCGCCCGCGAGGCATAGCCGACCGCGCGCTTCCGAACGAAATCCTGTACGGCCGGTATGTAGAGCAGGGCGGGAACCAGTATCAGGACGACGAGGACAACGAGCAGCGCACGGAGCGTATATTTGATGATCTTTTTCAGCATTAAAATATAGTGTCGTGTATTGTAACGCCGTATAATACAATGTGTTGGTGCGTGAAAGCGCTCTTGGTTTTACGGGCAGCCCGTAAAATCGTGGCAAGTTACTAAAAATCCGATGATTGCACAACGGCAATTCCCCCGATAAACGGGCTTATTCGAGGTCTCAATCGTCTTTTTTGATTTCACCCAGCTGCCCGGGCGGTGCCTAAGCGGCTGACACAGCCGTTGCCGGGGGACATATATCGCATATCCCCGCCGGACGCCGTGCCGCGCCTACCGGAAGAAACTGACGAGCAGCATTACATTCAGGACTGTCACTACGGCCCCGATCCCGTAGAGCAGGTATTTGGTGAACCGCGAGTTCCGGTATTTGCCCATCACACGCTCCGAAGAGGTCAGGTGTACCTGCAGGAAGACCGTGAAGGGCAGCTGGATGCTGAGTATCATCTGGGAGTAGATAAGTCCTTTGAACGGGTCGCCGATCAGCAGGATGATCAGGAATGCGACGACCAGCGAAACCATCACGCCCGTCCGGGAGTGGTTGTCCCTGATGTCGTAGGGCTCTTTGAATATCCCGGCGAAGATCGAGCCCGCGGCCATCCCCGAGGTGATCGTCGAGGAGATCCCCGCGAAGAGCAGGGCGACGGCAAAGATATGCGTCGCGCTTCGCCCCAGGAGCGGTTGCAGGAGCGAATCGGCCTGCTGCAACTCCTCCACAGGTGTTTTTGTCACGAAGAAGGTCGCTGCGGCCAGCAGGATCATCGCGCTGTTGATCGCCCAGCCCACCAGCATCGAGAAGATCGTGTCTGCGTACTCGTAGCGCAGTTGCCTGCGGATGACCGCGTCGTCGCTCAGGTTCCACTGGCGGCTCTGGATCACCTCCGAATGTAGGAACAGGTTGTGGGGCATTACCACTGCGCCCAATACGCTCATGATGATGACCATCGAACCTTCGGGGAACGAGGGCGTCACCCATGCCCGGGCGGCTTGCGGCCAGTCGATCGTTACCAGCGACAGTTCGTAGATGAACGACAGCCCGATGATCGAGACGAAGGCAATGATCCATTTTTCGATCAGCCGGTAGCTGTTGGTGAAGAGCATGACGACCACGAACACGAGCACCAGCAGCGCGCCGATGCGCACCGGTACGCCGAACAGCATTTGCAATGCGATCGCCCCGCCCAGGATTTCGGCCAGCGAGGTGGAGATCGACGCCAGCACGGCCGAACCCAGCAACGGGCGCGACCATGCGGGTTTGAGGTATGCAGATGCCGCTTCCGACAGGCAGAGGCCCGTGGCGATGCCCAGGTGTGCGACGTTGTGCTGCAATACGATCAGCATCACGGTCGAGAGCGTCACCATCCATAGCAGCGTGTATCCGTATTGTGCGCCTGCGGCCAGGTTTGAAGCCCAGTTGCCGGGGTCGATGAACCCCACGGTGACGAGCAGTCCCGGGCCGATGTATTTGAAAATCTCCAACCCGCCCATCCGGGGCTTGTGATCCGGGCCGAAGAGTCGAGACCAGAATGACATAGTTACATAGTTTATTTCGGCCCGCAAAATAAGAAAAATAAATCGTTTTTACGGGTTGCCTGCCGGACAACTTCGTGCGGGCGCGTCAATTGCCGGCTCGGTTTTCGGTTATAGGTGCAAGTGGAATAATTTGGCGATGCCCGTCACGACGATCTGCACGCCGACGCAGAAGGTGAAGAAGGCGACCATCTTGTTGATGACGATGCTGCCGCTGGTGCCGATTTTCCGTATGATGCGCTCGCCCTGCGACAGGAACAGGTAGAGGATCAGGCACATCAGCACGATTACCAGCGCGATGATCGCATAGGAGAGCAGCCCTTTGGCCCAGCCGTCCTTCATGCTCACCGAGGCCATCAGCGTCAGGATGACCGAGACGCTGCCCGGGCCGATGCTGATCGGGAAGGTGATCGGGTAGAAGACCTGCGATTCGAGGGCTATTTTGTGGAGCGGGTTGACATCCTTGCCCTGCGCGTGCCCCACCGAGGAGTCCGAGTCGCTGAGCCATTGCAGGGCGGTGCGGCAGATCAGCAGCCCGCCGCCCAGCTGGATTACCGGCAGCGAGAGCCCGAAGAGCGTCAGCACGAAATGCCCGACGGCCAGGCTGCCCAGCCCGACGAGCAGATAGTCGGTGATGATCCTCCGGATGATCGACTTGCGGTCTTCATCGTCCAGCCCCGACAGAAGCCCGTTGACCAGGAAGCCCGCACCGACGGGGTTCGCCACCGGAAACAGCGCCATGAAGGCGGATATGAACGTGAAAAGAAATCCTTCCTTTAACATCTTGGGGTTCGGAACTTTGTATTGTGGTGCGAAAATTATCAATAACTATTCCAAACCTCCGGTATGTCCGCATAATATGTTCCGGGGCGCAAATTCGCGGGCGGCCTTTTCCCTGCTGCCGGTTTTCCCTGCTGCCGGCGGCAGCGCCCTGTCGCTGTCGCCGGGACGACGTGAGGCCGCCTGCTCCGGTTACGGAACTTTTTTCGGGCTCCTTTTCCTGCGGCCTTGCCCGCTGGCATTCGCTCCATGCCCGGGGAGCGGCGATGCTCCTTTGCAGGGCTTCGAATCCGGCTGTGGGCGGGGGCGTGCGGCGCCGCACGCCCCGGTGCGGATATTCCGGGCCGTATCCCATGCCGGTTCCTCTCCACCGTCCCGTATACGTCGTGACGCGGTGCTCAGCGCATGATCCTGGCGGGCTCCACGGCCTCGTCCTCGGTATCGCCGGGGCTGAACTCCTTGTCTGCGAAGAGTTCGGCGAGCCCCGTGATCTGTTTCAGGCGCAGCAGTTCGTCGCGATCCATGCCGATGTGGCGCATGATCCACTGGTCGGACATCTGTGCCCGCGTCAGCTCGGCGACGATTTCGCTCATCAGCTCTACGTTGTGTGTGCCGCGCGCCCGGTTGTGGCGGATGGTCGAGGCCATGCGGTTCGAGATGTCCTTTTCGATCACCGCCACGGGCAGCAGGCCCCTCTCCCGTTCGTAGATGCGTTTCGACCGCTTGAGCACCAGGTAGCGGTGGTAACCGTCCACCAGTTCGTAGAGATCCTTTTCGGCATCGTAATAACAAACGCACGGCATCGTGTAGCCGTCCTCCCAGATCGACAGCTCCAGCAGTTTCATTTCGGGCGGGGCTACGACGTTGGGGTTGTAGCTGTTCGCCACGACTTTCTCCACCGGCACGGCTCTGACGTCATAGACAGGGCTCCGGTACGTTGCTTTTGTCGGAGGGTTGCAGTAACGATTCATATTTTTCCATGATTTTATTTCGGCGCTGCGTCTCGCTTTTGTTCGGCGAGAATCCCATGTATTTGCAGGCATGGTCGTTCTTCAGGATGCAAATGCAGATCCGCTTGAACGTCGGCAGCCGGCTGAATTCCGGAAGGTCTATGTCGTCGAGGTATTCCATGCGCACCGGACGTTTGTCCGTCCGGTAGGCGCTCTTGCCGCCGATTTCAATCCGAATACCCGCCTTTTGCAGCTTTGCGATGGTTTCGTCGGGGAGGCACCCGCCCTTCTCGCGCCAGAAACGGATGCTTACGGAGAGCTTTTCGAGGTAGTTATTCCGTGTCCGCTCCGGAAGCGTCGAGAGCAGGAAATGCATGTAACCTTCCCAGGTCATCCCTTTCGGCAGCTTGACCGATTGCCAGCCGGTGGCAGCCGTCCGGCCGTACAGCGCCGCGAAGTTGGCGCCGTTGACCCGGCCGATCATGCGGCCCCACGTGTCCGGGTCGATGGCCTTGTAGAGATGCAGGCTCGAAATCGCCTGCGAGATGAAAGGGCTGGCTACGCGTTGGCTCTCCAGCGGTACGCCGGCCATGTAGAAGAGGTCGTAAATACGGTTGTAGGGCCAGCCGAACCGGCCGTTCGCCGTCCAGATGTCGGTCGTGAGCCAGTCGTAGAGCGGGTAGGCGTTGCAGATTCCGCCGCCGACCCATTGGCGTATCCACCGCTTGCCCGAAAATCGGTGGTGGTTGCGGTCGCTGTATATGGTGCGCCAGCGGTTGAAACTCTCCTGCGTGCGGATGCCGATCAGGCAGCACGTGCGTGCCGCCCGGTTGCGGGCGTGGAGCCACTCGGCAAAGCAATTCTGGAATTCGTAGTCCCACATGTCGTCCCTGAAGAACGGGAAGTCGCGGTGCGTGAGGCAGTCCGCAGGCATCTCTCGCACCCACAGTTCCCGCTTGGACTCTTCCCACGGCCTCCAGTACTGCTGGAACATCGAGGTACAGGTCAGCACCTTGAACGGCACGCAGACCCGGTAGACGTCGAGTATGTCGGCGTTCGCGGCCAGCGTCCGGTTGACATAGTCGACCGTGTCGCGGTACTGTATCTCGTAGTCCATGTGGAATACCCCGATGCGGCGTTTCAGATGGTGCCGCCGTATGTAGTCGATGCACAGGTTGAGCAGCACGCCGCTGTCCTTGCCGCCCGAGAAGGAGACGTAGACGTTGTCGAAGAGATCGAATACGGTTTTCAGCCGTTGCTGTGTCCGCTCGTAGACGTTCATGGCTGCGGACGTTTATTGTCGTACTGCATCGCGACGTACTGCTTCCACTCCCGGATTGCGGCGAACCCCTCGGTGCGGAATATCTCCGCATGGCGGATCAGCGTGACGGAACGTATCGTATAGTCGCGGCCATAATACCGGACGACCTCCCGCAGGAACCGCGCGAGCAGCTGCGGGTCGTCGCCCGAGACATAGTAGTTGTTGATCCTTGCGATCCCGCTGTCGGTAATCTCCACCGGCACGAATCCGTAGACATTTTCACCTTCCCAGGCGACGAACCACGTATGCGAACGCGAAGTCCAGAACGGATAGTTGTTGTTCTGGCGCAATACGCTGCGCCGCATGACCAGAGGCGCGACGAGTGTGTAGAGGCGAGGCGAAGTTCCGTCCAGTTTTTCGATTGTCATATCCCCGATGCCGCATTTGCGGACTGAATGTTGTATATTTGCGACTGAATCTTCCGAATATATGGGTTGTCATCACAAATATAACAAATTACGCCCGTTTTCTCAAATTTTTCGGCCTCGGGGATAGATGTTTCAATCCGGTTTCCGTCCGGAAAGCACCGCCGGAAACCTGTAAGAACGACGGGGAAAACCCGGACGGGAAATTCAACCCCGGCTTTCCATGCTGTCAGCCGAGGGATTGACGCTCACCACGTCCTGCTCTATTTGCCGCTGCGTAGGCGTTCCGTCTTCGGTGGCAGGGGTGATGGGGCCGCCGTCGGCGAGTATGTCGTCCGGGGTGATCTGGGTGACGGGGATTTCCTGCATGCCTTGCGATTGTCTTACGTCGGCCTGCGCTGCCTCTTGCCGGCAGGACGGATGGTGTTGGTCGGTGTTTTTCATCGGTTCTTTTTTGGAAAGTGTGCTGCAAAGGTCGTACCGCGATGGGGAAGGGCGTTGCTGAAGGCATCCAAGCCCGGCATATCGGGGTTTGTCCGAGGTTTTTTCCTTTTTTTCCGTTGGACGGCACCCCGGAAATGGAAACCCCTGCAAATGTTAATTTGCAGGGGTTTCGCTCGATTTCGCGGAGAGTGGGGGATTCGAACCCCCGGTACAGTAATCCCGTACGTCAGTTTAGCAAACCAGTGTACGGAAAAAATTTCTGCAAAAATATTTTTACACTATACAGCGTCCAGTAAATCGTTGTAAGTAACGCTACAAAAGTATGTTATAATTTTTGCAAATGCAAATTTATTGAATGTATATTCAACCTTAAAAATGAAAATTATAGAGAGGAAAATGATTTTTATAAAACTATTATAAAACTTTTGGAAAATAAAAAACCGCCGAAAAAATCGGCGGTTTCAATTTTGCGGAGAGGACGGGATTCGAACCCGTGAAGCAGTTTACCCGCTTGCCGGTTTAGCAAACCGGTCGTTTCAGCCACTCACGCACCTCTCCGGGCAGCTAAAACTAAATATTGCTATTGTTAAGCGGGACAAAAGTAAATGAAAAAAGGTGAATAACCAAATAAACGTGCAGAAAAAAATTATCTACAAAAAAAGGTGGGGATAATCCCCACCTGTAAAAAGGGCGCAGACGACGCTGATCTTTCGTAAGTTCCCGAAGGCTCCTAATCTATGCTTACGCGAGTCGGCATCCCGACACAATTTATTTTAGATTTTTCTCGGTTTGACTTAACCGATTGGGAAATAAACTTTTAGCGA
>ENA-UOOC01000899-UOOC01000899.1-human-gut-metagenome-genome-assembly--contig:-C48old-NODE-899-length-27483-cov-5.914358_pt1 | contig 27483 bp, 25 predicted proteins | sample MGYA00242469_ERZ724016 | MGnify/ENA metagenome assembly ERZ724016 | reverse complement strand
GAAGCCTTCTGAAAAAATATTTTAGTTTTTTCTGCTTTTACTCTTGACTTTTGCGTTCGGGTTGTATCTTTTGCGAAGGGGTGGGCGCGCTCACGTACTTTGGCTGGTGGCGGAGGTCGATGCGCCGCAGGCGCATTAGCGGAGCATTAGTCGCAGGAACCAAGCGGTTTCTGCGGCTAATGCTCCGCTCAGGACGCAAAGCGTCCCGACCTCCGCCCCGCGCTGAGTGGGGACTCCCGACAAACTGCGATATATAAGCTATCCCAGAGCGCGCCCGGGGAAGACCGCGCAAACCATCCTCCCAAACAGCTATAAAGCTGCGACAAGCATAATCAGCCGCCTGTAACCTCCAGTCTCGCCCAAGCATACAATGTAAAAGCAGGCGCAAGTCTGCAATAAACATTATTATGGAGATAACCATGAACATCAACGATATAGTTTTCAGCAGCCGTACCGGTATGCAGCCGGCTCCGGCTCCAACTTCGGACTCGCCCGCTCTATGCTGCGAGCAGCCCGGAACGGAGTTTCCCAAGGAAACCCCGATTGCGATGCTCTACGTTCCGTTCCAGCAGTGGCGAAAGGTATATGAGCCAATGGTGGGTCTGGATAGAGGAACGGTTTTTGAAGAGCTTGACAAGCCCTTTATCGGGGAGAGAATGTAATGCAGAATCGCGAAAAGCTCTTAAAGAGCGTTCAGCAATACTCCTTCGCGGTGCTTGAAGCGGCGCTATTTCTGGACACCCACCCGGATTGTGCAGACGCTTTGGCATACTACAACAAATACAAAAAGCTCTGGCAGGAAGCAAAGGCGGAATACGAATCCAAATACGGTCCGCTTACAATCGCTTCCGACGCAAACAACAGCCGCTGGCAGTGGTCGCAGGGACCTTGGCCGTGGGAGCTTGCAGCTAATGAGGGGGCGTAATTATGTGGCAATATGAAAAGAAATTACAGTATCCGGTAAAAATAAAGACCCCGAACCCCGCCGCCGCAAAGGTCATAATATCGCAGTTCGGAGGTCCCGACGGCGAGCTTGGCGCGGCTATGAGATATCTTTCTCAGAGATACGTTGCCCCATGCCCCGAGGTCAAGGCGATTTTAAACGACATCGGCACCGAGGAGCTGGGGCACATGGAGATGGTCTGCGCGGTGGTATACCAGCTCACCAAAAACCTTACTCCCAAGGAGATAAAGGCTTCGGGCTTCGACACCTACTTTGTGGATCACACCACCGGACTTTATCCGATAGCGGCGTCGGGAACGCCGTTCTCTGCCGAGGTGTTCCAGTCCACCGGCGACCCGATTGCGGATCTCACCGAGGATCTGGCGGCGGAGCAGAAAGCCAGACTGACCTACGACAACATTCTGCGCTTGGTTGACGACCCCGATGTGCGCGACGTTATAAAGTTCCTGCGCGCAAGAGAGATTGTGCATTTTCAGAGGTTCGGCGAAGCCATGCGCTTAGTCACCGACCAGCTCAACGCCAAGAACTTCTATGCATTTAATCCCAGCTTCGACAAATAAAAATAACTGCGGCTCAGATTTGTGAGTCGCAGTTTTTTTATTCTCTTATCTATTCCATCCTGTCGCAGCGGACGGTTAGTTTTGCGGAGCTGCTTGTAGGGCTTTATCATTATATCTCATGGTTTAGCAGTTCCATTATCCCTGAACGTGTGTATTTTTGGGGAAAAAGCAGCTTATCAGCTGCGACAGGGTGACTTTTACGTTCCGCCTATCCTTAATCTCCGTTAAATTTACAGAATAAGCCCGACCGGTGCTGTTAATTTGCTTAGCTATCTGATTAACCGATACACTCATCCTGAACAAAAGGGACATAGGCTTGGAAAGTCATTTGAGAAATTACCGGATAGCCATGATTTGTTCCGTCAGTGCCTTATATCTTGGATTCTGCTGAAGAGGCGCAAAAACATCACCGCAAATAAAGCGTTGCAGTCTGCCCTTCAGGTCGCCATATTTCGCATTGCCGTCATTTCCATAGCCAAACGAATGATCGCGCAGAAGCGGAACATCAAGATTTCTCTTTTTGTTAAAGCTTTCTGCCTGTGCGATGATGAATTTTACTCCTTCCTCAAGCAGGTCGATTGCCTCTTCCTCGCGTCCTAATCGGACAAGGCATTCCGCAGGGAAGCGATACATGGGATAATAATCATAAATAAACGTCGGTCTGTATTTTTCTTCCGTGTACAGTGCATCTGCCATACTTCTAAGGAATGTGTAGCAATACAGCGCATCATTAAGCTTGCCCTTGCGCATATACAGATTTGCAAGAGGCACGACCTGAGAAATATCGGGCATACTTGTGCCATTCTCCCATTTTGAAACAGCCTGCGCAGAAATATTCAGCTGCTCGGCGAGCTCTTCCTGCGTAAGGTTTCGTTCTTTTCGCAGACGCTTAATAATCTGCCCCATATTTTCTTTCATAAAAATCCTCCATAGAATTATTCCGGTACCGTTGTTCGTATTATAGCAGGTTTTTAAAAGTGCGTGAAGAGATCAGAAAGAAAGTTTTTATAAACCGACAGTTGAGTTTTGGATTTTTGATAACCGTTGGCAGTCTGAAATGAATCAGACCGCCGGTGTATCATACATCAGCGGTCTGCATTATGTTATATTCTACACTTTTATCTTGCATACAGCAATCCCACAATCCAATTTCGCAAACGGCAAGGCAGGAATTTACAAAGCGCGCTCAGGCACTTGTAGCCGAAGCCAACCGTATAAATCGGCTTGACATTTTTCTTCAAGGCGAGCTTTGCTATGTACGCGCCGGCAGCTTGGGGCGACATACCGTTTTGCTCGTCCTTTTCCATGCCTGCAACGCTTCGAGAGATTCTGCCGCCGTAAATATCATCTCCGGCGATATTCTTCTTGCGCGCCGCCGTAAAGCCGGTGCGAATGTCTCCCGGCTGGGCGCAGGTAACTGTAATGCCAAAGGGCTTCACTTCATTTGCCAAAGCACAGGTATATGACTCAATGGCAGCCTTGGATGCAGAATAGTAGGTCTGAAACGGAATATGTGCCACTGCCGCAACAGAGCTGATATTGACGATCCTGCCGCCGCCACCAAGTCGCATATAGGGCAGCACAGCCTTATTCACATTCACCATGCCGAAAAAGTTTACGTCAAACTGACGCTTGGCGTCCGAAAGCTCTGTAAGCTCTACCGCTCCGGAGATTCCGAAGCCCGCACAGTTTACAAGAATATGGATGTTTTTATGCTCCGCGATTATCTGCCCGATCGAGCTTGCGACTGCCGCCTCATCCGTTACGTCCACACTAATATGCCGGATTCCGTTATCGGAAAATTCCCTGCGGCTGAGTTCGTAAACGGTACAGCCCAAATCCCGAAGTGCCTCGGCAGTACACAAACCTATTCCGGAGCTTCCTCCGGTTACAACTGCCACTTTATTTGTCATCATTCATCATCCCTTTTTCGATATAAGACCGGTGCTATATATGAAAACCAGTCTTGCATATCAAAATCTTTGAAAATAAGTATAACATAAAGTGTGTGTTTAAGTCAATGATAAATAGTAAAAGGAAAAATGTATAATTATAGGAGGCTGTCAGAACAGAGCCTGCTGTCGGAAACCAAGTTGAATGTATAAACCAATCTTGAAATAAAAGAAAATCTGTGATATAATAATATAAAACAAAAGGAGGCTGCTATGAATATCGAAGCTTTGACAAACGACAATCTTGAATTTGCAATATTCTGCATCGAAAACGTTGCCATAAGGCTCGGCGTCGGTGCGGAAAAGGTCTTTGTTGCCCTGACCGAAAAAAGCGATATTCTTGACAGCTATATTCTCCCGTGCTACGATGTTCTGCACACCCAAGGCAAGGATTATATTGTCGATGACATTCTTGATGTGATGGCTCAGAGAGGGGTGGAGGTATGACAGCCAACCCTATTCTTCTTCAAAAAAAATATGCGAGGGTGGTTGCCTGCCTCGCTCAAAAGGAAAATATCTCTTTATCCGAAGCTCTTAAGCAGTTCTATTCCTCGTTCACATACACACTTGTGCGTGACGGCATTTCGGATATGCATTGCAGAGCGATGATTATATCGCTACTGAGATTGCGGAGGAATTAAGCGGCTCGAGGTCTTAAAGCCCTGCCTACAACGGCGTTTTTTGGAATATACTCAGCAGGTTGATAAAACGGTATTATCACTTGAAATCGGTACTTGTCCCGGTAAAAATACTGAAAAATGTAACTGCGGCTCAGCTGTGTGAGTCGCAGTTTTGTTTTTCATTATTCTGTGGCTATTCCACCTTGTCGCAGCGGACGGTTAGTCTTGCAGAGCCGCCGAGGGTGCAGGTGAACAGGGTAAGGTCGTAGTCGGTGGAGGTCATATCCTCGATGGCGGTGGGCTGCAAAGTCTCTGTCTCGATGACCTCGTAGCGGAACTCATTGCCGTCCATGTCAGTCAAAATTACCATATCACCCGGATTCAGGCTTTTCAGGCTGCCGAAATGCGATTTGTAATTATGCGCGGCTATTACAAGATTGTTAAGATACGCCGTTCCGGAATAGCGGCAGGGGGCAAGCTTTAAATTCGGATAGCTCCAGTCGCTGATAACTGGCAGGTCGAGGTTCAGCACGGGGATTTCAAGCTTGGCTATATAATCCACGCCGTCAACCTGCTGCTTGGGCATTGACATATTCGGGTTGAGCTTATAGTCGGGGATCTCAATTTCAGTCGGCAGGGCTTCGGAGTCTGGGGCGGCGGGAGCAGCATTATCCGGAGGTTCGGGGATAAACTCCTCCAAAAGGCTTACCGCGTTATTTGCCGAGGTCTGGGCGCGGTGTTCGTCGTACATATTATAGCCCGAAAGGCAGATCGCCGAAAGAATCAGCAGCGAACCAATCGCTATAGGGATAATTCCCTTTTTTCCTGATGCGGACATGGCTCAACCTCTGCGGCGAAGCATACCTATGGCGATGAAGAGCAGTCCCCCGCAGGATAATACGGGTACGGGCCACCAAAGCTGTCCGGTCTGCGGAAGAGTAGGCTCATCGGGGGTGGGTTCATCAGGTTCGTCGGGAGTTGGCTCCTCCGGCGGGATTTCTAATTCCTCGGGGTCGTCGGACTCGGTCGGCGGATCGTCGGGGATGTCGGTGATATAGGTATTTGTGACTACAAAGGTGATACCCTCGCGGTAGATTCTTACCGAATAGTCGGGGAGAAACTCCTCAACAACCGTCCAGCTATAGCTGCTGTCGAGCATACTCCATGAATAGCGCCAGTTGTTGGCATCGCTAAGGGTGACAGTGTCCCAGACTATACCATCTCTTAAAAGCTGAACCGTTACCGAGTGGGGGCGCTGATGCTCATGTTCCAAATCGTTCCATACCTTAAGCACCTTGCGGTCGACATAATTAAAGGATGGCGTAGGCGGAACAGGGGTTGAATTGAACTTGGGGTCGACCGTTTGGGAATATACCCATTCGCCCGACTGTGTGTTGGGCAGCATTACTATAAACGGCGACGGCTCGTAAACAGTATTATTCTGGGTGTGACGAGCGCCGAGGACAAGGTAAAGTCCGGTTCCGAGCTTAGCTTCTCCGGTCGGGAAGGACAGGATTCCCTGCGAATCGGTTACGCCCTTATCGGTGGGGGTGATTGAATCGCGGAGGACATATCCCTCTAAGGTGGAGGCAAGTGTGCGCCATGCTTCATCGTCCTTGCCCTTGATATCAACATTAAAGCCGGAGAAATCGGGGGTTGTGGTAAATCCGCCATAGGCATCAACTTCGGCTATCTTATATATCGAGAATGAAGCGCCCGAAATGGAGGTTTCGCCGTCGGCATAGTTAATAGTCAACGCACAGTCGCGCGCGGTATCTATAACGCCGGACGCACTCAGAGTGGACGGCAGAAGAAGAAAAGCTATGCACAAGGCTAAAAGCGAGACGGTGAATCTCTTAAAATTCTTCATTTGAATTACCTCCGTTTACATTTACTGTTTTTTTAGGAATCATCAGCACGATAAACAGCACCAGCAGCATTGGCAGGGCGACGACCGGCGCGACTACAATCGGGTCGATTTGCAGAGCGTCGGCAGTTACGCGGACGGTTTGGGCGATCTCCTCGTTTTCGATACGGTGACCGCGGACAAGCAGTCTATGAGAATTTATGCCATAGGGGGTGCAGGTTACAAGGGTGCAGTAATCCTTTGCGGGGTCGATGGCAAGCGAATCCATCTCATAAGGAAGGACTATTAAAATCTGATCGACCTCATAGGTATAGGTTTGATTAAGCACCTGAATTATAAAGGTATCGCCAAAGGTAAGGCGGTCAAGGTCGGTGAAAAGCTTGGCAGACGGCAGACCGCGGTGTCCCGAAAGAACGGAGTGGCAGCCCTCGCCGCCGACCGGAAGCGAGGTTCCCTCGATATGTCCGATAGCAATTTGCAGCACCACTTCGTCGGTTCCGTGATATGTTGGAAGCGAGCAGCCGATAATGGGGATTTCGATATATCCGATAATGCCGTTGCCGGAGACATTTAAAAGGCTTTCATACTCGGCTCGTTCCTCGTCGGTCATGGCATATCTGTCTTTTTTTGTTATAAGCGACTGATTATAGGTATAGGCAGCCTCGAAAAGCTCGTCGTACTTATCATCGTCCATGGTGGCGACATCTTCGGAATACACGGCTATTGCCCTTGTCTGGTGAAAGGAGTTCCAGTAATCGCTGACGGATGGATAAAGCACCAGCGCCAGACCGGCAAGCAGCGCGAGGAACAAAAGCGGGGTTGTATTGCGTTTTTTCTTCATTGAGGGTTACCTCGGAACAAAATAGACAAAAGTTTGTGAAAAAGCCAATATGCGAAAGCTTGGCTTACAGATTTTGAGCTTTTTCATAAGCTTTGGAAGAAGACCCGGCGTTCAGCCAAGTCTTCTTCCTATGCGAAAATTTGCAAAATGCTAATATAGCTGCGGAATGATTATTTTTCGTCGTTCATGCGCTTTTTAACGATAAGGAGAACGGTTGCGCCAACGAGGAGGATTGATCCTAAAACGTAGAAGATTGTGGTGCCTATGCCACCGGTTTCGGGAAGCTCGGTGCCAGAGTTGTTCTTAATCATAACATAGCCTGGATTATCTGTATCATATGGGTCAATTACACTACCATTATAGGAAGTTTTACCGTCAGCGCCAACCGTAACGACAACAGGTGTTCTAAGCGGATTAAATGTAATAGGCGCCTTAGTTTCTTCGATTCTGTAATCGCCTGCATTAATACCTTTAATTATAAATTTACCTGATGAATTCGTTTCAATAAGTGTAGCTTCATCTGGATTAGTGGTGTAACCATTGCAAATGTAAACATCTGGCTTACTAACATCTGTGTTTTCCTGTTTAGTGAACTTATAATATACATTTCTTTGAGTTTCACCCGGTGCTGTGGAATTAAATACCTGATAAATCCTAAATATAGCGCCAGATAGATAACGCGGTGATGCTAAGTCGCCGGTGTACTTCGCGATATTAAAATTAAATGTATACGTTTTAGTTGTAGCATCAGGTGTGAATGATGGTTTATCACCATATGAAACATTTGCTTTGTTTAGAACACCATCTGTTTTATCAACAGCATTTTTATCAACAATTGCTGAGTAATAAACAGTAACTGTCCATGAGGTAGTGTATGCACCGCCAGAACCTTTAGCGTTAATCTTATCATAGAAGGGTTCAAGGAATTTAATTCTGAAAGAATAACCGTTTAATTCAGAACCCTCTTTTATAACTTGCTAATCAGTATCTCTTTGTAACTCACGAGGTGTTGTTCCATTAGTTACCTGATATGTAACGGTAAGCTTAGCGTGTCTTGTAGTATCGCCTGTTACATCTGCACCAACAACTTCGTCATCAGTAGGATCGTTAAATGTTAAACCTGAATCCATTTTATCGTTGAAATAAAGACTGGTTGTATAATAAGGAACAGTTATGAAGCTTCTGAAGTATACTACATTTCCGACATCAGCTGTGTTAAAATCTTCATAAGATGTGCCATTGTGAACTTCCTTAGTCACTTTAGGTACTTCGTTCTTTTCATTAATATTTACAGAGCTACCGCCAGCTGTTGTTAAGCTACAAAGTGCGCCAACAGAGCTGTCTAAAAGGTAGTAACCCAAGCCAGCATTAGTAAATATAACCTTGTAATCATATTCAGCCGTATTCGTAATGCTACTATCGTTAATAGTATAAGTTGCGTTTGGATTTATAGGTTCACCTGGTCTTGATGCATATTCACCCTCTTTTTTAGCATATCGCAGAGCCTTTTATGCAAAATCAATAACAGGGGCTGAACCATCAGTAGCGCCAGGTATATTCCAAGATACATGGTTTGGAATGCTATTTGAGCCATCAAGATAATCTTCAACCTTGAAGTATTTATAATTTTGACTGTCTTTTGCATTAAGCACAAAATCTCTCCAAGCTTCATTAACAATATAAGAGTAAGATGTCTTTGTTTCGCCAGTTGTAGCATCAGTATACGTAGAAACATCATCCAAATAAAGAATCTGATAAAGCGAATAGGTTTCGCCATACTTGACATTATTTACATTTATTGTACCTCTATAACTAGTATCGGTAGGTTTGCCGCAAGTTGTATCAGAATCATTAAGAGGTTTCGTATAATTCTTTATTGGTTTTGTAACAACGGGCTGTTCTGTTCCTCCACCAGCCGCCGCCCCCACACTAACACTCAAAGACAACAGCATTACTACCGCCAGCAACAAGCTGACTAATTTTTTTGCCTTTTTCATAACTTTTTTCTCCTTACATATATAAATTCTATTGATTAGTTTTTATACCGTTGGAAAGCCGATCTACCCGCTTTCCCGCACTTTTTTATCCCGCAGCCTTTTTATCAGCGCAAGCGCCAGCGTTATTGCAATCACACCGCCGCCGAGCGTTTTTATCGGGCTTGTACCCTCACCACCGGTCTGAGGAAGCTCGTGCTTGGGGGAGGTGTCTACGGTGTTGGTGATTGTTATTGTGCCGGTGGTTATGCCGGAGTTGTTGGTGTATGCCGGCTCGCCGACTAAATCGGGGATACTGCTATCCGGCTTTTCTACTACGTAGTAGGTGTAGTAGACGGTTTTTTTGCCGTCTGAGCCGACGAGAACTTCTCCGGTTTTGGGGAGGTCCTTGATTAGTACTTGCCAATTGTTTTCGGCTGAGATTTCAATAATATTGGAATCGAAACCGGAAGCAGCTAGATCTTTTATAGGGACATCTTCTGATTCCATTTTTTGCGGGATGGGATCGGTATGAACGATGCTTTTGGTACATCCATCAAAGCGATCTTGCTTACTTACGTAAGTAAGATTTACAGTTGTATCCTCGTTCGCAACAAATGAATAAGAAAATGTCATTTTATCTTCTGCCATTTGCATTGACACCGATTCAGCACCATTCAGTGATAATTTTGGAGGATCAGGTACGTTGTACTGATCATAATTTTGTGTCTTCATTGTTAAAGTAACCGTAGAACCATATGGGCAGGTATATGTCGGTACAGTAAACGTAGGCCACTGAGTTGTTTGACAATTTATATTCACATTTTGCGGCTTACTTCCCGGATCCTCATCAAGAATATATCTTCTCAACTCGAAGTGAATATTGCCTTGGCGGGTTGAGGTTATATCCTTGCCGTCTTTATCATGCCAACGCTTTATTACTTCAATTTCAGTGGTTTTCTTTTCATTGGGGATGTAATATGTATTACCGCCCTGACAGATGCGACCATCAAAATCAGCAGGAGCTTTCAACGGAGTTTTACCTGCAGGATCTTCGACTAAGAAATACCAATAATCTTTTAGTCCGAAGTAGCCCGCCGGCGTTACCGTCTCCACAAGGTAACAAGCTCTGTTGAACGGTACGTTGTTTATTATTATTTTACCTTGCGCGTCAGGTTTAAACTTTACCGGTTTGGTGGGATCTTTATCGGACATAACTCTGTAATATTCACCATCGTCACCGTAGCAGTACAGCTCAAATTCAACATCTTTCAAGACCTCAAAATAGTTATCGGCGTCGACCTTTACAAATTCCACTCCGCCGGTTGCACCAGAGGCTGTGATTTCCTCCATATTGAAGCTTACATCCTTCTTTGAATCCTGAGGGTCTGTAGAAACTCCTGAAATGGATGCTTCATTCTGAAGGCTCTTATTTACATTAAATTCTTTATTTAATGATATAACGCCGTAGCTGTAAACAATTTTCAGCGGTGTTGAATCAGGCAATCTCATTGAAATTGTTGAATATTTAAACCAGTTGTTACCACCGTTATCTGAGTCTACTCCCGACTCTATCTTAGACTTAAGACTTCCCATATTAAGCTCTGCTTCGCTGCCGTCATTGTTTATCTTATATACATGAAGCGATGTTTCATCGAGCTTAAGAACGTAGGGATCATTTTTATCGCTCAGCCGAAGCTTTATCGTATCAACAAAGTCAAGATACTCTGTATCAGGTACCAGATCCAAACCATCCGGATTTACCATTACTGTATACGGAATTATGTTGTCATCAATTGTTCCGTAGGATTTTGAAATCGGCGGCTTGGTGTCGTCCTTGGTTACTGTCTGGGTCTGCGTTTTGGTGTCTATGGGTGTGCCATTGCCATATGTCAGCTCGGCAGTGTTTGCAAACGAAGCCTCAGGAAGACCGTCAGCATTTATGCCAAACTCAGCATCATCATTAATTCTAGTATGAACCTCAAAGTTTAGCTTGTTCGGTGTCTTTATCTTAACAACATCCTCAGGTATTGTAATGATGATATCATTGCCTCTTATTTCGGTCTGACACGTAAGCCTAGGATTGTCTTTAATGATATGCTCGCCAGCTGTTGTAATATCGCCGCCCCACCACAAATCCTGAATCTGAACAGAAATCTTTGTAAGAGTCAAACCGTCAGGAAGATGTTCAATAAGTTTTAAGTCACCACTTTCATAGTCAGACGGCGGTGAAACAAATACCTTCCACGATAAAACTCCGACCTTGTTCGGGTCTCTGTCAAAATACTCATGCTGAGTATTTGCTCCTCCATTTTCGTTGTTTAAATCGACCTTCTTCAGGGCTGGATAGTATTTTATCCAAGACCATTTTTCTTTCTTGCCGTTTACACTGCCTTTATTTCCGAACTCACGCTCGGAGTCAGTCAGAACGCCGGTTGATGAATATACAAAAGTAAACGATTCGCCCTTTTTCAGCTTGGTAGTAAAGTCAATTTTGAATCCGCGTATTTTACCGTCTGCAGTGTTGCGGCTAACGGTATAATTATATTTCTCTTTCGGAATAGCTTTTTCTATCGCCTTGCACAAGTCATTAAACTGACCTTCAGTAATATACTGATCACCTTGCCAACCATAATTCAGCCAGTCCTCATAATACCAATTGGCAGGGATATCGCCCTTATCGGCTGTAATTGTAACCTTCCAGCTGACATCTGCAGTGCCATCACCGCTTGGAACAACTGATAGCGCGTTCTTGCTAACAGGGTCGAGCTCAGGAAGAGGAACTACAGCTATTGATTCAGCGGGCTTTTCATTCGGCTTTCCGATTGTTGCCTTATTTGTTTCTTCACTTGCTTCCAATTTCGGCGTTACCGGTGTGCTGTATTCAATTGTATAGGTACCATTTGAACCATCTGGGAATCTATAAGGCCAACTGTCAATTTTAATTATATTGCCATTCGAGTCTTTCATTTCAAGCGGAAGCTTATTGAGCAGAACACCGTTAAGCTCGTCCCTAAGTTCCCAGCCGGAAATGTCGTGCTTTCCGTCGTTAATGGTGATTTTCCAATCAATCTGATCACCGTTCAGCGCTCCTACCTTTGAAATATAGTTCTGCCCGATTGTCAGTGGAAAATCATCCCGATTTTCTATTATTGTGTCATCATTCCGCCTTGTTGAAACGACAACATTGTTGTTAGTGCCTATATCAACGGTGGAATCAGTCGGCATGTCAGAAAGCTTTGCATTATACGTAATTATATACTCGGTGTTGGCCGCCATTTTCGGAAGGTCATTGATTTCAAAACCGTTTGCAGTTAATGTCGGAGTACACGGAACATTCTGATCATTAAGGGTAACGGTGATACCTTCCACACCGCCGACAAGCTCAACGCCTTCCATAGTATCCTTAACTCTGACCGGATTAGTTGTTCCGTTATGATCGGTTTTAACTTTGATAGTGTACTTTATAATGCCGTTAGCCCTGTCTATTACAGCACCTGTCTTCTCAGGCGTAGCATTCGACCAATCCTTGTCGCTTCTATCAAAATCATATTCAACCTTCAGGTTATTGCCGAAATCAATATTTACCTTGTCGCCGTCAAACTTGCCTTCATTAATTTCAGCCTTTATGATAACATCGCCGATAATCGCATTGCCGGTTTCATTACTTTCAACATATGTCGGCAGAAACTCAATATGAACGGTATTATCATTACTTACAGTGAAAGAGCCTATCTTGGTTGCACCATTATATACATTGCCGCCAGTCAAGTCGACATTTTTAAATGCATCCGGCAGTTGATACTTAATAGTATTATTTTCTCCCTGCAACTTACGCGCCGGAAGCATATAGTCAAGCTTGAAGCGCACCTGCTCTCCCTTTTTAATTACATAATCCGCAGGGGCATCTTTCCATGAATTGTTTTCATTATATTGAAGCGTTACTTTAGTTATGTAATTCGTAAAGTCAGTCTCAGCACCAGCTTCTCTTGGCATAGCCTGAACAGCAGACATCATAAGCGGCTGTTCTAACAGATTTACTTCTACCAAATATGCAGTAGCCAGCGGCTCGAATCCGAGAATCACTTCGACAGTTTTCTCGGTATAGCATATTTCCGTATGAATATGCTCCTCAAGCAAGCAGATAAGTGCACAGTCATCATCATAGCACTCGAAGCTATGAGTATGCTCAACCTTGCCACAGAACGTATCCAACTCATCGGACGTATCCAAATAGCACTCCTCACCATGCAAATGCTCTTCAAGAATGCAAATCATCATACCATTCTCATCAAAGCATTCCGCCGCATGGGTATGCTCAACCTTGCCGCAGAATGTCTCCAACTCGGCAGATGTATCTACATAGCACTCCTCCCCATGAGTATGCTCCTCAATTCCGCAGCTGATTACGCCGTTGGAGTCGATGCACTCTTCACCATGGGTATGCTCAAGCTTGCCGCAGAACGCCTCGCGCTCGGCGGATGTATCCAGATAGCACTCCTCGGCATGAGTGTGCTCCTCTATTCCGCAGACAATCGCACCGTTTTCGTCGATACATTCATCCGCATGGACGTGTTCCTCCATGCCGCAGATGATAATCCTGCTGTCGGGCTCCGGCTCCGGCTCATCCGAGGGATAGCACTCGTCGGTGTGAGTGTGCTCCTCCATGCCGCAGACCAAAATCCAGTTTCCGTAGCAAATCGTGCTGTGAACGTGACCCTCCGACTCCTCAAGCTCGCAGATAAGGTTGCCGTCAGCGTCGAAGCAGCCGCCCTCAGCGGTGTGGACATGCGCGCCCTCGCCCTTGGCAATCGTGCAGGTAAGCTCGTCGGCATTGTCGATATAGCCCAGATTAACTAAATCGTCCGAACTATCCGATGTGCCCATGCAGTCCTGCGTGTGGATATGCTCAAGCACCTCGGTCATGCCGCAGATAGGCTCTCCCCTGCCGTCGGTTTCTGCTGTATTATCAATAATGTTGTCGTCTAAAATATTGTTTTCGGGGATGCTATTTTCGGGATTCTTGTCCGCGGGCAATCCCTCAGCCTCGCCATTCTGCGCAAAGCCGTCGGCTGAGTCCTCAGGGAAAGGCAAAGCCGAGCTGTCATCTGTAAACGACGGCTCCTCGGGGATTTCGCAAACAAGGACTCTATTCTGAGCATAGCAATCATCAGTGTGAACGTGACCCTGCTCACCATCTGCAATAGTGCAGATAAGCGCCGAGTTTGACTGATAGCACTCCGGCGTGTGGGTGTGACCCGTGCTCTCCGGCATGGTGCAGATAAGCGCACCGGCTTCATCAAAGCAGTCGTCGGTGTGGATGTGACCGGCAGCGCTGTCAAGACCGGTATCAATACCATTATTAAGACCGTTGTCAAAAGCATTGTCAAGACTGCCGTCAACGATACTATCTATGGGATTCTCGATGCCGCCAAGCTCGCCGGAAAGCACCGGATCGAGGTCGGACATAAGATAGCAGCCGTCTGTATGTGTGTGCGGGAATATCTCCGGAAGGGTGCAGACAAGCACTCCGTTTTCATCAAAGCAGAACTCGTTGTGGGAATGTACCACAAAGTCGCTGTAGCCGCAGATGTATTCGCCGTCTAAGCCAATGCAGGCGTCGGTGTGGATATGCAAACCAAGCGTCTCGGCTGTGCATACAAGCACCTGCTCGGTTGGTGTTTCTTCCTTAACGTAGCAGGCTTCGGTGTGGGTGTGCTCCTCGATGCCGCAGCTGGGATCTCTCTCCAAAGTAAGGGCGGGGAGAATCAGCGCATAGGTAGTGCAGAACACTACAATGCACGCCAGAACGCTTACAATTCTTTTCCATATGCTTTTGCGGCGATTCTTCGCGACTGCCGCTGACACATCCTGAAAAGCAATATTTTGCAATTCAAGCTCCCCTTTCATAAGATTTTTATTACTTAACTACTCCCATTCGGTTAAAGGGCCATACTCGGAACAGTATTTTTCCGACTATCTGCTCCTGCGAAACGCATCCGACAGCGGTGTTTCTTGAATCTACCGATGTAGAGCGGTGATCTCCCATAACAAAATACCTGCCGTCTGGCACCTGAAAAGGCATTTCGATATTACAGTCGCCGAGGGATTTTTCAAAGACATAAGGCTCGTCAAGCATAACGTCGTTGACGTAAACCGTGCCGTCCTCCTCGATGTTTATCCAATCTCCGGGACCGCATATTATGCGTTTTACAAGTATCTTATTATTATAATAGAAGGCGGTGATGTCGCCCGGCTTGAAATCCGAGGTTTTAACACTGAAAATAATCTCGCCGTCCATAAGCGACGGAGTCATTGAGTTGCCGTAGATCTGCAAAACCGGAAGCCACAGCGTAGCTACAAGAATTGCTATCGCGGCGACGGTTATCAGCGTGTAGATGGTGCTGCGAAAAACCGTTCGGTAGCAGCTTTTATACTTTACCCTTTTCAGCTCTGATTCCAGCTGTTTGACGGACGGCATATCGCGGGTTTTACGCTTTTTCACGCTTTATGCTCCTATTCGTTTGTGACTGGCGGAACGTCGCGGCTTTCATACTCTGTCAGCATTGCTTTCAGCTTTTCAGCCAGCAGCGTTTGGTACTTGTTCGTTTCGGAGTGAACCCTGCGGCTGTATGCCTGCGCTTCTTCGATGATATTTTCGGCGCGTTCTTTTGCCTCGATTTCCATTTGCCAGAACTTGGCTTCCTTTTCCGTTTGCAGCCTTTGAACATTCTCGACATACTGCGAAGCCGCGGCTTCGGCTGCTTTAAACACTCCGTTCAGCTGCATTACCGCCTGCGCGATAGAGCCAGCCTCGTCGATGGCTATCGTTCTTTCGCTGAGCTTTTCTTCGGTTTCCTTAAGCTTAAGCTGCAAGCGCTCGTTTTCGCGGCGCTCGTCTAAAAGCAGCTGCAAAAGATCGGCGCGGCTGAGCTTTTTTAATTCGCTATCGTTCATACGCGCCTCCTGCGGACTAAGTACGGACTGTATATGCTATATGCTCGAAAAAATAAAAAATGACGGTCTGATATTCTGCGCGCTGTGCCGATAGTGAGCAACTTACAACACAAAACAACATAATTACCTATATAATGAACCGTCATTAGTCAGTGCTAATCTTTATTGCGAAAATTTGTATAGCACAAAGTTTGTAAAAAGTCAACAGTCAAAACTATAATTATATGCAATATGATTAAACATTCACAAAAATGCCTTTGCCGTTAGTATATATTGACGATAAAATTTCTGCGGCTGTGGCAGTCCCAAAAGTCCCAAAATAATTCATGCATGCAAAAATGAGCTGCCCATACAGGACAGCTCTTAATTATTCGGTTAATTACTGAATTACTCAGCAACAGGAGCTTCTGCGGGAACCAGAACCTCAAAGCCGTAAACAGTGGTGTCGCCTTCAAAGTTGAGCATGAAGTTTGCCCATCCGCCGAAATCGCCGGAGAGAGCAACAGGGCTGTTTGCAACTATATCAGCGCAGTTGAACCAAGCAACGTTCTGCTCGCCTTCTTCAACAACTGCGGGAGCAGTGGTCTCGAAAGCTTCGGGAGCAGAGGTCTTTTCAGTCTGGAAGATAACGCCGTTAAGCTTACCGGTGTATGTAACCTTAAGCCAAGCGCCTTCGGTGGGGATAGCCTTTACAACAGCGTTCCAAGCCTTGCCGCCGTCGATCCAGTTGGTAGCGATTCTTGCGTTGCCATTGTTTTCTGCGTCAACGAGAACTACGCCGTCTGCAAAGGTGCCGGGAGCATCCTGGTAATCCTGTCCGCCGGTGGTTTCAAGAACTAATACAGACTGATCTGTTGCTTCAGACTCGATAACAGCATGGCACATCGGGCAGTAGCCGCCGATATCGGTATGAGGCATAGCCAAGAAGCGACCGCGAATGAGAACTGCATGGTACTCATCGGTTACGTATACGAATGCCAAGTTGCTGCTTACTCTCTTCTTGCCGGAAGCAGGAACTGTTACCTTTATGTAGTTATAGGTTACGGTGTCGCCAGCGCCGCCGTCGCAGTTATTTCTGAGTCTTGCAAGGTACTTAATGTCGCCGCCGCAAGCAGCTGCAAATTCAGCAGCAGTCATCTTTATAGTCTTGTCAACAGCATTCTTTTCAAGACCTATAGTCTTACCGGCAATTTCAGTTATGAGCTGTGCGCCCCAGCCTTCGCCTTCAGTGGTGTACTCAAAAATAATAGTTGTGCCTTCTTCAGAAAGAGCCTTCTTAACTTCAGCAAGCTCTTCCTTTGTGAGGATTTCGCCCCAGGTTGCGGGTGCGCGCTCGCCCAATTCAACCAAAACTTCGTTGCCCTTAACAACCTTGATCGAATTGTATGTTACCTTCTTAACGCCATAGTTAGAACGGAAGAGGGTGATGTTGTCTACAGAACCAAGCTGATTAACAATTGTTTCGGAAGTTATTGCCTTAGTGTTCTTGTTGCCATCTGCAGTCAAGCCTTCGGTAATGCTGTTTGTTTCAAATATAAGCTGGAATCCCCAACCCTTATTGCCGTTGGTGGTGTAGCTTGCCTCGAAAACAGCGCCTTCCTTAGACATTGCAGCCTTTAAAGCATCGGCATTAGTGCCTTCGATAAGTACTTCCCAGCTCTTGAATTCCTTGTTCTCAACAAGAACGATTTCTTCAGACTCAGCATTTTCTTCAACTATAGCAAGTGAAGTAAGCTTGAAGCTATCATATTTCTGTCCACTGATCGAACCGAAGATGATGCCAGCAGGTGCTGTATCCTTAGTTACTTCAAGTTCAATAACAGCGTCAAAAGCGCCGGGCTTGATTCCTACAGATTCAGAAGTAACAGGGTCTGAGCTTCCGCCCCAACCATTTGCAAGCCAGAATCTGAAGGGTTCATTGCATTCGCCCACAATGTGAAGCTTTACCTTATCGCCTTTTTTATAGACGGCAGGTATTTGTACCTGAAATCTGTCTTTTCCTGCAACCGGAGATGCAACACCATCTACGACAGTGCCGTTGTCCTTAAAATCATTGATTGTGATTTTCAAGGGCTTCTCAACTTCTTCAGCAAAGACATTTACCGCGAATACAGGCAGGAGCATAACTACTGCGAGTACAATCGCTAAAATCTTTTTCATAGTTTTTACCTCCAAAATATTATAGTTTAAATAGGTTAGCATTAAACTGCTAATATCATAGCACTTTTTATCCGTTATGTCAATCTCTAAACCGAAAATTCATATAAAAAATACAAATTAATCTTTTAAATATCAGCGTTTTGACAAAGGAAAAATTTACTTCGACTCAGGCTGAAAATCCTCACGCCGTTGGGCATGAGGATTTTTCACACCGATTGATTTATCCTTTGATAAACGTTATTATTTTCTCTTCGAGATTACAACAGCGGCAGCTGCGATTGCCATGGGGAGAACTGCCAGAACTATGCCGGTGTCGGCAGGAGTGGTAGTCTCAGCAGGAGTCTCAGCGGGGGTCTCTGCGGGAGCTTCGGCAGCATCGTCTGCGGGAGCATCGCTGTCATCAGCAGGAACAGGATCGCCGGCAGGAGCAGCAGCGCCGGTTACAACCTTAAAGCTTTCCAAAACTGCACCGTCTTCGCAGATGAAAGCGATATTGCCCCATCCCACATCGGTGTTAGCGCAAGCGAAAGGCATTGCAGCTATAACATCGGAGCAAGGAATGACCGCAACGTTCTTGCCGTCGACAACAACGGGGTTGAGCTCAACAGTGCCGTCCTCAGTGCCCTTTTCGGTCTGAATAAGGAACTTGGTGATATTGCCGGTGTAGGTTACTACAATGCTTGCATCGGGAGTGTTGATAGCTTCGATGATAGCGTTGTACTCAGTGCCGCCGCCAACCCAGTTGGTGGCTATTCTTGAAAAGCTGTCGGACATGGTAAGGGTTGCGGGAAGTGCAAGATCTTCCTGATTCTGACCCTGAGTGGCTGTCATGGAGTAAATCTCCTCCTCGGCAAACACACTAACGGAAAGTGCGCATACCATTGCAAGCGCCAGCAAAACGGATAAAATCTTTTTCATAATATTTCTCCTCCAAACTTAACGTAGGGTTATTCGGTTTTGCTAAACCATTTTGATTATATCATGCTGTAACCGTTTTGTAAATACTTTTTGACGTTTATGCGCGCTTGCGGCTTCAAATTCATATACTTTGACCTTAAAATATAAGCTGTACATGTGCAAAATCACTAAAACAGGACAAAAAAAGAGACGCCCGAAAGCGTCTCTTATAATGTATGCCTACTTTAAATTACTTTCTCTTAGAGATTACAACAGCAGCTGCGGCAACCGCCATAGGAAGAACTGCCAGAACTATGCCAGTGTCGGCAGGCTCGGAAGTCTCAGCGGGAGCGGTGGTATCCTCTGCAGGAGCAGTGGTATCTGCGGGAGCTTCGGCAGCATCGTCTGCGGGAGCAGCAGTATCTTCAGCGGGAGCATTGCCCTCACCGGTGTAGGTTACGGCAACGGAAACCTCGAAGGTGATTTCGCCGGCTTCGGAAGCGAAAGCGTAGGGGTTGAGTACTACAGCGGTAGTTCCGGCGGGAATATCGCCCGAAACAACGGCAACACCGTCAACGAAATCAGCGGTCATAGCAGTCTCGCCGTCTCTTGTGTTCCAGTGAAGCTCGAGCTTAGGAGATACGCCCTTAGAGCAAGGATCGGTATTGCTTGCCTTAACGGTAACTTCAATCGAAGTAACCTGAGACAAAGGAGCAACCTTTTCGATAATCTCGGTGATTATGGGGAAGCATCCGCCCCAGGTGCCGTCAGCGGCAACACCGGTCATGGTGGCTACGTTGGTATCATAGTCGTTATCGGTGAATGTGCAGACAAAGGAACCGGTTGCGGTTGCAGTGCCGTCAGCATAAACGCCGATGGAAAGTGCGCATACCATTGCAAGCGCCAGTACAACAGCTAAAATTTTCTTCATTTTCTTTTCCTCCAAGTAAATATTCGGTATTAAACCACATTTATTATACCACGTCCGTTAACTTTTGTAAATACGATTTTCCAAATTCCTATTGATATATATTAACTTTTGGCTTGATGTTTCGGCATAACAGCAAAAAAAGAGGCGCCCATGCGGACGTCTCTTTTCACATTTTAAGCAAATTACTTTCTCTTAGAGATAACAACTGCAGCTGCGGCAATCGCCATAGGGAGAACAGCCAGAACTATGCCGGTGTCGGCAGGCTCGGTAGTCTCGGCAGCGGGAGCAGTATCTGTGGGAGCGGTGGTATCCTCTGCAGGAGCGGTAGTATCATCCTCATCGGGAGCGGTTGTCTCGGTGGGAGCAACAGCGTCAGCACCGGTTACGAACTTAGCAGAGTACAGCTTGAAGTTGCCTGTCCAAACCTGAACCAGGAATGCCTCGGCAGTATCAAGAGTAAGACCTGCATCTGTCCAAGCTTTAACCATATCATCAAGAGCAACGGTAGCTTCATACTTGCCGTCGCCAAGATCGGTTACGGTGAACGGAGCAGTTACGCCATTACCGTTACCATCGGTAAATGAAAGGTTAAGGGTGGGGTTGCCTGCTCCGTCGCCGGAGTAAACATAGGTAAAGGTTGCGCCGCCCTCTTCCATTATAGGCTTGATGTCAGCCCAGGTAACGGAAAGGCACTGAGCAGCCTCACGTCCCCAGTAAGCGTCGGTACCAAAGAAGTCCCAAGGATTGACAAGATCAGCAAACGCCTGACCTTCAGCATTCTCGAATACAACGTTTTCTTCAGCGAAAGCGGGTACTGCGAGTGCGAAGAGCATAACGAGAGCCAAAAGTGTGGCTAAAATTTTCTTCATTTTCTTTTCCTCCAAGTAGATATTCGGTTAAATAACCATATTTATTATAGCACGACTATTTAATTTTGTAAATAGTGTTTGGCAATTTCTTATTGACTTATAATAACATCAAGCTTGATGTTTTAATACATAATGCAAAAAGAGACGCCGCTAAGACGTCTCTTTATGTTTTGACTTTTCAAAATTATTTTCTCTTAGAGATTACAACGGCAGCTGCGGCAATTGCCATGGGAAGAACAGCCAGAACTATTCCGGTTTCAGCGGGAGTGGTGTCGGCAGCAGGAGCAGGGGTGTTGTCCTCTGCGGGAGCAGTGGTATCTGTGGGAGCTTCGGCAGCGTCGTCAGCGGGGGCTGCGGTGGTGTCTTCAGCAGGAGCGGTGGTGTCGTCAGCGGCAGGAGCGTTGGGGTTGCTTACGGTAAAGGTTACCTTAACTTCCTTAAAGCCTGCGGGAAGATCGCCGGTAAGAGCATTCAGACCGCCCATCTTAAAGAGAAGCACAACGCCGTTGTTGCCGTCGAGGTTGCCGTTCTTAACGGTGTTTGTGGACTTTTCAGCGTCAAGCTCAACCTTGGTGCCGTCAAGCTCGAGAGCGGTAACGGTTACAACAGTGCCGTCGGGAAGAGCGGTATTCTGCGAAACGTTGCCGGCAGTGGTCTTAACGCCGATGAACGAAGCGTCTGCGCTTGTGGACTGAGAGCTTTCAAGAGTTGCGGTAAGGGTGAACTCGCCGCCCTTTGAAACGTCTATCGTTTCGGACTGAACAAGAGTTCCGAAAACATCGCCGATTTCAAGAAGCATATTGGTGTCGCCGGCTGCTGCAAAAGCAGACACGGTCAGGCAGGAAACGAGCATTACCGCTGCAAAAGCAATTGTTAAAATTTTTTTCATCAGATTTTCCTCCAATTATATGTTTCGGTACATATCCACATAACTTGAATATTAATTAGGATATAAACCTACTAAATTATATACCTGATCAACAACTAATTCAAGTAGTTTTACACAATGCGCGAGATATCGTCAAAAAGTTATAAGAATACATCAACATAAAGCTCAGCTAAAGATAATCATTTCCGGAAAGCCATGCATTGCCGACCAATTAAAGCCAATAGACCGATATTATATGAGCAGAAAGCGGAGCTCCGACGACATTATCATATCGCCTATATTATAAATAGTATATACAATAGATTTTAACGGCATTTTTGCGGGAAAAACGCAGCCGTCGCGCATTTGTAAAGCTCATCTTTCAAAAATGAAACGTAAATCAAGAAATGAAGAAAAATAAAGAGAAATCAAAAGAATTAAAAAGAAATCGGGATATATTTAAAAAAAGTTTTAAAAAGGGCTTGACAATTGCGCGGGTGTGTAATATAATAGCGGACGTTGCGAATAATTCTATTATACAGGAGGAAAGAAAATGTCAACATTTATGGCAAACCCGCAAAACGTTGAGCGCAAGTGGTATGTTATAGACGCTGCCGGCAAGCCCCTCGGAAGAGTTGCTGCTGCTGCCGCAAGCATTCTTAACGGCAAGAACAAGCCCACCTACACCCCTCACGTAGACTGCGGCGATCATGTTATCATCATCAACTGCGAAAAAGCGGTTCTCACCGGCAATAAGCTGAACAACAAGGTATTAAGATGGCACACCGGCTGGATTGGTCACCTTAAGGAATACAAGTATTCCGATATGATGGCTAAGGAGCCTGAAAGAGCTATGAAGATAGCTGTTGAGGGTATGCTTCCCCACAACACCATCGGTGCAAATTCGGCTAAGAGACTTCGCGTTTACAAGGGTTCAGAGCATCCTCACACTGCTCAGCAGCCTGAAACCATTGAGCTTTAATGAAGGAGGACGGAATCAATGTACGAATCTAAATCAGCATATTTCTATGGAACAGGACGCAGAAAGCATTCTGTCGCCAGAGTCCGCCTTTATCAGGGCACCGGCAAGGTAACCGTCAACGGCAGAGATATTGACGATTACTTCGGTCTTGAAACCCTTAAGCTCATCGTTCGTCAGCCCCTCAACCTCTGCAACGTTGCAGAAAGTTTCGACGTTGTATGCACAGTAACAGGCGGCGGCGTTACCGGTCAGGCAGGCGCCATCAGACACGGCATTTCCAGAGCTTTGCTTCAGTACAGCGAAGAACTTCGCCCCCAGCTTAAGGCAGCAGGCTTCCTGACAAGAGACCCCAGAATGAAGGAAAGAAAGAAGTACGGCTTAAAGGCTGCACGTCGCGCTCCTCAGTTCAGCAAGAGATAATTATTTATACTCTTATTCATCCCTCAAAGCTTGGCTTTGGGGGATGGTTTTTGTTCGCCAACTTCGGTTCGCCGAGACTGCCATCTCGGCGATCTCGGCTAAAAATGTGCCACCGGCACATTTTCTTAACGCCGAGACAGTTCTCAAAAAGATAATTTGTTTATACTCTTATTCATCCCTCGAAGTATTCTTCGGGGGATGGTTTTATTTTGAAGATATTTTGATACTACCCCATCAATTTTCCCAAACTCATGTAAAGAAATCCTGCCCCGGGATATGCTATTATAGATACAGAAGGGAGGCTGACAGCATTGAAGGAAGCAATTATGGCAATGCAGCGTCTGATTGACTGGATCGACGCGCACGCCGTGGAAAACCCCGGCTTGGTTGAAATGTCGAAGCAGATTGGCTACTCGCCCTACTACTGCTCGGAGCAGTTCCACCGGATTGCCGGAATCACCATAAAGGAGTATATGGCGCGCCGCAGGCTGAGTATGGCAGCTATTGTGATCCGCGATACCGACCGACCGCTGCTCGACATTGCTTTGGATTACGGATTTTCTTCCCAATCTGCTCTGACGAGAGTCTTTGTGAATGCCTTTGGATGTACACCGGCGGCATACCGAAGAAATCCCGCTCCCATACCCATTCAATGCCGCAAATGCGTAATCTCGCCTTCTGATTTTATCCTGAAAGGAGATATTGACATGAGCAATTTAGTATTACCGTCCTATAGGATGGAGTATATCCCCAGACACAAGTATTTAGGCGTTTACAAGCCGTCCGAAACCGCAAACGGTCCAATCTGGGCAGGACACGACTGCGACCTTCTCTGCGGCATGATATCCAGCATGACCGACCCCCATCCCATCGTTACAGGAATGACCTCCGGCTGGAAATGTGAAAACGGCGAAAGATCCTACTTCTTCGGCGCTGGAGTTGAGTGCGACTATGCGGGAGAGATTCCCGAAGGCTTTGAGCTGCACGAGTTCCCCGACAGCTACTACATCGTGTTCTCCCACCCGCCGTTTGACTATCCTACAGACAACTGCGAGGTAATGAAGCGCGTTGAGGATCTGGCATGGAATTTCGACCCCACTCCGCTCGGATATGAATGGAACGAGGACGTATGTCAGGACTACCAGAGACACTACCCCGAAGGGCTGGGATATCAGGTGCTGCGTCCTGTTAGGAAGATCAAGAAATAAAGAAACAAAGAAGTAAGTTAGTAAGCATAGAGGGCACCCGCAAGGTCGGAATGACTTTGCGGGTGCCCCCTTTTGTATTTTTGGATATGTGAAGTCCAGCCCAGCCGTCGGCTACCTCGCCTTATTCCCTGCCTCATACCCTCCGGTAATCTCAATAACATTATTATCAGGATCGGTAAGGTGGAAATAGTGATACGTGGGGTGAGCCTAGCGGATTTCGGTCACATTGCCTATGCCCAGTGCCTTTACCCGCTCATGCTCCGCGGCAAGATCCTCCACCCAATAATTCTGGACGAATTTATACGGGCTGTTAAGATCGGTGCAGTGACCTATAAGATTATTTTCGTTCATCAGCGCTATACATTTATTATCTATATAGAACTCAACAAACTTGTTTCCGCTCGAACAGCGGTCCCCCACCTTTGTATCAAGCAGCTTCTCATAAAATTCCACCGATTTTTCAAAGTCCTTTACTATAAGATACACGCTTCCCAGGTGCAGCGGATTCTTGTTTTTGCAGGATTCATCAGCATTGCGCAATAGCAGCTCGTCGCAGGAGATGCCGAAAATTTCGCCCATGCGGACGATTTTGTCAACCTCGGGGACGGACTGTCCAAGCTCCCACTTCGAGATCGTCTGCCTTGAAACATCCAGAATCTCAGCCAAAGTAAGCTGAGTCAGACCGTGTTCTATTCTTTTCTGCTGTATTTTCTCGCCGATAGTCATAATATCTACCTACATAAGTTTTTGCGCTCAAGCTCAAGCAAGATTATTGTAGCATATCAGTGGCGATCGTTCAACCAACTTTGGCAGGAATCTGCGCAACTGTGGGGTGCGCAGGTGGAGTTAGTTTATCACCGATCTGACGGTCAAAATCAGTCGCGAGCACTCAGCCGTTTTTGAGCGATGATACTGCCGCTTTAAATCCCGCATCAGTCCTGATTACATCAAATTCGCTGCTTTCAAGAGCCTTCAAAAGCTTTTCACGCGCACCCGCTCCCGAGCGAGTCCACTCGTCCGGCGATATCCTCTCTCCCAAAAACAGGATCGACGTATGCTCCGACGGCTGTGCGCCGTCCATTTTACAGGCGTGTTCCGAAGCGCTTTCAATGCATGCAATCGCCCTTTGCCTATCAGGCAGGCAGTATTTTGCAAGCTCGAGATATGTCCGGCTCAAAAAGCCGTGATAGAAGCCGTAATCGCCGTTTTCGAGAAGCAGACCAAACATTGCAGGTATCTTTTCAAGAATCATAATTCGCTGCGCCGCGCTCAGACCGTGACTCCGCGACGATTCATAAATGAGCCTGTAGATAAGATTCAGTGCCGCGTTCAGACTGCGCCTGACAGAGGCTTCCCTCTCCTCGCCTTCAAGCACACTCAGGGCGGTATGCTCTATTCCCGACCACATGCTCGGCAGCTTGTTCATCCACAAAACAGCGGACTCCCGATTGCCCAGCAGCTTGTGACAGGCTGCAATGTTACGGATACAGTGGCAGGATTCCTCGATATCATCGGTCATTTTCATAAATCGTTCTGAAACCGCAATCGACATTTCAAGATAATGCCTTCTCCCGCCGCCGACATTGTGAAGTCCCATCAGATAGGAATCTGTCATCATTGCGTTGACGACGGTCAGATCGTTGGGAAAGCGGGTATAAAGCTCCTGAGACAGCTCAAAAGCCGCCCGAATGTCTCCCGAATTGTGGGCGTTGTGCCTTTTGGAGAGATATTGCGCTTTTGCCCGCTCGTTCGTCTCATAATCCGCTCCCAAAAGCGCGTCCACCGTCACGCCAAAGAAGGAAGCGAGCGTGGGCAGGAATGTTATGTCGGGATAAGTTACATTGTTCTCCCACCGGCTGACCGACTGCTTAGAAACGTTCAGCAATTCCGCGACCTGCTCCTGAGTCAAGCCCTTTGCGTTCCGCAGGTCTTTCAGCTGTTTGCCAAAATCAAACATCATAAAACCACCTTTCAATTAGTTTGAGATCTCATGTAGAATATATCATGGTTCTTGCGGAAAAACAAGGTATCGTTTTATGATTGTTGTATTAAAAAGTGAGACTTGCAGGCGGGATTGTGCCGTCCTCAAACAGTATTGCCGCTATTCATATCGGTTTTTATATAAAATCCTTGCATCGGCAGTATGCTTTTTGACAAACTCCGTTTTAGCTTGGGTGTTACCCATCCCTGTCATGCTCGAATTGATGCCACAGGCTCAGCTTCAGCCGCTCATACTCCTTTGCAATGCGTGGATTGTCGTTTAGATAGTCCCGAAAATACAGCTCGTCATTATCCCCGCAAAGCGAAGATGGAGATGATAGACCTTATCCGCAAAGCCGTTTTCGGTGTAGCCGCGGTTGAAGGACACCCTGCCCTCCGACTCCGACATCTTAATAAAGCCGCATTTCGTAATCAGCTCGATAACGGCGGGCATGCTCTCGTCGTGAGAAATCTCGACAAGGATATCAATAATCGGCTTCGCCCAAATTCCGTTTACAGCAGTGCTGCCGATGTGACTTATGCGGATAATTTTGCGGGATAATAGTGCGCCGCGCAGAATGTCCGCCATTTCCTCATATTGCTTTTTCCATTCGCCGCTGTGCTCGGTCAGCTTAATGGGAAAGAGCGACCATAATTCTTCAAGAGTCATTTGGGATAGTGGTTTGGGCATTTTTAAATCCTCCGTTGGTGATTTTCGGCTCTGCAATACATCCGCAAGCTATAATGCGGCGAGAAAGCAGGCTAATCCCGTGAAAAGATAAGCCGTGCAAGACAAAATCAGGTTATCAGCTATATTATACTCTATTTTTTGGCAAACTGCAAGCAGCTCGGCGGACGCTGACTAATCCTGATAAATCGGAAATCCCTGTGAGAAGGCTTCAATTCCTTGTTAGGGAGGATTATTCTTGACTTTTTCTAAGCCGTATGTTACTATTTTTCGATTAAAAAGTGTCCAGACCAAACTTGGTCGTGACCAAACTTGGTCGTGACCATGCATGGTCATTAAATCGGTGCAAAATCCCATCGTATAGCGGTTTTGTGGCGATTTTATGCGGGTTGCCAAAGCAACCCCTGTACACTTTTTTACGGAAAATTAGTATTACTCCCGCATAACCGTTTTTCGGCTGTGCGGGAGGTTTTTAGTGAGGTTAAAATTGATGCTGTTAATCTGAGCATACTTGCAACAAACAAGCCGCGAAAGCGGCGAGAAAAGCAGGCGAAGCCGGAGACAAAGAATAAATCGCCTCAGGCGATACCGCCACTTTTCACTTTTCTCTCTTATCTTTTATCTGGAAAAGCCGCCCAAGCATATTAGAGAAAAGAGAAGAGAGAAGAGTGAAAAGATAAGAGTACCAAAATGTGCAATCAGCACATAGGTAAGTCCAGAATGTCAGCACATAGGTAAGTCCACGT
>ENA-UOOC01000880-UOOC01000880.1-human-gut-metagenome-genome-assembly--contig:-C48old-NODE-880-length-27837-cov-5.336405_pt1 | contig 27837 bp, 29 predicted proteins | sample MGYA00242469_ERZ724016 | MGnify/ENA metagenome assembly ERZ724016 | reverse complement strand
GATAATGAACTTGAAATAATTGAATTTTTTAGAGAGACAGAAACGAGGGAAACTCTTTTGTTGCCCGAAAACGATGAGAACGCAGAACAAGTATATTTATCTATAGTACAAAAGTGGGAAAAGTGGACAAACAGTTCTGGAAAATCTGATCCTCCGCCAGATTTTTTTAGCGATGAACTTGGTTATATGATGGATATTATGAGAGTTGATGATCATGGTCATCTTGGACGAAATGGAAAGAGTATTATAAATCCTACCTTGCAAAGAGAATCAGAGGTTATGCGAGAACTGAAACAAAAGGGCATTCTTGATGTGTTTCCCAATGCTCAGCCGCACCTTATTGTTGATACGAAACTGCCTACAGACGAGGATCACAATTATATTTTTTATCGTGACAATTTTAATAGAACTATCGGATCTCATATTAAAAAAATAGCAAATTACAGATTAAATCATCCGGGATTGAAAACAATTTTCTTGGTTTTTGATGAATCTTCACCGTATTTTGAAAGTTTAGAGGTTAGAAAAACGCACAAAATTGGGGATAGCTGTTTGGGGCAACCGCATTATTGGTTTTTAGATAACGCATTTGTACAAATGATAAAAGAGTCGGAAATAGATTATTTGGTATGGTTTACGCCATATAAGCATTTTGATCTATTTTCTTTGACTGGTAATAGAATCGAATTACCCAAAGTTACAGTGGTAAATGTGAAGAGGTTCAACGGACCTTTCAAAGATTACAAAGCGGAAAATATGACCAGTGCAGAAGTATAACAATAGTTTTGCGAATTTGTGCAAAAATCTGATACGATTCTTGGAAATCCACGGGTGCCTGTGAGGTCATGCCATGCTGCATACAATCCATTTATAAGTTCTAAATATGTTTATTGCTGGCGGAAATTAATACTTTTTATGTTATCAAAAATAACTTGATAATAAGAGGATGGCAAATAATGAGCAAAGTAATTAAATCACTAAAAGACTATGTAGATTACATAATGCAAAAACGCGAAAAAATGCGGAATGATGATGAGTTTTGCTCATATAGATGGTTTTTTCGTGGCCAAGAGGATTTGACTTGGTCAGTGAAGCCAAATGTTTTTAGAAATGATGAAATTTCGTTGGAAGATTATGTTATAGATAATGCATTGCGGCAGAACCCGTTTGACTTTTATGATACAAAATCTGATTTTGAAATTTTAACAAAACTTCAACATTATGGGCTTGGGACAAGATTGCTTGATGTTACACTAAATCCACTAGTTGCTCTATATTTTGCAACGGCGCCTGCAGTATCATACAAACCAAATAAAAATGGGCAGTTTACACAGACTAAAAATGATGGTGTTGTATTTTTGAGCTTTTCTCCAGGGCACTCGTCAAGTGAACTTTGTATAAAAATTGCTACTGCTTTGCCTTTTATCCACTTTGATAATGACTATACTATTGAACAATTAATTGGAAAATTATTGGAAAACGGCGTGATAACAGAAGATAATAAAGTTCAATTGATAGCTAATGATTGCACTCTTTTGATTGAGTATTTGCAAAAAAGTTATTTTGCTATCTCATCTCATAGTAACGAGCGATTAATTAGACAGAGCGGGGCTTTTGTTATCCCAACTGCTATCAATATTTATTCGGAAGATAATATATTTAACAGTCGCATTGAAAAATCTCACAAAAATATGAGGGATGAATTCGCCGATGAGGATATTGTTATTCCTTCTGACTGCAAGGCACTTTTGAGAGAGGAACTGGATTTTTTCAATATTAATGAGGCTACACTCTTTCCTGAACTTGAACATCAAATGAGATACATAAAACAAACAAACATTTTTCAAGTAGGAAGTGTTCCGGATTTTAAGCTTTTTTCCAAGGAAAAAGAGACAATTTTGTATAATGATTTAACCCCAAATATTGATGAGACAATTGAGAACATAGTACCATGGGTAAGCACACAATGCAAAATTAAGTTGAAAGAAGTTCTATCTGAGCAGACTAATTTCATCGATTGGAAACTTAAAGATAATATCAAAGCGACAATCATCAAAGAAAGCAAGCGATTATTGCAAGGAGAACAATGTTTGTCGAGCAGTGAAGAAATATCGGAAATTGCTAATACAATATTGAGTTCGTTATTAAACCCGTTGCAAAGTTAATTGGCACAACTTATTAAGTAAAGGAGTCTCTTACTATGTCATTCACCGAATCCACCTACGAAAACGCGGTCATACAACTGTTTGAATCCATGGGCTACACGCATATCTACGCGCCGGACATGGGGCGGGCGGACTTTTCCGACCCGCTCATGGGTGGCGTTTTGCGTGACGCACTGGTTCGCATCAATCGCGGCTTGCCGGTGGAGGCTATCGGTGAGGCACTCTCCAAAATCCGCAATTTTGAGGGCGGCAGCCTCGTGGAGAAGAACCGCACCTTTACGGGCTATCTGCAGGACGGCGTGGAGGTCAACTATACCGCAGAGGGCGAGACCCGCGCGGCGCTCGTGCGTCTTTTGGACTTCGAGAAGCCGGAAAACAATGATTTCGCGGTGGTCAATCAGTATACCTATATCGAAAACGGCAACAACCGCCGTCCCGATATCATCCTGTTTGTCAACGGTCTGCCGCTCGTTTTGATGGAGCTGAAAAGCCCTGCCAAAGAGGACGCGGGCGCAGAGGATGCCTACAACCAGCTGCGCAACTATATGCAGGACATCCCGTCCCTGTTCATCTACAACGCCGTCTGCGTGATCAGCGACCTTTCCACCAATCGCGCGGGCACGATTACCTCCGGTTTTGACCGCTTTATGGAGTGGAAAACCAAGGACGGCAGATACGAAAACACCGCCTATGCGCAGTTTGACACCTTTTACGAGGGGATGTTCCCGAAAGCCCGCCTGCTCGACATTCTGAAAAATTTCATCTGCTTCTCGGGCGACGCGCAGAAGCCGGTCAAGATTTTAGCGGGTTACCACCAATATTTCGCCGTGCGCAAAGCCGTTGAAAAAGCCGTTGTCGCAACCAAAACCGACGGCAAAGGCGGCGTTTTCTGGCACACGCAGGGGAGCGGGAAATCGCTTTCGATGGTCTTTTATGCCCACCTCTTGCAGGAAGTCTTACATAGCCCGACCATTGTCGTCATGACCGACCGCATCGACCTTGACGATCAGCTTTACGCGCAATTCTGCAAATGCGCCGGCTTCCTCCGTCAGACTCCCGTGCAGGCGGAAAGCAAGGAGCATCTGAAAGCCTTGCTTGCCGGGCGCGAGGCAAACGGCATCATTTTTACCACTCTGTTCAAGTTTGAGCGGGGAGAGGAGCCGCTGTCCGAACGCCGCAACATCGTGGTCATGGCAGACGAAGCCCACCGCGGGCAATACGGTTTTGACGAGCGGGTGGTCATGTCTGAGGATGCCGACGGAAACAAAGAAGCCCGCGTGACAGTCGGCAATGCGCGGATTCTGCATGACGCACTCCCGAACGCCACCTTTATCGGCTTTACGGGAACGCCTGTTTCCATCAAAGACCGCAACACCCGCGAGGTGTTCGGCGATTACATCGACATTTACGATATGACGCAGGCGGTAGAGGACGGCGCGACACGCCCGGTCTACTACGAAAGCCGCGTGATTCATCTGAAACTCGATCAGAACACGCTCCGCCTGATTGACGCGACCTATGACGCGCTGGAGCAGATGTCCGACAGCGCAACCATTGAGAAAAGCAAGAAAATGCTCGGGCAGATGGAAAGCGTGCTCGGCGCGGATGCCACCATTCAGTCGCTGTGCGAGGATATTGTCACGCACTACGAGCAGAACCGTGCAAATCTTCTGACCGGAAAAGCCATGATCGTGGCGTATTCCCGCCCGATTGCCATTAAGATTTACCGCAAAATCCTTGACCTGCGCCCCGCATGGAAAGAAAAAGTCGCCGTTGTAATGACAGGCGGCAACAAAGACCCCGAGGATTGGAAGGACATCATCGGCACCAAAGCGCACAAGGAAGAACTGGCGCGCCGATTCAAGGACAACGACGACCCGCTCAAGATTGCGATTGTCGTGGATATGTGGCTGACCGGTTTTGACGTGCCGTCGCTTGCCACCATGTATGTGTACAAGCCCATGTACGGCTACAATCTGATGCAGGCGGTTTCCCGCGTGAACCGCGTGTTCAAGGACAAAGAGGGCGGACTGATTGTCGATTATGTCGGCATTGCTTCGGCACTGAAAGAGGCGATGAAGGAGTATTCCGCCCGTGACCGGCAGAAGTACGGTGATATGGACATCGGAAAGACCGCCTACCCGAAATTTCAGGAGAAATTGCAGGTCTGCCGCGCCCTGTTCCACGGATACGATTTCAGCAAATTCTACACGGGGTCGCCGCTTGAAAAAGCACAGGCGATCACCGGCGGCGTGAACTTCGTCCTTGACGCAAAAGCGCCGAAACGCAAGGAATTATTTGCAAAAGAGGCGCTTCTCCTGCGGCAGGCGCAGTCGCTTTGCTCCGGTATGACCACCGAAGAGGAGCGGCACACGGCGGCATACTTTGAGGCGGTGCGCTCCACGGTGATGAAGATCACCGTGGGTGGCGGAAACGGCAAGCCGCTGTCGCTGAAGGAGATCAATTCGCAGATCAACGAGCTGCTCAAGGCGAGCATTCAGTCCGAGGGCGTGATCAATCTGTTTGAAAGCGCGAAGATGGGAGAAAAATTCTCTCTGTTCGATCCTGCGGTACTGGAAGAAATCGCCCGCATGAAGGAGAAGAACATCGTGGTGGAAATCCTGCGCAAGCTGATGGCAGAACAGATCGCCATTTATAAGCGCACCAATGTGGTGCAAGCCACTACATTTTCGGATAAGATCACCCTGCTGATGAACACCTATTACAACGGGCTGATAACCAACGAGGAAGTCATCAAAGAACTTCTGAAAACGGCGGAGGAAATTAACACCCTGCGCAAAGAGGGCGAGAAACTGGGCCTCACGGAAGAGGAACTGGCATTTTACGACGCGCTGACCAAACCGGAGCACATCAAGGATTTTTACGAAAACGAGATGCTGATTGCTTTGACGCGGGAGCTGACCGACATGCTTCGCCGGAACCGCACCATAGACTGGCAGAAGAAAGAGACTGCCCGCGCCGGAATGCGAAAGATGGTCAAGCGGCTACTCAAAAAGTACAAATACCCGCCGGAGAAATACGAGGATGCCATCGAAACCGTCATGAGCCAGTGCGAGCTCTGGACGGATCAGGCGGAAATTTAATATAAGGAGAATATCATGGGAGTAATTTATATTCTGACTAATCCGTCATTTCCTGAATATGTGAAAATTGGGGATGCAGATAACATTGAAAAGCGGCTTCAGCAATTGAACCGCAGCGAATGCATTCCGTTTGCTTTCCGCATATTTGCTACATATGAGGTTAGCTCGCGCCTGTCTGACCTGAAAATTCATTCGATCATAGACAAGCTGAATCCCAACCTGCGTTCTATCGAAAATTTTGACGGGAAACAGCGCGTGCGGGAATTTTACGCTATGTCACCGGAAGATGCATACTCCATTCTTGAGGCAATCGCCGAGATTCACGGATGCGGGGACAAGTTGAAACTTACCTCCATGAACGCTCAAGAAAAACAAGCAGAAGAAACCGCCGAAGACATAAAGGAGGAGAGGAAAGAACGGTTATCGCCGTTTTCCTTCTCTGCTTGCGGCATTCCGGTCGGAGCGGAGATTGAGTTCTGCACATACACACAGAAACCGTCAGGGATTATTTGCACGGTTGCCGACGATAAGCATATAACATACAACGGAAAAACATGGTCTCTTTCTGCGCTTGCAACAGAACTGCTTCAGGTAAAGTGGCAGGTCGCCGGTCCGCGTTATTTCAAATATAACGGCGAGTGGCTCAATGACATCCGTCAGCGGTTAGGCGTATAAGCGGTTTCATCCCCCAATATCTCCCTCGCTGTAGTCAAAGAAAAAGCCCCGACCGAGACTGCAAAATTGTTTGTGGATACAACTCCGAAACACAAAATTGCATTTTCGATGCTCAAATTTACAGTTTTCTTTTTCGACATTTCGAGAAAAGCTTTCGAAAAAGCCGGAAAAGCCCTGAAAACAGCGCCTTTTGTGTCGTTTCGTGCAAAACCGTGATTTCGGATAAATGGTAGAGATGCTATCCGAGCGGAAAAATCGGCTCTTTCGTCAAAGCGACTTTTTGTTGTGCTGCTTTCGGCGTTCATGCCATCAGAATGAAGGCGTAAAGCCTGGTGCAGACGCTGTTTTCAAAGCAAGATCTCAAAATGAAGTCTTGCAACGGTATCAAGGCCTCATTCTGAGGCCTTGATAGTCAATGTCCCCCGTTGTCCGAAATTCATTCCGCAATGGCATCTTGATCAAGTCGCAAAACATGGTAAAGTCAAAACATCAGAACAGAAGGAGGTGTTACAATGGCGACGAAAAAATATGAAAGCATGCGCATTATGTCCCTTGAAGGCAGTGTGGTGTTCAAAAATGACGGTTTTACCGCCACCAAAGGCGGCAAGCCCGATCCCAAGGCGTTCAGAGGCGTTCTCGATGAGAGCCTTGACACCTTGAAGCTCGCAGAGGTGTACGATCGGCACAAAAGCGAGCTTGCTTACCCTTATCTCGACGGCAAGAAGCGATTCTGCCGCGCCGTTGTGAGCCTTTCCTTCAACCGTGCGATCAAGCTGTACGAGTCATACGGCAACCGCTACGTTCTGAACGGTCACAGCGTCACCGACGCGGATATGCAGGATCATGTCTGTATCGGCACCGTAGGCGGCAAGCCGACGCTGATCGCCATAGACGTATTCTTCCGGGAGAATAGCGGATATATCCCCGTGGAGAAACCGATTGCGGAAGATATCCTCGGCAAGTATTTCAAATATGATGCTGATACGCGCTCATATAAGCGAAGCGACAAGACCATCCCCACGGATATCAGCTGCCGGGAGATCCGTGAGCATCTCTACACCCATGGCTTCGATATTGACGGCATCCATTATGTTCGCTACAAGCGAAGCGCTGGTGCAAGCCGCGACGGTCGTTGCCTTTTTATCGCAGAACCGCTGTATGCGGATATGATGGCATGGAGCTCCTGCGACCTTTCTGCCGACACTGCCTCCGATCAGGCTTCCTGGCAGGCGTATATCGCGCTTACGCTCAGCAGCATCGAGAGCACGATCAGGCTTCCCAAGAAATCCATCCTTATTATTCGCGACAGAGTCAGCCGCTTTACCGAAAACGTGATATGCGTCAAGGAAACCGATACGCACGACCTTCGGGCAGAGGAGGAAGAAACCGAGATCGAAAACGTCATCTGGGACGGCGAGGCTCTGCTGGATGCCGAGATATTCAACGCGAACGGATACGGCACACGCGGTATGATGCTTCTGCGCAACCGTTTCTTCAAGACCTGTGCATTCAACACCAACCTGCAGGATTGGTTCTTTGATAACGACATCACACAGGTAAGCCGACTTGCGGGCTATACCACGGCGCGCGATATCAAGGACATTAAGCTGGTCATCACCGAGAGCAGTGTGAAGTACTTCAAGTTCATGCCAAAGGATATGCCCTTCGAGCAGAAGTGCAAACGCTTTCTCGACGCGCTCTACGAAGGCAAGAACAGCTCTGTCTTCGGTGTTGTCAAGGCTGACCACGATGCCCCGCTTATGGACGGCATGATGGCATATACCAACTATCAGCTTCTCAATACCATCGGGCTCACCCGTGAGGGCGTCGGCAAGCTCCTTGAGCCTTCCTTTGAGTATCTGCAGGATATGCTGAACCGTTCTCCTTTTCTGCGCTATCAGATCAATATGACCACAGACCACGCCACCATTGCGGAAAATGAAGTCCCCGACCTTGCAAATACCGCCGGGATACCGTTCTCGATATGAGCTGTCGCACGCCGCTGTTTGAGCAGACCGAATTCTACAAATCCTTCCGCAGCGACACCGTCAGGTATTTTAAGGAACGGCTGAGAAAAGGACGGATCGCAGTCAGCGGTAACTATCAGGTGCTGTTCGGTAACGCCTATGAATTTTTATGGGCGCTCACCGATGAGAGCTACGAGCCGACCTTTTCCTTCTCATTGGATGACGGACAGGTCTGTACCACGGGTTTTGCTCACGGGGAAATGGTGCTCTGCGCCCGCAGTCCTCACATCACCATGGGCAACCTCTACCTCGCGCAGAACGCACACTGCTATGACCTTCTGCGCTATTTTAATCTTACGCCCAATATTATTTGCGTGAATGCGATTGAAAGCAATATTCAGCAAAGGCTTAACGGATGCGATTATGACTCCGACTCCATGCTCGTCACGGATGACAAGTTGATTATCGCAGGCGTGACCGGTTGCTATGATATTCTCAAAGTCCCCGTCTGCAAGGCAGAGCCTGTCGGCAAGACTGACTATGAGAACACACCGAAAAGCCTTGCGGCGCTCGATCAGACCATCGCGAAAAATAAGATCGGGGAGATCGTCAATCTCTCGCAGTTTCTCAACTGCCTGCTGTGGGACGGGCTATTTAGCGAGAAGCAGGGCGCGCATCATCCGATGGATATTTATCACGACATCTGCATTCTCGCGGTACTGTCGGGAATGGAGATCGACAAGGCGAAGCGTTTGTACTCCGTCGATTCGGGCAAGGTGCTCTCCCGCCTGCGCCATTACCGTCAGGATTACAAGAAAAATCACGGTGGCAATCTGCCTGCCTTCTACAAATATATCGTGGGCGATGAAAGCCCCGATGCGGGTGAGAACAACGCTCACCTTGAAGCGCCTATGGCTTTCGTTCACGATGCGGCGGATGCCTTTGCCGGCAGAGCAGCCTACACAAGGACGCTTCCCGTGTCCGAGCTGTTTGAGCTTGATCCCACAGACGCAGGTCAGAACGATACGCACAAAAAGCAAAATATCATAAAAGCGGTCAAGGACGCGCACACAAAGATTACGGCGATGCAGACGGCTATGAAAAATGCCTCGGATGACGAGAAGATGATCCTCTGCGAGGAGGCAAACGAGGTCTACCAAGCCTGCCTCAAAACGGTCTCGCGGAATGTTGCAAACGACCATATTCTCTGCATGCTCATTGACGAGATCGACCATCCCGACAAATCGAAATACGATATCAAGTCGGCGCGGCATCTGCTTTTCGCAAGCCTGCTACACGAGGACAGTCGCAGGCTCCTGTCAAAGCTCAAAACGGTTGAGGACTTCGTTCCTTACGACTTGATCCGGGTCGAACCCGAACTCGTTCCCGAAGGCTACCGCACGGAATGGATTTACGGTTTCCCGCATGCGCATCTGCTAATCAAATAATGAAACAGTACACAAGAGTGTCGGACATCCGGCACTCTTATTTTTTTCGGGGCTTGCCCCGAACCCCACTTGAAACTTTCTTGAAAGAAAGTTTCAAGACTTCAAAGAATTTTACTGAAAAGGAGGAAACAATGATTGAGCAAACAGTATAAAACATTTTATTACCACAACGCCCGCGACATTCCCGGCGAATATTTTCCGATGCCGAAAAGCATCTTTCGCCTAGGGCTGACCGCGGGTGAAATTCTCGTGTACACCTATCTGATGTACTGCGAGGACAGAAAAACCTTTCAGTGCCATCCGAGCTACGCCACCATCGGTGAGGCGGTGAACATGAGCAACAACACGGTGGCAAAACATGTGGACGGACTCGTGCGCAAAGGGTTGATTACCACAGAACACACGACCGTGAAAACACGGGACGGGCGCACGCACAACGGGAGCCTGCTCTATACGCTCTGCCCGCTTGCACCGGTGGAGCAGGCATATTTTGAAAAGCAGATACGGGAGGCATCCGCGCGGATGAACTTCAAAGCCGCGCTTGAAAAATACGAAAAAAGGAAAGGAGGTGCTTAAGATGAAGCACTCAATATACAAAACGCGGGAGGAACTGCCGATGTATCTGACCGTGATGAATGTGGCAGACCTGCTCGGCATTTCCCGTGCCAGTGCTTACGAGCTGGTGCGGGAGCAGAACTTCCCGAAGCTGAAAATCGTGGCGGGACGCATCATCATTCCGCGGGACAGACTGCTCGAATGGCTCGACGAACAGACCCGCTATGACAGGGTTTGACGGTCGATTATTTGATAGCAGGATAAAGCCGTGTCTCAGACACAGCAATTTACACCGCACGGCAACGCCGGGCGGGGATTTTACGGCGAAATACGGGGATTTTTACGGGCTTGCAAAAACGTCACCTGTGTCTCGCGTATGCCGAAAAAGACTGCCTGCGGGTCTCAAACACGAAAATCCCTTGGAAAATCGGGCTTTTTCCGTGTCTCAGACCGTAGGACAACGAAAACAGAAAGGTTGAAATTATGACAAAAGAAAAGCAAAATGACGCGATGCCGTCGAAAGGCGTCCGGCTTCGCGTCGATCAATGGGAGGACTGCGACAGGTTCTCCGAAACACTCAAAATGGCATCACGGAATGATTTTATCCGCGATGCCATTGATTTTTATCTGGAATATCTGCGACGGAACAACTCGGTGAAGTTTCTCACGCCTGCGCTGGAGTCGGTCATTTCCGCCAAGGTGAGGGACAGTGAAGAACGGCTTGCCCGATTGCTTTTCAAGCTGGCGGTCGATCAGAATCTGCTCGCGCACGCGGTCGCGGACTGCTTTGAGTTCAGTCCCGCAGAGATTGATAATATGCGTAATGACTCGGTGCGCGAGGTCAAAGAAACAAACGGAACCATCCGAACGGATGAAATATTGAATACAAAGAGGTAATTTTTATGGCAAAACTGATTTTGAAAGCGCCGTATTACAAGCAAGGTCACAAAACCGAGGACGGGAGAGGTCGCGGCGGTTACGCGGAATATATCGCAACGCGCGAAGGCGTGGAACTTTTGCGCGGCGGCATGGTGAACTATATCGGTCAGCGCAAAGGCTCCTGCGGGCTGTTCTCGGACGAAGGCGTAACCGTTGACCTTGCGAAAGTCAGCCAGGAGATCGACAATCATTCGGGCAATGTGTGGGCGCTCATCTTCTCGCTAAAGCGGGAGGATGCCGAACGACTCGGCTATAATTCCGCCGCGCAGTGGGTGCATCTGCTCCGTTCCCGCCGCAATGATATTGCAAAGGCGATGCATATCGCGCCCGAAAATCTTCGTTGGTATGCGGCGTACCACAACAAGGAAACCAATCCGCACGCGCATATGATGGTGTGGTCGAAAAATCCGCGCGAGCCGTATCTCTCGCAGACGGGGCTTCACGACATCAAAAAGGTGATGGCGTCGGACATTTTCCGTCAGGAATTGCTCTCGGTTTATCGCGGGCAAACGCAGGCGCGGGATGATCTGAAAGAGATATTTCGCGCAAAAATGCGAGAACTGACCGCACAGATTCGTGCGGGTGGGAATGAAATTTCTCCCGAGCTCTATCAGAAGTTTGCGCTCCTCTGCGGGAAAATTGCTTCGCACAAGGGCAAAAAGGTCTATGGCTACCTGGATAAATCCGCAAAGCAGCTCACGAATGAAATCGTGAAACTGCTCTCGGCGGACGGAAAAATCGCGGAGCTGTATGACCTGTGGTATCGCTGTCAGTGCGAGGTGTACCGCACCTATACCGATGCCATGCCGGAGAAAATTCCGCTTGAGGAGAACAAGGAATTCAAGTCTGTCCGCAATGAAGTGGTGCGTGCGGCGGCGGAAATTATGTCTTTGCCGAGGCAACCCTTGCGCGAAATGACCGAAGGAAAAATGCCGGAGGAAGACCTGAAGCTCCTTGAAATCCGCGCCGACTTCGGTGACGTCGATGCCTTGATCGCGCTCGGACGGCATTATTACGAAAAGGAAGATGATGCGGACGAGGCGGAATATTTATGGAAAGTTGCCGCCGATAAAGAGAGTGCCGCGGCGATGTATCTGATTTACAAGGGCTACCGCGACGGAAAGTTCACCGAAAAGCCGAGCGACAAAATGAAATATCTGCGCATGGCTGCGGACAAAAATCACGCTTATGCAGAGTATGAACTTGCCATGCAGACCGACAAACGGATGCCGAATGTGAAGCTGTCGTATCTCATGCGTGCGGCGGAACACGGCTGCACTGCGGCGGAATATGAGATCGGCAAGCTGTATTATGAGAACGGGCAGACCGAACAGGGGCTTGCTCATCTTGAAAAAGCCGCCGCATCCGACCTCTGGGCGCGCATGCAGGTCGGATTGTTTTACTGCTACACGCGCGATAATTGGGAGCACGGCATGGAACTTCTGACCTCCGCCGCAGAGGAAAACTACGCGCCAGCACAGGAGGCAATCCGAAATATTCAAAGCGGGCTGAACGCACAGATCTTCACGGGTCTGTGCGATCTTTTTTATTACGCCGCAAACATCATTGACGGGCGCGCGGAAGAAATTCATGCGCCGTCCGGCGAACCCGTCATCAGCCGCAGACAACGCCGTGAGGAACAGGCGAAGCGGGACGGCGTGGTGATGCAGATGTAAATCCTTTTTTCAAAAAAATTGCATACAGCTATGGACAAACCCTATTAAATAGGGTATAATAGAACAGAACTGCCGATAGCAAATCTATGAAGAAAGGCGAACCCCATGAGCATTTTCGACGATATCAAAACGGGACTGAATCAGGCGATTGACTTTGAAAAAGGAAAAGGCAAGGCACGGGTAACCGTGATGACCATTCATCCGGTCGATCAGTTTTCACCGGACGAAATCAAGCAAATCCGTACCGATACCGGGATGACGCAGGTGCTGTTTGCGCAGTATATGGGTGTTTCCGTAAAAACCGTGGAGGCATGGGAAGCCGGCAGAAATCATCCGGTAGGAGCCGCTTGCCGCCTTCTTGCCATGACAAAAAACGATCCTGATTTCCCTGTGAAATCGGGTGTTGTGGTCGCAAGGGCAAGTAACTGAATCAGGAAAACCGGGAACGGTGGGGAGTATTTCTCCGCCGTTCTTTTTTATTGCCAAAAAACAGTTGATAACAAATTGATAACTCTTCGCCCGACCGCTGGATATTCACTCGAACCTGTGGTATCTTTGCAGTGGGCGAAAAAAACTTACGAAAGGACGAAAAACAATGGCAAAACGAAGACCGCAAGGTGACGGCATGGTGCGCAAGCGTTCGGACGGACGATGGGAAGCGCGCATCGTGATCGGTCACAAAAGCGACGGAACGCCGATGCACAAATCGGTGTTTGGCAAAACGCAAAAAGAAACGCTCGACAAATTGCACCGCGCAATTGAAACCTACCGCGATGTCGATCTCTGCGAGGACAGCCGCATGACGCTCGGCGAATGGCTTGACAAGTGGCTGGACGAATATATGATCTTCACGCTGCGGGAAAGCACCATGCAGAGCTACCGCATGATGGTGAACCACTATATCAAGCCATATCTCGGCAAAAAGCCGCTGACATCGCTGACAACGGCGGATATTCAGAAACTTTACAACAAGCTCAAAAAGGAGGGGCGCGTTCGTGAAGACCCCATCAAAGGCAAAACTCTTGCCGACAGCATGGTTCGCGGCATTCATATGATGCTTCACGAAGCGCTCGACGCAGCGGTGAAGGAACGGCTCATCGTGCGCAATCCCACAAACGGCACAACCGTGCCAAAGCCAAATTATCCCGACAAGCAGGTGTTGGACGACGGTCAGCTTGAGAAATTTCTCGGCATGATCGAAGCCTACCCAGATTGGCGGGATTTTTTCTACACGGAATGTATGACGGGACTGCGCCGCGGCGAAATCTGCGGGCTGAAATGGAGCGACATCGACTTTGAAAACCGTCGACTGCGGGTGGAACGGTCGCTTTCTGCCGTCACAAACGGAAAAATACAGATCGGCGAAACCAAAACGGGCGCGGGCAAACGGACAATTGTCCTGCCGCCGACCCTTGCCGCACTGCTTGCCAAACGCAAGGAAAACGCGCTGAATGAGTGGGTGTTCTACAATCCGTGCAACCCCAACCTGCCGATGAATCCGGCAGCGGCATACCAAAAACTGCACACGATCCTCAAAAATGCGGAGTTGCCGCGAATCCGCTTTCATGACCTCCGTCACACCTTCGCCACCCATGCAACAAAAGGCGGAGTCGATCCAAAAACGCTGTCCGGAATCCTCGGACACACAAACGCGAGCTTCACGCTTGACACCTATACGCATGTGACGGGGGACATGCAGAAAAACGCCGCCGCGATTGTCGGCGGTATGGTCAAAAAACTGAAATTGGAGGACGAGTAAATGGCAAAGAAAAAACAAGGCGATGGCAGTGTCTTTCAACGCAAGGACGGGCGGTGGGAAGGCAGAATTGTCGTCGGCTACAAGGAAAACGGCTATGCCCAAACGAAAAACGTGACGGCGCACACCAAGACCGAATGTCAGGAAAAGCTGGCGAAACTGCGGGAGGAATGCGGACGGCGGAGCGAGAAAATCAAGCCGGATATGCCGCTTAGCGACTGGATTGACTTCTGGTATCAGAATTATTCCGCCCCCAAGCTCCGCCCGACCACACAGGCGTGCTATTCGGGAAGGATTTATACGCACATCATCCCGTCTGTCGGCAACATTCCGCTGAACAAGCTGACGCAGAACGACCTGCAACAGTTTTACGCGAGGCTCAAAAAGAGCGGACGGAAAAAGCATGTTGATAAATTCGGAGAAGGACTGTCCGACCGCATGGTGCGCTCCTGCCACACGACCTGCCGCACGGCACTTGAAAAGGCAGTGACAGAAGGGCTGATTCGCATCAATCCCGCCGTCGGGTGCAAGTTGCCGCCGAAAAAGGCAAAGGAAATGCAGGTGCTGACTCCGCCGGAAATCACGCGGTTTCTCATACAGGCAAGAGAGGAGGGATATTACGAGCTCTTCCTCCTGGAACTGACCACGGGCATGCGGCGAGGCGAAATTCTCGCGCTGAAATGGCGGGATCTGAATCTGAAAACAGGCGAGCTTCACATCTCGCGGCAGGTGCTGAAGGTCAACGGGAAGGTGCTGATCTCCACGCCGAAAACAAAATCCTCCAACCGCATGATTCTGCTGCCGCCCGAAATGCTTGAACTGCTGGCAGAGCTGAAAACGCGAACCGACAGCGAGTGGATTTTCCCGTCTCCGCTTGACCTCACGCAACCGCGACACCCCTCGGCGGTCTACCATCGGTTTCAGAAGATACTGGAACGCGCAAACTGCAAGCGGGTGCGCTTTCACGACCTCCGTCATACCTTCGCCACCATGGCATTGGAAAACGGCATGGACATCAAAACGCTGTCCGCCATGATAGGACATGTAAGCGCGGAAACCACGCTCAATATTTATAGTCATATCACCGACACGATGCAACAGCAGGCGGCGGCGAGAATTGACCGCGAGATTGCAGGGGCTGACACGCCCATTCCCGAGCCGACCGCAACGGACAAGGCAAGTGACAGTGAAGCAACCGATCAGCCGACAGAGCCGAAATTTGAGCCGTATAAGGGCAAGATACGCAAACCCGGTACGGGGTGTGTGACGATGATAAACGACCATCTCTACGAGGGCAGGTTCTCCCCGCGCGTGAACGGCAAACGAATCGCAAAAAATATCTACGCTACCACGCGGGAGGAGTGCGAGGAGAAGCTCAAGGTGCTGATTGCAGAGATGAAAAAGGAGATTGCAGAAATCAAGGCGGGAGAGAAGGCGAAAAATAAGGGCTGACCATGGCGGTCAGCCCTTAAAATTTGCGGCGCAGTAGGCAAAGAAAAGGTTTTTACGGTCTCATCACCTTGACGAATCGGAACATTTCGTCCGGTCCCTCATCAGGAACACATTCTTCTTTGTCAGGCATTTCGTGATTGGGTTTGAAATACTCGCACCAGAACTGGTCAATCTGAAATCCGCATTTGTTGACATAGAAGTGAATGTTCCGCTTTTCAAAATACGGCGTACAGGTCTCCCAGACCTTGGTTTCGGGGTGCAGAGCTTCCACGGCAAGCCAAGCGCCATAGCCGATGCCTTTGCTGTGTTCCTTTGGCGAAACGAAAAGAAGCTCCAGCTCATTGTGATGTGTCTCTTTGTCGATTTTCAGCACCACACCGCCAACCTTTCTGCCTTCATACAGAATCCGGTATGCTTCGCTGTCGGGTGCATCAATACTTTGCTCAATGGTTGCGCGGGAGATGATCTCTCCATCCTCATCAAAATGGTCGTCCCGCAACCCGAATTCTTCCACTGCGCCATACCTGAAAGACTCCTGATTATCAAGGATGAACTGCTCGCGGTCGTCCGCTTCCAGCGGGGCAAGGGTTACTTTTGTGTTGTTCATATGTACCTCCAAAAAAATAAAAAATACCCGGTCATTACAAAAGTAATAACCGAGCGCACTCGACACCTAATCTGGTATGCGGCCTGCAAGGCTTGCGCCTTACGATCCCCGAGCGTTACGACGCTCTACCTCCGGTGACAAATATGAAATTTTTTGCTGATCTGACCGCTTTTTCACGGTCAGATCGGCTTTTTTGGTCGGAGTGGCCGGATTCGAACCGACGGCATCGAAGTCCCAAACTTCGCGCGCTACCAGCTGCGCCACACCCCGATGGGTGAAAATATTCAATTTTTCTGTCAAATCCGTAAGTGGTCAAATCTGTGGTCAAAAGTTTTTTGCCGAGCATGAAGATGACGGAAAAGCGAGAAAACGCGAGAAAAACGGAGATTTTGCGAGCTTTCGGCGTTCGGCTCATGAGGCGGTCACACGCTCCCAAATGGTAAAAAACACCTGATTTATAGCCGCTTCCGGTTATTCCTAACCCTTTCTGCTCAAAATCACATCCTCTTTGATGCTTTTATTTCCGCCTACTCCGTATGTTCCGGTTGCAGATGTGGGATAAACTGTGGTCAAAAAACAACCTCGCAGTCGTTGAATTTTCTCAACACCGCAGGTTGTATTTTTCTATATCAAAATTTGATCCACAGTAGACAAAGAAGAAATGTTTTTTCATCGCAACCTGTATGTAGACAGCAAGCAAAACACGGTAGCAATTTTGCAAAGTGTAGAAATACGCAAAATTCTCGAAAGTGCATATTGACTTGTGACACTGGCTACATTGAAGTAAAAGCAGAAATGTGATGTTATCACAGAACGATGGCAAAAGCTGTGATATAATAAAGCCACTAAGAAAAAAGGAGGACGTAAATATGTCTGCTATCAATATCAACAAAAACAATTTTCAAAATGAAGTATTAAATTCCGATAAGAAAGTCCTTCTGGACTTTTGGGCACCCTGGTGCGGCCCCTGCCGTATGGTAGTGCCGATCGTGGAAGAGATCGCCGCTGAACGTCCCGACATCAAGGTCGGAAAGATCAACGTGGATGAAGAGGCGGAGCTGGCAAGTCAGTTCGGCATTATGAGCATTCCTACTCTGGTGGTAATTGAAAAGGGCAAGATCGTAAATCAGGCAATGGGGGCAAGACCGAAGAAAGCAATCCTCGGTATGCTGTAAGGAGATCTAAAATGGGAATCTTTGATTTTTTGAGACAGCCCGATGTAAATCAGGGCGTAAATGATTATAAAAATTCTACCGGTGCCGTGCTGCTTGACGTGCGCACTCCGGAAGAATACAGTGAAGGTCATATCCCGGAAAGCAAGAACGTTCCGCTGCAAGCACTTGACAATGTAAGGTCTGTCGTGGAAAATAAAGATACGGAGTTGTTTGTTTATTGCTATTCCGGTGCAAGAAGTCGTCAGGCTGCGACGATGCTCGGACAGATGGGATATACTAAGGTTAATAACATCGGCGGTATATCTTCTTATCGCGGAAAGGTGGAACGGTAATTATGAAAGTTGTGATTGTAGGCGGTGTGGCAGGCGGAGCAACCGCCGCCGCACGAATCCGAAGGCTCGATGAAAAGGCAGAGATCGTGGTTTTTGAGCGCTCGGGATACATCTCCTACGCCAACTGCGGACTGCCATACTATATCGGAGATGTGATTGAAGACCCGGAGGACCTGACCCTCCAGACGCCCGAGAGCTTTTTCACCAGATTCCGCGTGAATATGAAAGTTCGTCACGAGGTTACGGCGATCCATCCCGACAGAAAGACCGTGACGGTGAAAAATCTCGAAACCGGGGAAGAATTTGAGGAAATCTACGATAAGCTCATCCTTTCTCCCGGAGCCAAGCCGACACAGCCGCGCTTTCCCGGTGCAGACCTTGATAAAGTGTTTACACTTCGTACCGTAGAGGATACGCTTCGCATCAAGAATTATATAAATGAAAATCATCCCAAGTCAGCGGTACTGGCAGGCGGTGGATTTATCGGTCTTGAACTTGCGGAAAATCTGCGTGAGCTGGGGATGGACGTTACCGTCGTTGAATACGCCAAGCAGCTGATGACTCCCTTTGACTCGGATATGGCGGCTTTCATCCATAATGAGATGAGAAAGCACGGCGTAAAGCTTGTGCTCGGCCGTGCGGTGGAGGGCTTGGAAGAAGCAGACGGCGGCGTTAAGGTTCTGCTGAAGGACGATGCACCTCTCCACGCTGATATGGCGGTGCTCGCCATCGGCGTTACGCCCGATACGGCTCTTGCCAAAGAAGCAGGTCTTGAACTCGGTATCAAGGGTGCTATCGTTGTCAATGACCGTATGGAAACCTCGGTTCCCGATATTTACGCCGCAGGCGACGCAGTACAGGTAAAAAACTTCGTTACGGGCGAGGATGCACTGATCTCCCTTGCAGGTCCTGCCAATAAACAGGGACGCATTATCGCAGATAATATTTGCGGACTTGACAGCCGATATAATGGCTCGCAGGGCAGCTCGGTCATTAAGGTCTTTGATATGACGGCGGCACTGACGGGCATCAACGAACGAAGTGCGAAGGCGGCGGGACTGGATGCGGATACGGTCATCCTTTCGCCCATGAGCCACGCAGGATATTATCCCGGCGGTAAGGTGATGACCATGAAGGTGGTCTTTGAAAAAGACACCTACCGTCTGCTTGGTGCTCAGATCGTGGGATACGAAGGCGTGGACAAGCGAATCGACGTGCTTGCCACCGCCATCCGTGCGGGAATGAAGGCAACCGACTTGAAGGATCTTGATCTTGCGTATGCGCCGCCCTATTCTTCGGCGAAGGATCCCGTGAATATGGCAGGCTTTATGGTCGACAATATTGCAAACGGTGTGCTGAAGCAATGGCATCTTGAGGATGCGGATAAATTGCCCCGCGACGGAAGTGTAACGCTTCTTGATACGAGAACGGTTGCAGAATATAGTCGCGGTCATATTGAGGGCTTTCGGAATATCCCCGTCGACGAGCTGAGAGAACGCCTTGACGAAGTAGAAAAAGGCAAGCCCGTGTACGTGATCTGCCAAAGCGGTCTGCGCAGCTATATCGCAAGCCGCATTTTAGAAGGTAACGGCTACAGGGCATATAATTTCGCAGGAGGATTTCGTTTTTACGATGCGGTAACAAACGACCGCGCATTAACTTGCCGTGCTACCGCCTGCGGAATGGATAGCAAGTAAAACGCAAAATGTCCGCCGTGCGTTTTGCATCGGCGGACATCGTTTATTCTTCGCTTAGTTCTTCTAACTTGGTTTTATCTGCAAGCTCAACCGTGCCGCGGGAGAGCTTGACCAGCCCTTCGTTCTGAAAGTGTTTCAGCATTCGTGTGATGACTTCACGGTGAGAGCCAAGGTGCCCCGCAATGGTCTCGTGGGTAATTTTCAGCGTATCGCTGTCCTCAATCGCGGATTCTTCCAAGAGAAAGGCGGCAACGCGTTTGTCGAGACTCTTCCACATGATCTGTTCAATCAGCCACATAACTTCGGAAAATCTTGTAGCCATCAGCTCGTTGGTATAGTTCGCCACCGGTGCGGACTCTGCCATAATGCTTTGATAGACCTCTACGGGTATGATCCAAAGGTCGGTGTCCTTTTCGGCCTCAATGGTGATGTCAAACTGAATAGAACGCATCATGCAGGATGCGGAAAACAGACACATATCCCGATCAAACAGACGGTAAATAGTGATCTCCCGTCCTTCATCGGAAAGAATATAGGCGCGAAGCTGACCGGACTTTACCAGCAAAAGCCCCGTGCAGTCGTTACCGCCGTTGTGGATCACCGTTCCTTTTTTAACCGCGCGGGTGATCAGCGTGCCGAGGATCTGTTCTTGGTGAGCAGTATTTAATTTATTCCAAACAGGGAAATAGTTTTGAAATTCCATATAATCCATCCCACCCTTATCCGCTTGTAAATATGGAGCGGATAAGGAACATACTTTTTTACTATTATACACGATTTGCCACGAAAATTCAATACGAATAAGGCAAATGCCTTGAATTATTCACAGTTTGGTGATATAATAAAGAATAAATAAACTAAAATATGGAGGTTTTTTTCTATGTGTGATAACAATAAGTTCTATATTTGTGAGCATTGCGGGAATCTGATCGGAATGATCCACGATGCAGGTGTTCCTATGATGTGCTGCGGACAGAAGATGACAAAGCTGGAACCCGGTGTGGTGGAAGCAAGCCACGAAAAGCACATTCCCGTTGTATCGATTGACGGAAACACCGTAACCGTAACCATCGGCTCTGTAGAGCATCCTATGGTAGAGGAGCACAGTATCCTTTGGGTATATCTTCAGACCGATAAGGGCGGTCAGCGCAAATGTCTTGAAGTCGGCAAAGCGCCTGTTGTAACCTTTGCACTTGCTGATGAGAAGCCTGTTGCGGCCTATGCCTATTGCAATCTTCACGGCTTGTGGAAAGCAGATATTTGAAAAGGAGAACGAATATGATGAATGCAAAAGTGCATGAGCTGTTAAATCAGCAGATAAACAAGGAATTTTACTCTGCATATCTTTACTTAGATTTTTCCAACTACTTTGAGGACGCGGGACTTGACGGTTTTGCAAACTGGTATAAGATTCAGGCGCAGGAGGAGCGCGACCACGCAATGCTGTTCTATCAGTATCTCCAGAATGAAAATCAGAAGGTGACGCTTGAAGCGATCGCAAAACCTAACAAAACTATCACCTGTCATATGGACGTTCTTAAAGCAGGTCTTGAGCATGAGGAATATGTTACTTCTCTGATTAACGATATTTATGCAGCAGCATATGAAGTAAAGGATTTCCGTACCATGCAGTTTCTTGACTGGTTTGTTAAGGAGCAGGGTGAAGAAGAAACCAACGCCAATGATTTGATCACGAAGATGGAGTTGTTCGGAAGCGATCCCAAGAGCCTCTATATGCTCAATCAGGAATTGGCGGCAAGAGTATATACTGCACCTTCCTTGGTGCTTTGATTTACAGAAACAAAATCTTAATAAGGCAATGAAAGCGGTACAGAAATGTTGCTGTACCGCTTTTATACAGGGGACATTCAAGGGCACCGGAGACGGTGTCCTTTTTATGTGATGTCATCACGGAAGGGGAACAATAAATGCGGTATACTATGGTCAAAAAAAGAACTGCACTTAATAGTGACCGCAGTTGCTGGCGGTGCCGTCGCAGTTCACGAGGCGGAGAAATATCTGGCAGGAGGTGCCTGAAAATGAAATCAAAACTTAAAAAGTGGCTGCGTCCGCTTTTGTTTACTATAGGCGGAGCACTTGCGGGACTTGGATATTATTATGCCGTTGGTTGTTCCACAGGTAGTTGTCCGATCACGTCAAATCCCATCATTACTATGATCTATATGGGAGTTGTAGGACTATTGCTCTCGGGACTTTTCGGAAAGGGGTGTGACGGTAAATGCAATATGTGATCGCATTTCTTGAAGGCGTTATAACCTTCATTTCACCGTGCCTGCTCCCGATGCTGCCCATCTACATTTCCTATTTTGCAGGCGGAGGTGAACGGACTACGGGCAAAACGCTGAAAGGAGCATTGGGCTTCGTTACCGGCTTTACCGTGGTATTCGTAGTGCTCGGAGCGCTGGCAGGAACGGTAGGAAGCTTTTTAAGAGAGTATCAGACTGCGGTAAATATTGTCTCGGGGCTTATCGTTGTGTTCTTCGGTCTTAATTTCCTTGGTGTGTTCAAACTGAACCTGTTCCGAGGTGGCGGAAAATCGGTCAAAACCGATAATATGGGATTCTTTTCGGCCCTGCTTTTCGGCATGGTGTTCTCCATCGGTTGGACGCCTTGCGTGGGAGCGTTTCTCGGTTCGGCGCTGATGCTTGCATCCCAACAGGCCCATATCGTAGAAGGAATGCTGATGCTTTTGGCATATTCACTGGGACTTGGCATCCCGTTCGTTCTCAGCGCGGTGCTGATCGATTATCTGAAATCGGCATTCAACCGGATCAAGAAAAACTATAAGGTCATCAATATCGTCAGCGGCAGTCTGCTTGTTGCAATCGGTATTTTGATGGCAACGGGAATGCTCGGACGGTTTCTGAGTCTTCTCGGATAAGGAGGAATTATGAGTAAGAGGAAAAATATAATTATACTTGTGTTGGTGTTTGTTCTTCAGATTGGCGGTGCTTCGGTTCTTTATACGCAGCTTAGCAAGGACGATACTCCCGATCAACTGCTGATACAGGGAGAGCAAAACAGGAATGATAACGAGAGTCAAAATGACAGCTCGGGTACAGGTGACACGGAACAGCAACTGACCAAGGCTCCCAATTTCGCTGTTTATGATGGAGAGGGTAGCAAGGTTAATTTGTCAGATTATATCGGTAAGCCGATCGTACTGAATTTTTGGGCAAGCTGGTGCGGTCCTTGCCAAAGCGAGATGCCTGACTTTCATGAAAAATATCTGGAGCTTGGTGATGAGATCCATTTCTTGATGGTCAACGTGACCGGCGGCCGCGAAACGCTAAGCTCCGCAAAGGCGTTTGTTTCAGAGAAGGGATATACTTTCCCGGTGCTTTATGACACTGACTCCGATGCTGCAACCACCTACAATGTGTATTCGTTGCCCACCACATACTTTATTGATGCAGAAGGATATCTTGTTGCTCAAGCTACCGGAGCTATCTCAGCGGATTCGCTCCAAAGAGGAATTGATATGATAAAATAATTTTGAGCGATATAGGGATAGGAATACGGCTTGCCGGAATCCTTTAACATGGAAGACTTTAACTTCCGGTTTCGTTCATATCAATTTTGTTGTTGCACAAAAGTCAGCCAATTTTTAAAATGGAAATAAAGAGGAATAACTGTGGTCAAAAAAACAACCGCGCAGTCATTGGATTTTCTCCAACACTGCGCGGTTGTTTTAATTTCTATATCAAAATTTGATCCGCAGTAGACAAAGAAAAGGGATTGAATAATTTCTGCATACAATTGTTAATTCAATATGCATTAGCTCTTGACTTTCTGCATATTATATGTTAGAATAATGTGCAGAAATGGAGGCTTAATAATGAGAAAATTTGATTATTCCTTTTTAAATAATGCTTTGTTGCCCGCAAACTTGATTACTCTTACCTCCGGTATTGCATCGTTAAAAACAATGGCATGCGTAAGAAAAGAAGGATATGCGAAAGTATTTACCGAATTGGAAGCCGTAGCAAAAGTGCAATCGGTTAAGAGTTCTAACGCCATTGAAGGTATTGTTACCAGTGATGAGCGTATTGCAGCTATTGTAAATCAAGATAGCGCTCCTCTGAATCACACAGAAGGTGAGATCGCAGGTTATAGAGATGCTCTAAATGCGATTCATCTGCATCACGATATTTTGGATGTAAGACAGAGTGATATTTTAAGACTTCACGAAACTATGATGCAGATTGCCGGTTATGAGTACGGCGGTCAGTATAAGACGGGCGATAATTATATCATTGAAGAAGATAAGAACGGTAATCGAAAAGTACGATTCAAGCCTACTCCCGCTCACGAAGTAGCAGAAGCGATGGAGCAGTTGGAACTTGCTTATATGGAGGCAAGAAATGATGCAAACATCAATCAACTTTTATTGATCCCTTGCGTCGTACTTGACTTTTTGTGCATTCACCCCTTCCGAGATGGTAACGGCAGAATGTCACGTCTTTTATCCTTGCTCTTACTTTATAAAAACGGTTATGATGCAGGAAAGTATGTTTCTTTTGAAGAGCAGATCAACAACTACAAAGCATACTATTACGAAGCTTTGCGTGAATCTTCTATTGGTTGGCATGAAAACCAAAACTCTTATGTTCCGTTTATCGAGAACTTTCTCTCTACGCTCTATATGTGCTACAAGGAATTGGATAAGCGTTTTGCCGTCGTTCACGGTAAAAAGATTACAAAGACGGCGCGAATCGAAGCAACTGTTCTTAATAGTTTAGTCCCGATTTCCAAGGCGGACATTTGCAGTATCTTGCCGGACGTAAGTCCTACAACAGTTGAAGCGGTATTAAGTAAGATGATAAAAGACGGACAAATCAAGAAGATCGGACAATCCAGAATGACCCGATATATTAAAGTGTAAAACAAAAAAGTGGGTGGAGTTTACGAATGATTTATTATGCCACAAAAGAAACGCTACAACGTTATAAGTTGAAAACTCCGGAACAATTTGAATCAGAGATGGCGCCGTTCGTTCGCGCGGTCGTAGATCGGGAACGCGGAAATCGATTGTTTGAATGGGGCTGTAAGCTGTTTTACTTCGATAGAAGAAAATGCTTGCAAATTATGCACTTTGAAACGAAACTGGTCATTTTTCTGGTGGATTTGAAAGTAAAGGATCTTGAATGTGTGGGGGATGCGGTTGCGCATTACCTACTGGATCTGTATGCCGGGGATTCGGATATGGAGCAAGCATTAAAGAATTACTTTGCCGCCGCTCCCCTGGTGTGTTTTGATCGGATAACGGATAAAAGCATTATTGCCAGCTTGAACGGGGTACAGTCGCGTTGGGCATGGGATGGGTACCGTTTTTACGACTATATTAAGGATGGTATTTTACATACCAGAAAAATCAACCGAGAAGTCAATGAAATGCCTCAGACGAGAAAGATAAACGGCAAAGAGGAATGGTTATTTCCTTATGAGCTGTTTGCGCAAACCATCAAGAAACATTTTGGAGAATCATACGAGTCTTAATAGAGCAAAGCGTCGATAATATTGACAGTAATTTAGGCTGGAAAATGAAGTGGACTAACCGTGGTCAAACGGTTATTTGACGGTAGGTTCGAATAGAATCCAAGCTGCCATAAATCCTCATAAAATAAGGATTATTCCTGAATTCGAACTCGTCAAAAGTCTACGTTTTTCGACACTGTCCCAAAGAAAACCGGAGTACCTGTTTCCGCTCGATTTTAGGCATTTCCGCCCCTTTCCGCTCCCAAATACATCCTTTCCGGCTTTTCTTTCTCCACTGTTTCCGTGTACTCCGTGCGTGTCTGTGGGATAAACTGTGGTCAAAAAGATACTCCCCGAATACGGTTCTGCCGTACTCAGGGAGTTTTTTGTCGTCTGTATGGTAACTCTAACTGTGGCAAAAGTCAAGGCCTTTCGTAGAACAAATTTTGCCCCGCAGTAGACAAAGAAAAAGTGTAACACGTTTTTTGAGTTTTTTCAAAAAACGTGTTGCATTTTTGCAACTCTGTGGTATAATAAAACTACGGTTAAGTGGTGTGCTTTAGCATATCACAGGCACCAAGAAGCTATTGGCGTAGTTTCTTGGTGTTTTTTATTTGTATGATTTAATGGGTTCAATTGCGCTTTTAGGAGTGGTTACCACATCAAGTGTATCTCCGTCTTTGTTAAAAAACTCGACCTCATACATTGAGTCATCGTATTTGTGGACGATAGTTCCTTCTGTACCCACGGGAATGCTTTGAAGTTCTTGAACCAAACGCACTACATCAAGTTCTTTCATATGAGCTCCTTTTATAATTGCCTCAATCGCTCTGTTTCTAAATCCTCGATTACAAATGAGCCATCGTTGATCTCGTTCAGGCGAGAGATAAGCTGAGTAATTAAATCAAGCATAATCGCTTTATCTGCTTTCTGTTTTTCAGAATTAAACCAACACGCTTCACCGTGAGAATCAAACTCATAATAGCTGTTGAATAATTCAGCGCATTTATAATTCAAGTCTTTAACAATAGGATCGGAATCAATAACGGCAATTCCTGTGAGGGGTTCACCTGTTTCAACATCGCTGAACCAAATAGGCCCTTGCAAAAATTCTAACATGATTTTCACAGTTTGTAATTCGTTGTTCAATTTTTGATAGCCTCCAACTCACATAACTTATAAGTTACTACATCAACAGGATAGTTGTCAGAGTCCCAAAGTTCTACTTCGCACGCCGGTCCCGAAGAATAAACACTTACAATTACACCTATTGTGCCTATTGGAAATCCTTCCTTCTCTACGAGTGTTCTTACACGATCATTTTCTTTAAGCATATTATTTGCCCTCCACATAATTTGTTACAAGTCTTGGCGTACTGCTGCCTTTATCTATCTGGTAAACTGCAATCACATTTTTAGTTTTACCATTCGGTCCAGTGACGGAAATACGGTATTTATATTTAGTTCCATATTCTGTTTCGGAAACTTGGTATGGTTTGGAAGTACCGGAAGTTACTGCATTATGAATTTGCGATATAAGACCTTGAGCATTAGATTTTGTATATCCCAATGCACGCTCGTATGCTTCGGCTTTACCAACAGCATTGGGATTGTTATAATCAAGCGAATAATTGACGAATTTTTCCGTTGGTGTTGTCGCTTTTGAATGATTAGGCATTGACTGATTAGATGCCCCTTTAGTATTCGAATAATTTCCAGACATACCAGAGCCCATTATACCGACCTCCTTCTTTTTGTAGAAGTCCAGTCGGGATAATTAACAAATTGAGTTCTGCTTTTGAACTCTTCGAAAATGCACTCGGGCATACCTCCATAAACAAGCACCACTTCCGGTGAGAGCTCGTCAAGCATTGCGGATAGGCCTTTGCGGAAATACTCCTTGTTTTCTCTGCTCTTAATACAACCGTATGTGCCGATGGAAACAATGCTGTTTTTCGGTACGCCGAGAAACGCAAATTTTTCCGGAAGTTCGACTGTTGTATACATGTACAATACGAACTGATCGGGATGCATACTGCACCCCTCGTTTTGTTGTGCATGGATGTGTAGGTCTTTTTTGTTTTGCCTGCGCATGGAACAGTTGATTTTTCGGCTAAAAATTGAGAGCATTTTTTTGAAAAGTTGGTTGTAGGATGCTTTATGAATTCCCATGTATATGTAGAGAGGAAAATTAATTTTTTGTAAACAATCAAAAATTCTGGTTGTCAACTATATGATTTTTTCCTTTGGACTAGTGAGGGGCAAAATTTTTTCGCTCAACTGTTTTTCGAATTGCCATGAAAAGTGAGGGGATCTTTTTTCAAACGCCAGCAATACATAGGCGCAAGCCTAAAAAATCTTTCAGGAGGTAAACGAAATGAAAAAATCAATCTACCAAAGTTACGATGACCTTCCGCTGTTTCTCAATGCAGAACTCATCGCCAAGGTGCTGGGCGTGGCGCCGTCATCGGCCTATGAGCTGATGCATGAGAAAGGATTCCCGGTCATCCGTGTGGGCAATCGCTTGATCGTGCCGAAAGAAAAATTCAGAGAGTGGGTGGACAGCCACTTCTCAAAGTGAAGGATGGATGAAAAAAGATTGCGGTGATGCCGTATGAAGTACAACCGATATCCAAAGCGCGACGCGGTGAAACATTATTTTCCTCTGCCGAATGAAATTTTTTGTTTGGATCTCTCGGCAGGCGAGATCGCGGTGTACGCTTATCTGATGTACTGCGAGTCCTATGGTAAAAAGTCAATCGTCAAAAGTGACAAAGTATGAAGAAAAAGT
>ENA-UOOC01000877-UOOC01000877.1-human-gut-metagenome-genome-assembly--contig:-C48old-NODE-877-length-27876-cov-5.609827_pt1 | contig 27876 bp, 28 predicted proteins | sample MGYA00242469_ERZ724016 | MGnify/ENA metagenome assembly ERZ724016 | reverse complement strand
TTGCATATAAAAATATTATATTGAATAATGCATTTGTGAATGTTATAATATCGGCAGATGTAGATGGCTGTTGCAAGTGCTTGTATACGCCATTTTCTCACTGTCAGAGCTGATATCAGATAAAACAAATTTGTGCAATAACGCCCGTATTACAAAAATTTTTGAAACAGCAATGACAAAGCTTGGAACTGTATACGCAAATTCAACTAGGAACATTTTTGTTATGAGGAGGAAACATGAAAAGACTGTTATCACTTTTACTCGTCCTGATGCTTATAGTATCCCTTATCGGATGCGGCAAAAGCGCAAGACGTCAGCCGATTCGCATTACACTGTCAACCGAGGATTCCGAGGCTATTCTCGCAGCCGCCGGAATTACTCTTCCCGACGCTGAAGTGGCCGCCGGAGCAAACAGCGTTGTTAAGTATTTCGGATGGGGAGATCCATTCCAGAACTACAGCGAGGATGAAATTGTCAATACCGGCTACTGGACATTTCAGGAAAAATACAACGGCAGAATCGAATTTGTTGAAACTACCTATTTTACACATTCCGACGACCTGGCTCAGCTTATACTCGCAGCCACTCCACCGGACACCATGACCGGCGGATGGGCTTTTCCGATGGGTGCGATTAAGGGCACAATACAGTCGGTTGACCAATGGATCGACTTTGACGACCCGCTTTGGGCGCAGATGAAGCCGCTTGCGGATAAATTCTCTATTAACGGTCATCATTATCAGATATGCATTCAGACCGCGCCGTCGAACGTTGTTGTTTATAACCGCAGAGTTATTGAAGAGTATGGCTTTGATGATCCCGCAACGCTTTACTACAACGACGAGTGGACATGGAAAAAGTTTTATGAGATGTGTCTTGACTTTTCCGACGCCGACGCTGACCGCTTTGCGCTCGACGGATACGCTTATGAGGGAATGTTCGTTGAATCATCGGGTCAGCAGTATCTTATGAGCGACGAACACGGAAGATACTATTCAAACTTAGACGCACCTCAGATCGAGCGCGGTCAGGATTATCTTTACAACCTTATTAAAAACGATTGCAGCTACAGCCGCGGCGGATGGACTTTAAGAGGCGATTTCGGCGCGGGCATGAAGGAAGGACTTTGTCTTTTCTATGTCATCGGCGAAAGCTTCTTTACGGCTCCTGTTGAGGAAGTAAATAATGTCTGGGGCGATATGACAAAGAACGAAGTTATGTTTGCACCTCTTCCGAGAGATGAAGGCGGAGACGGAATTTATTATATGCCTTCAAGCTTTATCGACATTAAAGGCTCTTTGGTTATGATAAAGGACGCTCCTAACCCCGAAGGCGCAGCTCTGCTGGCTTCATGCCTTCGTTTTAAGGTGATGGACCCTGTTGTTATCGCTATCGATGAACAGCAGCTGAGGGATGTTTACCTTTGGAACGATGATATGATAGAGATGTCCAGAGAGTGCAAAAGGCTCGCCGACGAGCACTTTATAATGGGCTCCGCCAACAATATACCTGCAAATCTTCAGAACGTCTGCGACAGATTTGGCAGAAGCATAGTCCGCGGCGGCTCAAGTCCTTCAACATGGGCGCAGCTGAAGGAAGCCAACAAGGACGCGTTTGAATATGCAATAGATGAGCTTAACGCGCTGATCGAAGAATTTGCCGAGTCACTTGGCTGATAGCGCAAAAAAATAAAAGAACACAAAATCAATCCCATAGACTTAAAGGTTCTGTGGGATTGATTTTTATACTTGTTTTTGTTTAAAAGTGTACAGGAACGCCAAAGCGCCATCTATTTGTTTTAGTTTTAGGCGAATATTGGTATTTTATGTTCAATTTTATCTGGTCTGAGTGATGGGAAGCTGCTTTGACAAAGCTTGACCTGCTTTTTTATTGCAGTTCGGATCGTCGAAATATAGCTATGATGTCAGAATTTCGATGCCACGTTTGGGGAGACTGCATACTACCGCCATTTTATTATTGAATACACGAATCTCTTCTCACTTACCTTTTATCTCTTCACTGCGGCGTTAATCGCCGCACATTGTTCCCATAAACAGCGGCACATCAGTCTCGCCGTCATACACGCACCAGAAGAAGCTTGAATCAAGAATAATCTCTTTATCGACGATCTCGGCGGATTCTGCAACTGCCACTGCCATCGTCGCGGCGGCGGCACGGGTGCCTTCCTCGTCAACGTCTATCTTAGCCTTCTGGAAGATTTTGGAGACATACACATTGCCGTCTTCGGTCTGACCAAAGCCGCTTAAATCTGCCCTGCCTGAGTCGAAGATAAGCTCTGCGCCAAGCTGCTTAACGCAGTTGTTGAGGTCGATTTCGGATTCTATCGAGAATTTTGGCATCCTGAAATCGCATTCTCCCTCCTGAGCGGCTTCAACCGTCGAAACAAACTTGGCGTAATCAAAGCTTTCCATAAGCTTGCTTATGTCGCCGTTTTTGGGCTTTACAGCCATAAATTTCAGCCTGCTGTCGGAGTAGTCCATGATTGTGCCGATAAGCTCGTCGGTGTCGATATATTTCATGTAGCGGGTGTCTGAAAGACAAGGAAGCTCCGAAGTCTCGCCATTTGCGCAGGTGAACTGCATTTTAGGCTCATAGCCAAAGTTTTCAAACGGATACGCCCACTTTGCGTCCAGAAGAATGGTGTTAATAAGCACCAGCACCACGTTTTTGTCGAGATTTTTCTCGAACACTGATGGTATCTCGCCATCGGTCTTCTCGCTTACCCAGCCGTTGATAAACTCGCGGGCGGAATCGGTGAAAAGCTCGCCGCGGAATGCCTGCGCGCGGTAAAAGTCCCGAAGGTTCATAAGGGTACTGTCGGAGGCGTTTTTAAGACTCGGCGAGAAGAACGCAGCGTTTGCAAGGTTGAGAGTGGTGTCGGTCTGTTCGTTGACTTCTGCATATTCACGCATAAGCGAGCCGAATAAATCCAAAGCGTCGTTCTTGTTCCAGCCAATCATAGTTTCAAGCTCGGCAGCGGTTTCGCCGTTGGTTCCTTCAAGCAGCATTCCCAGGGCGATTGCGGCGGAGATGGGCGAAAATACGTTGTTTTTAAGATTTTTCGCTCCCTCGGTCTGTCCGTATAGATCAAACGAAAGCTTACCCAGCGGAGAAAAGTCCTCGTTGCCTTCAAGCATGAACGGTACCTTCACATCCGTCACTTTTGATTCGTCTGCAACAAGCTCCTGCATTGCGCTTAAGGGCTGTACCTGCGGGTCGCTTCCCGCGTCGTCAGGCACGGAATCGTCAACGGCTGGCGTTACGGCGGGCGGCTGATTCTCGTCTATCGGCGAGGAGCCGCAGGCGGCAAGCAAAAGCATGGCTGCCAAAAGCATACTTAATAATTTTTTCATGATGATATCGCTCCTTTCGGGGTCATGTGTGACGGTTGGCGATTTGCTTGTCTGAATGCAATATTATTCGTTCCCTGTGAAGGTTCCCATAAACAGCGGAATATTAGTCTTGCCGTCATAAACGCACCAGAAGAAGCTTGAATCCAGAATTACCTCTTTATACTCGATAAGCGAAGCACAGTCGTTTGCCACTATCATCGTAGCGGCGGCGGCGCGGGTACCCTCCTCGTCAACATCTATCTTGGCTTTCTGGAAGATTTTGGAGACATACACGTTGCCGTTTTCGCTCTCGCCGAAGCCCGAAAGGTCGGCGTTGTCGGGGTCGAATATAAGCTGCGCGCCAAGCTGCTTAACGCAGTCGTTGAGGTCGATTTCGGATTCTATCGAGAATTTCGGCATTCTGAAATCGCATTGTCCCTCCTGAGCGGCTCCAACCGTCGAAACGAATTTAGAGTAATCAAAGCCTTCCATAAGCTTGCTTATGTCGCCGTCCTTGGGCTTTACCGACATGAATTTCAGCCTGTTGTCGGTGTAGTCCATGATTGTGCCGACAAGCTCTTCGTTGTCGATATAGGTCATATGGCGGGAGTCGGAAAGGCAGGGCAGCTCAGCAGTTTCGCCGCTTGCGCAGGTGAACTGCATTTTTGGTTCATAGCCCCAGTTGATGAAGGGCTGCGCCCACTTTGCGTCCAGAAGAACGGTGTTGATAAGCACCAGCACCGCGCTTTCGTCGAGATTTTCAGTCAGCACGGATGGAATCTCGCCCTCGGTTTTTTCGCTTACCCAGCCGTTGATAAACTCGCGGGCGGAATCGTTGGAAAGCTCGCCGCGGAACATCTGCGCGCGGAATGCGTCACGCAGGCTCATAATAGCGTTATCGGCGGGATTTTTAAGTCTGGGCGAGAAGAACGCCGCGTTTGCAAGGTTGAGGGTGGTGTCGGTCAGCTTGTTGATGTCTGCGTAGTCATACATCAGCGCCCCGAAGCTGTTTACAGCGGCTAACTTGTCCCAGCCGATTACCGATTCAAGCTCGGCGGCTGTCTCCCCATCTGTACCCGCATAGAGCATTCCCAGCGCGATTTCTGCGGATATCGGGGAAAATACGTTGTTTTTAAGACCCTTTGCCCCCTTGGTCTGCCCGTAGAGCTTAAATGCAAGCTCGCCAAGCTCGTTATATTCGTCGGGCTCACCAGACGTAAGGAAATCCATAGCTATATCCTGCTCAAGAACAAGCTCCTGCATTTCGCTTAGGGGCTGTACCTGCGGGTTGTTTTCGTGGACATCAGGTGCAGGGTCATCAACAGCAGGTGTTACGGCAGGCGGCTGAGGCTCGTCTGTAGGCAAAGTGCCGCAGGCAGCAAGCAAAAGCATTGCCGCCAAAAGCATACTTAATATTTTTTTCATATGATATTGCTCCTTTCGGGGTCATACGTACCGGTTTCGTATAAGATAAGTACTGTCGTACTAATTATAATACAATTTAAAGCAGGAAATAATTGCACCAAACCGAAAAATAGCTCGGTCACACAAAAAAAGCGGCACAGAACCGCACATAAGTCGATTCAGCACCGTATTATTAAATTGTTGGGGATATCTCCGCCTCATCAACCCTCGCCGTCAAAAATCCTCTTCGCCAGCGGCACAATATCGGCAGGCTGCTTTGCTTTCGGAAAGCTTGCATCCGGCACATCTCCATACCCATATGCGCAGTGGATAAACTCGCACCCCGCGGACACTGCCGAGCGGCAGTCGCCCATGGTGTCTCCTGCATAGACAGCCCTCTCAATTCCGTTTCTTTCGACTACCGCGCGGATGTTGTCGTCCTTGAAATTGCCGGTGTTGCCCCAGCATTCTATGTCGTCAAACATGCCTTCAAGCTGATGGAAGCTTACAAACGCCTCGATATACCCCGACTGGCAGTTTGAAACGCAGGCGCAGAACCAGCCGTTTTTGCGAACACTTTCCAGCATCTCCTTCACGCCGGAATACAGCCTGCCGCCGTGAGTTTTGATGTATTCGTTTTCGTAATCGGTGCAGGCGCGCATTATCTCAACCGCTCTTTCGCGCTCGTAGCCGGAGAAGAATACAACCGCAATTTCTTCAAGAGTCTTGCCCATCTGCGAGCGCATCATGTCGCCGGTTATCCTTTCGGGAAGACCAAGCTGCGAAAGCTTGACGTTAAAGCTGTCGGCAACAACGTCGGAAGCGTCCCACAGAGTGCCGTCCAAATCGAAAATCAGGGCGTTGGTTTTGTTGGGTTTCATATGTTTTTTCCTTTCATAAGGTAATATAATTCAGCGAAAATGGATGATTTTCGAGTGAAGAGATAAGAGAGAAGAGAGAAAAGTGGCGGTATCGCCCGACGGCGATGGATTTTAGTGCTGCTTCGCAGCGTAATGCAGCTTTGCTGTACTTAAATCCATCGACGAAGCGCGTTTCACCGAATGGTGAAACGCTTGACTCCGAATCTCTTCTCTCTTCTCTTTTCTCTTTTCACTCGATTACGAATTAACAAAATTCAGCGAATCCATATCAACCTGCAAATTACCAAAAGCTATCAGTCTACGTTTTCAACGACTTCAGCTTCGGGAGCGTTCTTTACAACCGACTCTATGCCGTTCTTGCAGCTTGCCAAAGCCTTGTAGCCTTCGCTAACGGCGATGACCTGTCCGTTTGCAGCCTTAAGACGGAAGCGGAACTCGCCGCCCTTGTCCTCGTAAATCTCGAACTTGGGGTTCTTAACGGTTTCAAATCCTTCAACGGTCTGATCCTCTACATTTGCAACAGGAGCGTTCTTCTTAACGCTTTCAACGCCGTTGCGGCAGGCGTCTAAAGAAGAATAAACCTCGGAGGTTGCGATAACCTCTCCGTTTGAAGCCTTAAGGTCGAACTTAACGCCGGTGTTGGTGTTGTGGATAACAAATTTACCCATTTTTATCGTCCTTTCTTATTCTACCAACGGCTCAGCCGCCGGTCTTTAGTAACTATATGATAGCATATCGAAGCGCAATTTTCAATAGAAATATCCCAAAAAAATTAACTTATCCAGGTCGGTTTTCGCTTTTCGGGATACTGCCCTCGCCCGAGACTCGCCGATCTGGCTTACTATCGCTGAATTTTTGCATTTGGCATTGCCTTAATCTGTATTCCCGCGCAAGCTCACCCATGCGGAATATTCCGTCCTTATCCCATTTGGCAAGATTATCCGAAAGCCAATCGCAGGGAAATTCGGGGCAGAGTCCGCAGAATTTAACGTTATGCTCTTTGCAGCAGGGGCATATCCGACAGCAGTTCTGCCAATAGCTTACGAATATGCCGCCGGTTACAAGGCAGCCCGAGCATTCACCGGTTTTGTAGCACGGACAATGACGGCAGTCTCCCCCGCACGGGGTAAGGCGGTTAAAATCAACGTTTGCTTTTATAAATACATATCGCAGCTGGTCGAGGTTGCATATGGTGTAATCCTGCCCATAGTCGGGATGATTCCCGTCGGAATTCCTGTCAATCAGCACGCTTTTGCAGCCGAAGCGCTTTGCAACCTCTATATCCTTTGGCTCGTCGCCAATCATTATCATTTCGTCCGAAGTAACCTCAAGCTCATGCGCGATTATTCCCAGTCCGTGCGGATTAGGCTTTCTGTAACCGCATGACACCGACGACACGTAGCAGTCGAAATAAGGCAGAAGCTCGGAAAAATAGCTTTTATGAAGCTCATCGGGCATGCCGGTTGCAACGTCGGTTAAAACGCCGATTTTAACACGGTGCCTGTGCAGATTTTTAAGAAGGCTAACTGTTTCGGGATATATCCGCGCTTTAAGCTTCATCGAGTCGAAAAACGCCGATATCACCTTTGAAAGCTCAGGCTTGCACCGCCACTCACTTATAACGTCGGCAAAAATATGCTCGGGGGTGTAGTCAACCTCAAGGTAGTTTACCCGCGGGCTGTAAGAGGTAAATATCTCCAAGGCACGGTCAAGCTCCTTGTCGTTAACGTCGAGACCCAGCGAATCGCGGACATTCCTTATTGCAGCGGGGTAGTAATCCTTCCAGCTGTTTGGCATATCCACATATTCCATCAAGGTTCTTCCAACGTCAAAGACAGCGGCTTTTATCATAGCAGTAATCACACCTTTCATTCGCGCAAACGGACACTTTTGTCCGAAAGCTTATTTTTCGGCTTTTATACTTATTTTCCGTTAAAAAGTGTCTGTAAAATCGCTGCAAAACCCATCATACAGCGGTTTTGTGGCGATTTTACGCGGGCTGCCAAAGAAGCCCCTGTACACTTTTACGGAAAATTAGTATTTGTGCCACCCGGCTCTTTCGTAATTATTTTCCGCGATTCGTTCGGTCAGGGATAGCCTTTTCTCCCTTGGCTTCAGCTGTTCGGTAAACCTTGCCGTCAGCGCCGCGAAAATAATATAAACATAGGGCATGCCTAAATTAGTCTCCAAAAGCGAGTTTACCACAAGCGTCAGAATCTTCTGCTCACCACTTTCGATAAGCGCGCTTCTGATTCCGCCCAGAAGCAGACCCGCCTCCCAGCCGAACTGGACGAGCACACCTATTGCAAGAATCCATGCGATATTGATTCGCGCTTGCGCCTTTTGCTGGAAAAGGTTATATACTATCGCCAAGAAATATCCCACAAAGAGTATCAGCGCCATATATCCGTGATACTCCCCTGTTGTGCGGGAAATGGTTATAACATCCCGCCCGAACGGTACAGCACGCGCAAGCATGGGGCAGCAGAACCACCATGAAAGTATCAGCACCGACCATTCAAAAAGGTGTTCGTCCTTCGACAGCCATAGCCATATCCAGACAAAATTAGTAAAGCCGTAGCTTACGGACATCCACAAAAGCGTCCAGAAAAGGCTTCCGCCCTCTATCGAGCGGGAGTGGCAGACAAGGAGGAACACGCCGTAGTCAACTATCATATAAACTATTCCCATAACCGCGCCGACCGCAAGGGTCATATATTTCCGCTTAAACACAAGCAGAGCGGCAAGGGCGCACAAAAAGGCGATATCCAGCCAGATATAGGAATATGTAAACTGCCGTTGGGCAATAATTTCGCTCAAGACTTCAAGTCCTTTCAGAAAAGCGGTTTTTCATATTAATAAGTATACCACCCTTGGCGAGATTTGTCAACTTTCTGCGGAGACGAAAACAACGGCTCACCGCAAAACTATGCGGCAAGCCGGATATGCTTAATCTGAACAAAGCATATATCTACTATTATATTTCAACGCGACTAAAAATCACTGCTCTTTTTCAATTGAAAATTCACATATGCAATAGTACTTGTCGGGCGAGCCGTCGAAGCTGTATTCTTTGATTATTCTGTAATCTGCCGCGGGAAGCTCACCATAGTAATTCGTCCAGTCGATATAAACGTCATATGTCTGACCCGCTTCGTAAATAAATGCTTCTGCAGGGAACGCAACAATGCCGATGTCTATATAATTCCACTTTCCGTCCCTGAACACCTCGATAATATAATCATTGCCGGTGGTAACAACCTTATCCGAAAGATTGCTAATTTTAAATTCAGCACCTGTGGCAGTAAGCGAATCCTCAGCAAGCTTAAGCGAAACGGAATTTTCAGAAGTCTCTTCATAGTTTATAACCGGCTCTGATATCTCCCAAGGAAGCACTATGTCAGCCTCAACGGCATCAGAAACTGTCGTCTCATCTGCTTTGCCTGAATCGGTCTGGGACTCAATCGGCGCTTCGGTGATAGGAACAGTCTCGCTCTGCTGCGGATGGTCTGTCGAGGACGTGCTGTCGTTTGGCGAATCCGTGCAAGCGGTGAAAAGGACAATAACTAACATCAGGGATAATGCTATGCCAATTGTGCGCCTAAAATTATACATCATTTTCTTCATATTAAGCCTCACATTATTATACTCATGCATATTAATATAACTTTTTTCATATTTTATCTCTCCTTCATTAATCGTCTACGCTCTCCCCGCTAACGATTTCATATCTTACACAATCGCCGATATTAATGCCGCTGACAAATTCTTTAAGATCATCCGTAAGCTCGGTTACCCCGACTATAACGCAGTTTTGCTCCGCGTTTGTGCAGGTGGAGACAATGTTCATCTCGCCAAGCCTTTCGGTAAGCTTATCCAGTACGGTATTAAGCTGCTTTTGAGTATACCTGCACTCCGAGATAACATAATCAATGGTGTTGGGAAAAGCTTCATTCATATATTCCTGCATTTTTTCGACATCTGTAGACTTAATTATTATCATTCCATCGTCAAAATATAAGCCGCCATAAAGGTCTGATGGTGCGTTTTTCTCTACCTTTGAAAAAAGCGAGCTTATGCTTGTGGTATAGTCAAATTGTTCCAAAACTCCTTCATTTGAAAATATGTATTCATTTCCATTTATAGTGACCTCGCCCGCATACATAACGCCTCTATCATTAAAAAAGCGCCAGCCCTGCCAGCCCTTTCCTTCCTCAACTTTAAGCCAGCCAGTCGCCATTGTTCCGTTCTCTGTGGCATAGTAGCGATTGCCGTTTGTGGCTCTAAGCCACTTATTCTGTGCGAGAACGCCGTCGCGATAATACCTTCTTCCCTCGGATGATTTTGTCCACCCTGTGTATCTGCCGGTGCATACGCCATCCGGCGTGAAGCAGTAGCGGACACCGTCGATGTTCATGTCTTCGACAGCGGGATTGCCGTCCTCCATTATGTAGAAGGTGTTACCGCCAATTGTCTGCCAGCCAGACCGGATTTTATCGTCCTCAGTCGCGTAAGCCGATATTGAAAGTGCAAACGCCATTGCTATGCTAAGGCATACTGATATCAGTCTTATTTTCATTTTGCAGCTCCTTTCTTACATCTCCGCCCGATAAAGCCAACTGCCGGCAAGCCTAACATATAAGCTGTTAATTTGTATCGTGCTAATCGAATATTACAAAAGACAACCGGAATCTTTTGACTAAATTCATTATAGCATACTTTTCCTCCGCTGTAAATTGCGATTTCACGCAATTTTTATTTGCGAGAAATCGCAATTTACAAATCGGTCAGCATACGCTATGATTTAATTATCAAATTATCAGGAGGTAATCTCATATGAAAACAGTTATAAGTAAAATTCTCGGCGCACTTATTGCGGCGGCAATTGTGCTGAATTCGGGATTTATTACAATTCCTAAACCAGCCCCATCAACCGACAACCCCACTGTCATTATAGAAACCGAACCGGATTCAGATGATGGCAAAATCGGCAATCATGGGAATGAAGACGAACCGCAGTTTGATGACACGTTTGATGAAATCGATCAGTAAATCACATCTCAACATCAAATGTATCCTTTATAAATGCTCTGTAATGCTCTTTGGATTCATGCATTTCTAAAATATCGGCAAGATGATAAGCCTGTTTTACATAATACAATGAGGCTTCTTTGTCGCCCGGCTTATCCCTTATATTAAGCGCATATGCTTTGTTAAATAATGTTTTTGCCAGAGATGAACAACGCCTTGTTTTTATGCTAAAGCTAATTCCCTGTTCACATATTGCCAAACACTCATCAATTCTGCCCGCAAGCCCCAAGAGCTTCGATAGGTTATATAAAACCATCGATTCGGTTCTTAGGGCTTCTTCTATATCGCAGACCCGTCTGTCATAGAAGTCCTTGATATGATAAAGCATATCAATAGCGGTTGTTAAGTCACCCAGATGAGCATATCTGATAGCAATATTATTCAAAAGCAGAATTTCCTCATACGTAAGAAACGCCGGAGGGTTATCCTTCGTATATTTCGGGTAGGTAAGCTTTATAACGGCTTCAAGCCGATTCAGGGCTTCTTCATCGGAAAACTCACCCCTGTTGATTTTTATAAGAGTATCAATTGTATCAAAGGTCTGTCTGTCGGTCGGCGGAAGCTTTGAAATCAGCTCCGCATTATCACCGAGTATTTTCTCTGCCCTTTTATTATCTCCAAAAATATAAGCCTGACGGATATCAAACCTCAGCTGGTTGTAAATCAGTTCACTGCCAATTGTCGCAAAAAGCATTTCACTTCCGGAAAGCCCAAGCCTTTGCAATAGCAGCTTAAGAACATAATCCCGCGGATTTTCTTTGTTCTGCTCGATTCTGGATAATGTCGGAACCGTGCATACGCCGTTTGCAAGCTCCTTCTGGGTTAACCCAAGCGCGCACCGCCTTGTTTTTATGTATTCGCCAATGTTGTATACCATTCTATTCTCACCGCCCTTGCGACATATTATTATAAATTATAGCACATTAAAGCCTGAAAGTCCATAGTATCGTAAAAAAGTAATTAAATATAAAACAACGGCTCACCGCAAAATCGCTGCGGCAAGCCGGATATCGTCATATTTATCTGCAAGCAATTCACACAAACTGCGAATTATAAAGCGAAGCATAAAATCCGCCCTTTTGCATAAGCTCGTCATGGGTTCCCTGCTCGTCTATCTCTCCGTCGCGAAGAACAAGTATCAGGTCGGCGTTCTGTATAGTGGAAAGCCTGTGCGCAATGACAAATGATGTCTTGCCGCTCATAAGCTTTTTCATGGCTTCCTGAATCTTAATTTCCGTCCTTGAATCCACGTTTGAGGTGGCTTCGTCTAAAATCAGCATATTTGAATCCATAAGCATAGCGCGGGCAATGGTTATAAGCTGCCGCTGACCCTTGGATATGTTAACGCCGTTGTCCGAAATAACGGTGTCGTAGCCGTTGGGAAGGCGGTTTATGTAGCTTTCAAGGCGTGCCGCACGCGCCGCGCGCTGAACGTCCTCCAAGGTCGCGCCCTCCCTGCCGTAGGCGATGTTGTCAAAAATCGTGCCGCCGAAAAGCCATGTGTCCTGCAAAACCATGGTGTAGGCTTTTCGCAGTGAGGCGCGCTTTAAGTTCTCGACGTTTTGCCCGTCCACAAGAATCTCGCCCGAATCGGCGTCGTAGAATCGCATTAAAAGATTTATAATAGTGGTCTTGCCCGCTCCGGTGGGACCTACTATCGCAATGGTCTTGCCCGGCTTGGCGGTAAGGCTTATTTTTTTCAGGATCAGCTTGTCGGGGGTGTAGCCAAAGCTTACGTCTTTAAGATTGACCTCGCCGCTGATGTCTGCAAGCTCGCCCGCGTTCTCCGAGTCCGCCTTTTCGGGGGCTTCGTCGATGATTCTGAACACCCTTTCCGCTGCCGAGAATGCCGACTGAAACTCGTTCATGATGTTGGCAAACTCGTTGATGGGTCCTGCAAACTTCCGCGAATACTGCACAAACTCGCCGATTCCGCCCAGCGTGATAAAGAACATTGAAGCCTCCGCCACTCTGCCGCCTGTCGAAAGCATATAAAGCACTCCGCCCATTATCATAACCAGCGAGAGCGAAAGGTTATTTATAAAGTTTACCGACGGACCCAGCGTTGCGCCGTAGTATTCGGCGTTGTAGTAGGCGTCCATGGTGGCTTTGTTCCTCTTTGAAAAGCGGGATGAAATCTCCTCCTCCCTGCCGTATGCGCAGATGGTTCTGCCGCCCGACAGCATCTCCTCGGCATAGCCGTTGAGCTCGCCAAGCTTTGCCGAACGCTCGTGGAACAGCGGTCGCACCTTTTTGGAGCGATATCGCGTAAACAGAATCGAGACCGGAACGGTAACGCAGAACACCACAATCATCGGCTTTGATATCTGCCACATAAAAATCAGCGAGCCCACAACCGTGTAAATGCTTGTCATCACCTGAACAAGGTCGTTTGAAAGCGAGGCGTTGACGGTATCTATGTCATATGATATCCTGCTTATGATATCCCCCGCGGGGTGGGAATCAAAGTATCCTACAGGCAGGGTGGTAAGCTTTTCAAAAAGCTCTTTTCGCATGGTGTACACTATTTTCTGGGATATATGTATCATCAGCACTGCCATCACGTAGGAAAGCACGCCTGCCACAAGGTAGCACCCCAGCATTTTTATAACGTTTTCGCGGACGGCGGCGAAATCCACTCCGCCCTTGCCGACCATAGCGTCCACCGCGCTTCCCGTGAACATCGGTCCCATCAGCGAAAGCTGGTTGGAAATGAGTGTCAGAATGATTGCCGCCAAAAACATAAGCTTGTGCTTAAGCACGTATTTAGAAAGTCGGCGGATAACGTGCATAGCGGTTTTCTTATCCAGCTTTTTGTTTTGCTGGACGTTTTCAAGCTTTGTACCCCTGAGTTGATTTGCAAAGCCTCTACTCAACGAAATCCCCTCCCATCTGCGATTCGCTTATCTCCCTGTACTCCGAGCAGTTCTTTAAAAGCTCCTCATGAGTGCCAATGCCGCTTATTCTGCCGTCGGATATCAGCAGTATGCAGTCGCAGCTTTTAACCGAGCTTACCCTCTGGGCAACAGTTATAACAGTAGTTCCCTGCATATCCTCAGCCAACGCACGGCGAAGGTTGGCGTCGGTCTTGTAGTCGAGCGCGGATGAGCTGTCATCTAAAATAAGTATATCCGGCTTGCCCGCAACCGCCCGCGAAATCAAAAGCCGCTGCTTCTGTCCGCCCGAAAGGTTCTGACCCTTTACCGCTAACATATGCCCGAAGCCGTCCGGCGTGGCTGAAATAAACTCCTCCGCCTGAGCGGTTCTGGCAGCGGAGACTATCTCCTCGTGAGTCAAATCCCTGCCAAAGCGGATGTTCTCTTCAATCGTGTCGGCGTACAGAAAATCGTTCTGCATTGCCGAGCCAAACATCGAATAAAGCCTTTCCTTGGGGATGGTGCGGATATCCTGCCCGTCGATATAGATACCGCCCGAGCTTACGTCGTAAAACCTCATCAGAAGCTTTACAAGGGTGGACTTTCCGCTTCCCGTCGCGCCGATAATTCCCAGCGAGCCGCCCTTTGCAACCCGCAGGTTTATATCCTCTAAATTATTCTTAACGCCGTTGTAGCTAAAGCATACATCCTTAAATACAATATGGTCGGATGTCTGAATCGACGGATACTCCTCTACCGTGCCGACCTCCATGTCCTCGGGTGCGTCAATAACTTCGGCGATCCTTCGCGCAGACGCCGCGCTTTTTGTGTACATAACAAATATTCTGGTTACCGACATCATCGCGTTTGAAATAAGGGTGAAGTACTGAATAAAGGCGATAATTGTTTCGGGGTCGCTGGTTCCGCCGTTAACGCTCGAAGCTGCCATCGCGGTTACGGAGACGATACCAAGGTTCATCAGCACCGTCATGATCGGGTTTACCGCTCCCATGGTTACTCCCGCGGTGGTTTCGTCCTTGATTAAAGCCTTGTTGACCTTATCGTATCGCGAATGCTCATAGCCGTCCTTGGATAAAGCCTTTATCACCCTTATTCCGCCTACATCCTCGCGAACAACGCGAACCATTCCGTCCACCGACTGCTGAACCCTGGTATAAAGCGGCACGCCCCGCCTGGATATGATGTAAACGGTCACAAAGATAAACGGCAGAATCGCCAGCATTACCAAAGAAAGCCGCCTGTCCATAAACAGGGTTATAGCCGTTCCGCCGACTAAAAGTATCGGCGCGCGAACGCCCATTCGCTGCATCATTCCCACAAAGTTGTGGACGTTGTATGTATCGGTGGTGATTCTTGATTCCAGCGAAGCTATTGTAAAGCGGTCGGTCTGGGCTGCGGAAAGACGGATGGAGCGGTCGAACAGATCACGGCGGACATTCTCGGAAAAATTCCGTGCGACCTTTGCCGCCATTCTGTTTGCTATTATGTTTCCAACGCACGCCGCAAACGCGCATACCATCATAAGAAGTCCCCAATAAATCACCGAGCTGATTTTCTGCTCAGCCACAACGTTTTTGAGGATATAGTTTAGTATATAAGGCAGAGCCAGCTCAAGCATGGTTGCCGTTATCTTTATAGAAAGCCCCACGCCCATCCGTTTGAAGAAGGGGCGAAGATACCTTGCCATAAGGTGCATGGTGTTGACAGTCCTTTCATGAATGATTTTTCGGGATAATCGCTTAAGAAAAGAGCGAAATCAGTCCTCTTTTATTTCCTTTTCGACGCACTCCCTTGCCCGCAGAGCGATTTTATCAAGAGTTGACGCAAAGGCGGAAAGCTCTTCCTCGTCAAGCTCCGAGGTCAGAAGGCTGTTCCACTCAGCGATAATCTCCCGCACGCGGGGCAGAACCCTAAGCATTTTTTCGGTGGGATAGCACAAAAACGCCCGCTTATCCTCCTGCGACTGCTCCCGCCTGACATATCCCTTATCCTCCAAATATGAAAGATTTCGGGCGACGTTTGACTTATTCACGCAGAGCCTGCGCGAAAGCTCCTCGGCGGTTATACCGGGGTTTCGGCATATCGCTATTATATAGCTGTGATGGCAGGCGCCAAGCTCGCCGTTTTCAAGTCTTTCGGCGCGAAAAAGCCCCGCGCACCGGCTGATGGTGTTTATCTGCCTTAAAATGTGGGTCATGCTGCATTACCTTCCTTTCTTGGAAAGTCTTAAATTAGTTGCAGGCGCAACTGTTGCGTACGCAACTAATTGTAGTACTTTGCGCGGGATTTGTCAAGAGATAGGCGAAAAAATGAAAAGAAGCAAGGTATATTCCAACCTTGCTCCTATCGAAAAATACATGCTATTCAGTTCAACAAATCAGAATTGAATTACTTCTTCTTGTCATTGAAGCAGATGATAAACGCACCCATTGTTACAATGGATAATATCGCTCCTAAATCAGGTATGTTCAATCCAAACTCTTTATTAAGTACAGCTCCAATGATTCCGAGAACTAAAGATGCAATCATCGCTAAAATCGCTTTACCCATACAATCACACTCCTTCAGTATTTATTCTGTATATTTTCATTCACCAATACTTATCTCGGACAGAGGCTTGAAATTTTACCAATCTATACCGTCGGGGTATTCAGCCTTGAACTCTTCATTAAAAAATCCATCGCCGTCGCATTTCACCGCAAGGCGAAACGCTTGATATCTCAACTTATCACTCCAATATTATTCCCCACAGCTGCGGATTACCTCCGCCGACATACTTAAGATACAGCGCGGAAACGCCGTCGGGAATGCTTACATCTGCCGAATAATCCCACCAGATATTTGTGCTTTCGCAGCTGATTTCCGCGATAGGCTCGCCGTCCCACTTGGTCATTATCTCAAACTTGCCGTGGAAGTATGCCCTTGTGCGGATGGTAATCTTGGAAAGTCCCTTAAAATCAAAGTATTTATATCCGATAACTGAGCCGTTTACTATGTTTTCCATATGACCGTAAACCTCGTCGCCGTCCTTGCCATCCTGAGTGATTTTTGGGCAGGAGTGCTGCTCGGGGGTGAACATATGGCAGGCAAGGTATGCGGGATACTCGCCCTTGCCCTCAAGCGGTCCGCCGTTGAGTCCGCAGGAGGTTATCTCCGCCTGATTTATGCTGCCGTCGGCATTTACATATATCGGCTCGACGCAGCCCTGACGCGAGAACCACGTGCCGTTGGTCTGGCGGTGATAAAAGATATACCACTGTCCGTTTATCTCGACAATGCTTCCGTGATTGTTTCCGGCGGGCGCAACCCTCATATCGGCTGGCTTGTAGGTGTCGATGTGGGCGTCGCAGTTGGAGACAAGCACGCCGCCGTAGGTAAAGCCCTCACGCGGGTTCTTGCTGGTGGCATAGCAAAGCTCGTGCATTACCTCGGAGGAATATACAAAGTAATAGGTATCGCCGATTTTTCTTATGGACGACGCTTCAAAGAAGGAGTGACCCTTAAAGCTCTTGCCGTTAGGGTAAAGCTTTTCGTCGTCGGTGTACTCGATTCCGGGGACGACGAACTTAGGCTCCTCGATAATAGTAAGCATGTCCTCGCCCAGAACGGTGCACATGGAGCCGTGGCGGGACTTATCTCCCCTGCCGCAGAAGCCGGTGTACATATAGGTCTTGCCGTTTTCGGTGATAACGCCTGGGTCGAACTGGAATTCATCTCCTGCGCGGTCGCCAAGGCGGGTGCCGTCCTTATAGTGAACATAGCCTAAGAATTCGTATCTTCCTGCGGGGGTATCGCAGACGGCGACGGAAACATTGGATACCTTATCTAAAACGTAGTAAAGATAATATCTGCCGTCCGGTCCGACGGTTACATCGGGGGCATAAAGGCACATTCTGCCGTCGGGGTTAAACGGGTCGGAGGTTTTGGGATATATCACTCCCTCATACCGCCAGTCGCTGAGGTCGTCAACGGGTGCAGACCAGCAGACGTAATCGCCCATACAGAAAACATAGCCGTTGAAATAATCGTGAGAGCCGTAAACGTAAACTCTGCCGTTAAAAACATAGGGTTCGCCGTCGGGGACGTATTCCCACGAGGGTAAGTAGGGGTTGTAGCCTTGCTTTTTCATATAGATGTTCCTTTCTGTTGGTTTATGTGATGGGTTAATTTAATTGCTAATTTATAGTATAGCAGATATCCGGGGAAAATGCAAGTATATTCATAACAAACCCGGTAAAACGTTCGCCGGAGATTGACTTTTTATCGCATATATGAGATAATATTTGTGATTATTGCACACTGAATATATCAGTAATCAAGACAAATGGGAGAAAGCTATGAAAAGAATCATCGATACCGAAAACGTAAACATCATAGGCTATAAAGTCCGCGAAGCAAGGATTGCCGCAGGACTCAGCCAGAAGCAGCTTTCCGAAAGGCTTGAGCTGATGGCTGTCTACACCTGCCGCGGCTCGGTTTCAAGAATAGAAAACGGCAAACGCGCGGTGACCGATATCGAAATCGACGCTATCTCAAAGGTTCTTGGGGTATCGCTGGATTATCTGTTCGGAAGACAGTGATTTGACAGCATTAATCAGCAAAAACGAGTTTCCTGCATGTGGAAGCTCGTTTTTGCTTTTATACTGGTTGGCTTTCCGCTTTCATCTCTGCAAATATTATTCTTTTCTCATGCAATATTTGGATTAACGAAATTTTGTTTATTATACCGCTTTAACATTCATATGTCAAGATGAAAAATCGATTTTTAATAGGTTTATACAACCTCATAATTGCTTATGATTATTAGTAAAATATATAATATAGGATGAGGTTTGTTATGGAGCTTGATTACAAAGATATCGGAAGCAGGATAGCGGCAAGGCGCAAAAAGCTCGGACTTAAGCAGTCGGAGGTTGAAGAGCGCGCAAAAATCGGGTATAAGTATCTGTCAAATATAGAGCGCGGCATTTCGATTCCCTCGTTAGAGGTGATTCTGCGGCTTTCCTTGGCTTTAGACACCACTCCCGATGAGTTTCTTGTCGGGGCTGTCAGCGCGCCGTCTGATGACGAATGGAAAAGCATAGCCGATATGCTGAAAAGGCTTGACAGCAAGCAGCTGGGGCTTGTGAAAAGCTTTGTAAAATGGGTGTCGGAGAGGGAAATATAAGGAGATATTTGTAAATGAAAACTGATGATAAGATAATAATAAAACGACGTGGCGATGATGGATACCGCGTTTTCAGCGTGCGCGTTCGTGAGGATGTAGTTGCAAAAATCGATACAATAGCAAAGGATACAGGCAGAAGCCGCAATGAGATAATAGGAATGCTGCTTGAATTTGCAGTTGATAGGTGTTCTATCGAATAAGCGAGCCGGGAACACCCCCGGTCGCCGCCCCTGCACTGCCTATAAGGAGTTTTCTTGAATTGCTCTGAGACATAAGTTTATGGCGAGTATACCATTTATGGGCTATTGCCATTCATCGGATAATAAAATATCCTTTAATAAAAGGAGACTTGTGACCATCATGATAGTATACGACAAATTATGGCTAACCCTGAAGGAAAAAGGTATATCCCAATACAGGCTAATAAACGAATTTCACATAAGCTCGGGGCAGCTCGACCGCCTTCGCAAAAACTCCAACGTCAACACCTACACCCTTAACCAGCTTTGCGAAATCCTCAACTGTGGGCTTGAAGATATCGCCGAGCATATCCCCGACAAGCAGGTTCACGTCGATAAATGCTAAAACCGCTAAATTATTCACGTATTTTGGTGCAAAATATTTTTGAAAATCCATTGATTTTTACATGAATATCTGATATACTGTTATCAGCTGTTTATGAGGAGGGCTGAATCGTGTACAGAAAAATCATGAAATATTTAGAGGAATGGAAGGAAAACGCCCACCGCAAACCCCTGATTTTGCAGGGGGCAAGGCAGGTCGGCAAAACCTATTCTATTCTGGAGTTCGGGCGCACACACTATGAAAATGTGGCGTATTTCAATTTTGAAACCAATCCCAGGCTAAATAAAACCTTTGATGAAAATATCAGCCCCGAATATCTGATACCGATTTTGTCCCATATTTCAGGGCAGACTATTGTGCGGGAAAAGACGCTTATAGTCTTTGACGAGGTTCAGCTCTGCGAACGCGCGCTTACATCCTTAAAATACTTCTGTGAGGACGCTTCCGATTATCATATCATAGTGGCAGGAAGCCTTTTGGGCGTTGCGGTAAACAGGGCGAAATTCTCCTTTCCGGTTGGCAAGGTAGACATAAAAACCATGTACCCAATGGACATGGAAGAATTTATGCTTGCACTGGGCGAAAACGCTCTGGCAGAGCAAATCAAAAAGAGCTTTGAAACCGATACTCCCCTGCCGTCTGCTTTGCACGACACGGCAATGCAGCTTTACCGCCAGTATCTTGTGGTGGGCGGTATGCCCGAGTGTGTAATGCAGTTTGCGGGGACTAAGGACTATATCCTTGTCCGCCACACGCAGAACACAATTCTTGCCAGCTATTTAAACGATATGAGCAAGTACAACAGCCTGAACGAAATCAAGAAAACAAGGCTCGCCTACGACAACATCACCGTGCAGCTCTCCAAGAAAAACACCCGCTTTCAGTATAAGCTTATTAAGAAAGGCGGGCGGGCTTCGGAGTTTGAAAACGCTATAGAGTGGCTATGCCTGTCGGGAATAGTATCGCAGGTGTATAAGGCAGAGCAGATTAAAAAGCCGCTTGAAAACTACCGCGACATCGACGCTTTCAAAATCTATGTTTCGGATCTGGGCTTGCTTGCTGCCAAAAAGGATTTATCCGCCGACGATATACTGTATATGTCCGAGGACTTAAACGACTTTAAGGGCGGGATGACGGAAAACTATGTCAACGTGCAGCTGACAATAAACGGCTACCGCACTTATTATTGGGAGTCGGAGCGCGGCGCCGAGATTGATTTTGTAATCCAGCGCGAGGGCAGACTGATACCCATAGAGGTCAAATCTGCCGACAATACAAAAGCCAAAAGCTTAAAGATATATATGGAAACTAATAATCCCGACTATGCTATAAAGTTGTCTGCAAAGAACTTCGGATTTGAGGACGGTAAGAAGACCGTTCCGCTTTATGCCGCGTTTTGTATATGATCGGTTCGGATTTTTCTTGCCGCCCCGCCGAGCATATCCCCGACAGCACCCCCACCCGCCAAGAATTTTTTAAACAATCCAACAAAAAATAAAAATGCCCTTGCAATCATCAAAAAAATATGTTATAATACCTTAGGTTTATTAATCAACCATAGTGTTTCAGTCCGAGATACAGGCGTGCGGGTCCTGCGCAATAAGGCGCTGTGAACCATGTCAGGCGGGGAACCGAGCAGCATTAAGCAGTTTGCTTTGTGTGACGCAGTCTCGCCCGCACGCCTATATGTCGGACTGATTTTTTCTGAGATCTGCACGCGCAGTCCCCCAAAAAATCTAAAGGAGTGATGATATGTACACCGCGCTGTACCGCAAGTGGAGACCTATGACCTTTGACGATGTTGTGTCGCAGCCGCATATCACCACCACCCTTTCGCGGCAGATTGCCGAGGGAAAAACCGCCCATGCCTACCTTTTCACCGGCTCACGCGGTACCGGCAAAACCACCTGCGCGCGTATCTTTGCAAAAGCAATAAACTGCCTTAACCCGCAAGACGGCAAGCCCTGCTTGCAGTGCGAAATCTGCCGCGCGGCGGACGAAGGCAGCCTTAACGATATTATCGAGATAGACGCTGCCTCCAACACAGGCGTTGAGGATATCCGCGACCTTCGCGAATCCACCGTCTACACCCCCGAAATATGCCGCTATAAGGTTTATATTATCGACGAGGTGCATATGCTCTCCAATCAGGCGTTCAACGCTCTTTTAAAGATTATGGAGGAGCCGCCGCCGCACGTTAAATTTATTCTTGCCACCACAGAAATTCACAAGGTTCCCGCAACCATAATATCCCGCTGCCAGCGGTTCGATTTCCGCAGAATTCGGCAGGAGGATATAATCGCCCGACTTTCATATATCGCCGGACAGGAGGGAATCTCCCTCGAATCAGACGCTGCCGCTATGATAGCGCGCCTTTCCGACGGCGCAATGCGCGACGCACTCTCGCTTTTAGACCAGTGCATAGCCCATTCCGACAACGTTACCGCCAAGGTGGTTGAAGACGCCGCAGGAGTGGCTGGACGAGACGCTGTTTTCGATATCTTAAACGCCGTGGCAGACAAAAGCTCCCCCGCCGCGCTTGAAACACTGGATATGCTATATTCCCGCTCCAAGGATATGACAAGGCTCTGCGATGAGCTTGTCGCGGGGCTGAGAAACGTAATGCTGATAAAATCCGCCCCCGGCAATGAGCGGCTGATAGACTGCCTGCCCACAGACATGGAAAAGCTGAAAGCACTGAGCGAAAAGCTGACGATTGAAGAGGTTTTCACCCAGCTTGATATTCTGCGCTCGGCTTCCGAACAGATGGCAAGGGCGTCGTCAAAGCGCACCGAGCTGGAAATGACGATTATTAAGCTTTGCACAGGTGCGGGCGTATCTTCGCAGAAATCATCTCCCGCCGCAAGGGCAGCGTCTGCTGACAGCGGCGAAATCACCGCACTGATAAGACGGATAGCGAATCTTGAAAAGGAGCTTGACGCGCTGAAATCGGGCGGCACAAGTCCTAAGCTACAGCAAGCGGAACCGCAGAGCAGCTATAATCAGCCCTCCCCGACACCACAGGAGGCAAAGCCCTCAACCAGACCCGCGCAAAAGCTCACCGAAGATATGCTTAAAGACTTTGAGCAGTGGGACGAGGTGCTGGACAGGCTGACAGAGGTAAATCCCGGCTGCGCAGGAGCTCTCAAAGGCTCACGCGGGCGGTACTGCGACAATATCCTGCTGATAGAGGTGCAGTCGGAATTTTTCCTGAATCTGTTCAAAAAGCAGGAAAATGCGTCGTCTCTGCGCGACGTGGTAAAGGAAATCACAGGCAAAACCTTCTCCCTGCGGGCAAGATGCACCAAGGAGCAGGCAGCTGAGCGTGAAGATAAGATAGCTCAGCTGATAGAACAGGCGAAAAAGGCAGATATTCCCGTAGAATATAATTGAAAGTGAAGAGAGAAAAGAGAAGAGAGAAAAAAGAAAAGATAAGGAATCAAGCGTTTCGCCGTATGGCGAAACGCGGGCGATGTATTATAAAAAAGCGGCAAAGCCGCTAAACGAGCCGCTTGCGGCGATATAGAATCCATCGGCAAAGCCGATACATCATCTCTTCACTTTTCACTCTTATCTCTTATCTCTTGCTTTCATTCCAATGCATCAAACCACAAAGAAAAATCAAAATCACAACATACATCAAATAAAAGAAAGGATATCAAACTATGAAAGCAAGAATCCCACAGGGTATGAGCGGCGGTCCTCAGAATATGAACCAGATGATCCGTCAGGCACAGAAAATGCAGGAGGACATGGCGGCGTTCCAGTCCGAATTGGAGGAAAAGGAATTTAAGGCGTCGGTCGGCGGCGGAGCCGTTGAGATAACCATGAACGGCAAGCGCGAGGTAAAAGCCGTTTCCATCAAGCCCGAGGTTGTTGACCCTGAAGATGTTGAAATGCTCGAAGACCTTATTGCAAGCGCAGTAAACGAGGTTCTTTCAAATATCGAAACCGAATCCAGCGAGGGTATGTCGAAAATCACAGGCGGCATGAGTATGCCGGGTCTGTTCTGATGGCGGAATCGGGCGCACTCCCGCTGACGCTTTTGGCAGAGCAATTTGCACGTCTGCCGGGAATAGGAATGAAAACCGCACAAAGGCTTGCCTACTTTGTAATGTCCATGTCGGACGAGGAGGCACAAGCCTTTGCCAAGGCGATATTATACGCCCACAAAACCGTTCACAGCTGTTCTGTATGCCAGAACCTTACCGACAAGGCGGTATGCCCCATCTGCTCAGACGATAAGCGTGATCACGCCACCATCTGCGTTGTTGAAAACCCCAAGGATGTTGCGGCGTTTGAGCGCACCCGCGAGTATAACGGAGTGTATCACGTTCTGCACGGGCTTATATCCCCCATCGATGGCATAACGCCGGACAAGCTGAGGATCAACGAGCTTTTGGCGCGTATCTCGAAAAGCGAGATTAAAGAGGTAATAATGGCAACCAACCCCACCCCCGAGGGCGAAGCCACGGCGATATATCTTTCAAAGCTTTTAAAGCCGCTGGGGATAAGGGTCACGCGCCTTGCGTTCGGTCTGCCAATCGGCGCAATGCTTGAATATGCCGACGAGATGACGCTGTTTAAGGCGCTTGAAAACAGAAACGAGATTTGATATGCCGCTGCTTGACGACGAATATTATATGCGCGAGGCGATTTCTCTTGCCAAAAAAGCGTTTGATTTGGGCGAAGCTCCCGTCGGGGCGGTTGTTGTAAAAAAGTCCTCCGGCGAGATAATCGGTAAGGGGTACAACCTGCGCGAAAGCGGAAAGTCTCCCCTTGCGCACGCCGAGATTATGGCTATTGACGAGGCGGCGAGGACTTTAGGCGGCTGGCGGGTTATCGACAGCGTTTTATACGTGACCTTAGAGCCCTGCCCAATGTGCGCGGGGGCTATCATCAATTCGCGGATAGACCGCGTTGTGTTCGGTGCAAGCGACCCCAAGGCGGGCTGCGCAGGGTCTATAACGAATCTGTTTGAGATGGGCTTTAATTACAAGCCCGAGGTTACCGCAGGGGTGCTGAAGGATGAGTGCGCTCAGCTTTTAAGCGAGTTCTTTCGCAGGCTCCGCGAGATAAGGAAGATATGCGGTAAGTGATGGGTGACATCGCATTCGGCGAATATCCCTTCACGCTTACCACTCAATTACAATATAAAACACCAATTGGAGAAACAGCATGAAACATCCATTCAATCAAGAAAACTTTAATTACAGCGGCAGAATCGATTTTTCCGAGCCGGACGGCGTGCTTCTTGTATGGCCGGGCAGCTACATCGGGTTCTGCTTTTCGGGAACGAGTCTGCGGCTTGAATATGAAAACCGCCGCTCGTGGAACGGCACACGAATAGGCTTTGTCGTTGACGGCAAGGAAAGCATTATCGAAATCGGCGACGGTCTGGGAACCTGCACGCTCTGCGAAAACCTCCCCGCAGGCACCCACAGCTGCTATATCTACAAGCCGATGTCAGGAGGATACATCAAGCTTTTGAATCTGTTGCTCGACGGTGACGCGCACCTTTTAAAGCCCATGCCTAAGCCTCACAAACGAATCGAGTTTTACGGCGATTCGGTTACCGCGGGAGACGTTGTGGATGCCGACGAATACATGGGCAAGCCCGACCCCGACGGCAACAACGGTCAGTGGGACAATTCGTGGCACACCTATGCCATGCGCGCCGGCAGAATGCTTCCGGCGGAAGTATACAACACCTCGCAGGGAGGAATTGCAATTTTCAACGGCACCGGCTACTTTGAAATGCCGAATATGCGCGGCGTGGAATCATGCTACGACAAGCTAAGATACTGCTCGTTCGACAAGATTACCGAGTGGGACTTTTCCCGCTTTGTCCCCCATGTTATAGTCTTTGCGATAGGTCAGAACGACCACAATCCCAACCCCGACTGCATATACGACAAGGTGCATTACCGCGCTAAATGGGAGGACAAATACATAGAGATAATCAACTCCATCCGCCAGCACGCCCCCAAGGCGACGGTTGTTCTGGCTCTGACTCTTTTAAACCACGACCCCGCCTGGGACGAAGCGATTGAAGAGATCAAGGACAGGATGGGCGGTGCAAGAAACAAGGTATATCACCTTATGTACTCCCGCTGCGGCAAGGCGACCCCGGGTCATCCCAGAAACGCCGAGCAGCAGGAAATGGCGCAGGAGCTTGTTGATTTTTTAAACTCTCTCCCCGAAAGCACCTGGCGGGATTGATCATACGGCAAAGCTAACATTAGAATAAATCAATAATTGTAAAGGACGGTTGATTAAAATGCAGATTACCAATGACATTAAATATATAGGCGTTAACGACCACAACGTTGACCTTTTTGAGGGTCAGTATGTGGTTCCAAACGGCATGGCTTACAATTCTTATGTGATTATCGACGAGAAAATCGCGGTAATGGACACTGCGGATGCACATTTCAAGGACGAGTGGATGGCAAACCTTAAGGCGGCTTTGGATGGCAGAAACCCCGATTATTTGGTAGTTTCCCACATGGAGCCCGACCATTCAGCCAACATCGCCGAATTTTTGAAGGAATACCCCGACGCTAAGGTTGTTGCCACCCGCATGGCGTTTACCATGATGGGTCAGTTCTTCGGGGACGATTACGCTTCACGCAGGATAGTCGCGGCGGAGGGCTCCACCCTTGAGCTGGGCAAGCACACCCTTACCTTCTACACCGCACCCATGGTTCACTGGCCTGAGGTCATGGTGACATACGATTCAACTGACAAGGTTCTTTTCTCGGCAGACGGCTTTGGAAAGTTCGGTGCTTTAGACGCCGAAGAGGATTGGGCTTGCGAGGCAAGGCGGTATTATATCGGAATCGTGGGCAAGTTCGGTCCGCAGGTTCAGGCTCTTTTAAAGAAGGCTTCCGCGCTGGATATTGCAATCATCTGCCCGCTGCACGGTCCTGTTCTCACCGAAAATTTAGGCTATTACATCGGACTTTACAACACATGGTCGAGCTACGGCGTTGAGAGCGAGGGCGTTGTCATCGCATATACATCCGTTTACGGTCACACAAAGGAAGCCGCATTAAAGCTTGCTAAGATGCTTGAAGACAAGGGCGAAAAGGTAACCGTCCACGACCTTGCCCGCACCGACATGGCAGAAGCCGTTGAGGACGCTTTCCGCTATGGCAGACTGGTTCTGGCGACTACCACCTACAACACAGAGATATTCCCGTTCATGCGCGAGTTTATAAACCATCTCACCGAGCGCGGATACTGCAACCGCAAGGTGGGAATAATAGAAAACGGCTCTTGGGCGCCGATGGCTGCAAAGGTCATAAAGGGTATGCTGGAGGGCAGCAAGAATCTTGAAATAGTCGAGCCGGTTGTAACCATAAAGTCTGCACTCAACGCAGCAAGCGAGGAGGCTCTCGCCCGTCTGGCAGACGCTATTTGAAGGGATTCATCCCTCACAAGCTTAACAGCCGAACACCCGGAAGCAGGGTGCAAACGGTCAGCGGCGGATGATGACAACGTTAATGTCAACGCTTACGTTGACGACGCTTCCCGCAGAAAGGATATTAATATGTCTGATAATGCAATGAACAATATTGGCTACGGTTTGTATGTTGTCACCTCGTTCGACGGTGAGCGGCACAACGGCATGATATGCAACACGGTTATGCAGGTGTCGCAGAGTCCCGAAAGAATCGCGGTGAGCATAAACAAATCCAACTATTCGCACGACGTTATCAAGCGCACAGGAATCATGAACATAAACATACTCAGCGTTGAAGCGCCATTTAAGGTGTTTGAGCATTTCGGTTTCCAGAGCGGCAGGGACGTTGACAAGTTTAACGGCTGCGCGCCGAAATTCGCCGCAAACGGGCTTGTAGTCCTGCCGAAGCACATTAATTCCTTTATTTCCCTTAAGGTGGAGGACTACAGCGACCTTGGCTCGCACGGGCTTTTCATCTGCTCCAAGGTGGAGGAGGGGGTTGTGTCCCCTGCCGAGACTATGACCTACGCTTATTATCACCAGAATGTAAAGCCCAAGCCGCAGGCAAAGGGTGTTAAGGGATGGGTGTGCAAGATCTGCGGATATGTTTACGAGGGGGAGACGTTGCCGCCTGATTTTGTTTGTCCTTGGTGCAAGCATGGGGTTGAAGATTTTGAGGCGATAACGGATTGATTTTTTGGCAAGCCACGGTGATTTTACTGTGGCTTGTTTTTTTGACTTTTTAATTTACTTTTTAAAGGAAAGTTTGTTCCTACGGGTGAACCGATTGTGGTCTGCTTGACGGACTGCGGGATGGTGTGTAAGGATAATTCGCTACACCGTGTGAGCCGTTTGTGACCGTCCTACTGCCTGCAGAGGGTAAGGGGGATGAAACTAAGGGGAAAAGGGGGAACCCGAAAACCGCTGCAAAAGTGCGGATTACCCCCGCCCGCAGTTAGTGCGCAGCACTTACTGTGAACTTGTCAAGAAATATGCAGTCAAAAAATCCCCTAAATAAGATATACGATGA
>ENA-UOOC01000852-UOOC01000852.1-human-gut-metagenome-genome-assembly--contig:-C48old-NODE-852-length-28288-cov-4.628874_pt1 | contig 28288 bp, 26 predicted proteins | sample MGYA00242469_ERZ724016 | MGnify/ENA metagenome assembly ERZ724016 | reverse complement strand
TACCAATTTCGCCACGACCGCATTTCAGAGTTTTAATTACCAACTCTAATTCCGTCTATCTGAGAGTTAGGAATTATACATAGGCTTCCGAACTTTGCAAGCCTTTTCTGAATTTTTTTCAGATCACCCGGTTTTCAAGCGTTTTGGCAGGGGTAGTAGGATTCGAACCTACGAATGGCGGATTCAGAATCCGCTGCCTTAACCGGACTTGGCGATACCCCAGCACTTGGTGCGGTCGGAGAGACTCGAACTCTCATGGCTCTCACCACAGCCACCTCAAGGCTGCGCGTCTACCAATTTCGCCACGACCGCTTGGCACTCAAGAAAACTTTTGTTTTCTTTGAGTCACTCACAGTCGGACATAACCGGGACCGACTGAGAGGCCGCGAATATTAACGCGGAACCTGGTTGGATTGCAAGTCATCCTTCGCAGCAGGCGCTTCAGAGCCAGCTGCAGCGGGAGCCTGCGTCGTCTGTTCGGTCGTCACCGTACCGAGTACGCCACCCTGTCGCTGCTGGCTCTGCTTGTTGAAAGCACCGGAGCCGAGCGTGATGGCAATGGTGGCGCAGAAAAAGATCGTCGCAGCCACAGCCGTGGAACGCGACAGGAAGTTGGCCGAGCCGGTGGCGCCGAAAAGCGAACCGGAGGCGCCCGAACCAAAAGCAGCACCGAGATCGGCGCCCTTGCCGTGCTGCAGGAGCACCAGAATAATGACAGCAATCGCAGCAATGATCTGCACAACGATTGCGATACTCATCAACATCTGCATAGTTGTGTGTTTTCCGTGAGGGTTCTGATTGTGGTTATTAAAAAGCTCTCAATCTGCCTGCGCCATCAGTGCGCCCTGCAGATCTCATAAAAATCCTGTGCCTTAAGCGCTGCCCCGCCGATCAAACCGCCATCAATGTCGGGCATGGCAAAAAGCGAAGCCGCATTGGCGGGCTTGACGCTGCCGCCGTAGAGGATTCGCACCGTTTGAGCAAGCTCAGCTCCATGGCCAGCAAGTTCCGCACGTAAAGCGGCATGCACTTCCTGCGCAATCTCAGGCGTTGCACTTTTACCCGTACCAATCGCCCAAACGGGCTCGTAGGCAATCGTACAGCGCACAAAATCCTCTGTTCCTACTTCGCGCATCACCGCTTCGAGCTGGCGCGACACCACAGCGATCGTTTCACCGGCTTCACGCTCTTGGAGTGTCTCACCCACACAAACGATGGGCTCAAGCCCCGCAGCCAAGGCAGCCTTGGTCTTCAATGCCACTCGTTTGTCCGTGTCACCATATAGTGCACGGCGTTCGGAGTGACCGACAATCACATAGCGGCATCCGATTTCGGCGAGCATACGAGCGCTTACTTCACCGGTATAGGCACCGGACTCGAATTCGTTAACATCCTGAGCACCGAGCGCCACCGACGAGTTCTTGAGCAAACCAGCCATTTGGGACAGATATACGGCAGGCGCACAGACAGCCGTTTCGCAACCTGCGCTCTCCAACGCAAGAAACGCCTCTGCCCACTGGGCATTGGCCTGAAGCGATCCGTTCATTTTCCAGTTGGCGACTACCAGTCTGTTTCGCATGCCTTCGTTCTCCAAAAACCGCTGTCGAAAGTGAATTTAAGATTTTAACTGATCTTGCTTCGTTTCTTAAGGCGGCGAAAGCGGACCGACCGGTCCGCTTTGCTTTTCCTCGCTTTTGCCCTCAGCCGGCAAAGAAACACCGGCTGAAGACCGCCGTCATGTTACTCTTCGTTGAGAAGAGCCTTCATAGACAGACGCGGACGATTCTTATCGTCAAAGCCAATCACCTTGACACGCACCGTCTGGCCTTCCTGCAGGTAGTCGGAGACCTGATTGACACGTTCGTTGGCGATCTGGCTGATGTGCAACAGACCGTCCTTACCGGGCAGCAGACCGATAATGGCACCAAAATCAAGCAGCTTGACAACGGGGCCTTCGTAAATCTTGCCCACTTCGACATCGGCCGTGATCTCTTCGATGCGCTTCTTAGCGAATTCAGCACGTTGCGTATCGTTGGAAGCAATCGTCACCGTGCCGTCGTCTTCGATGTCAATCTGGCAACCGGTTTCTTCGCACAGACCGCGGATCGTGGCACCGCCCTTACCGATCACGTCACGGATCTTTTCCGGATTGATCTTGAGGGTGAGCAGACGCGGAGCCCAGACGGAGAGTTCCTTGGCGCCGTCGCCGGCCATTTCGTGCATCTTGCCGAGGATGTGCATGCGGCCTTCGTGAGCCTGAGCCAGAGCAGCCTGCATGATTTCGGCCGTGATACCTTCAATCTTGATGTCCATCTGAAGAGCGGTCACACCATTTTTGGTACCTGCCACCTTGAAGTCCATGTCGCCGAGGTGATCTTCGTCGCCGAGAATGTCGGTGAGAACGGCAAACTTGTTGCCTTCCTTGATGAGCCCCATGGCAACACCTGCCACGTAATCCTTGAGCGGCACACCGGCGTCGAGCATCGACAGGCAGCCGCCGCAGACGGAAGCCATCGAGGACGAACCGTTGGATTCGCAGATTTCGGAAACCACGCGAATCGAGTAGTTGAATTCTTCGGCGCTGGGCAACACTGCCTTCAGAGCGCGCTTGGCGAGACGACCATGACCGATTTCACGACGCTTGGGGCTGCCCACGCGACCGGTTTCGCCGGTGGCAAACGGAGGCATGTTGTAATGCATGATGAAGCGATCGCGGCTTTCGCCCATGATGTTGTCGATGATCTGTTCATCCTGCTTGGTACCGAGCGTGGTGAGCACCAGAGCCTGCGTTTCACCACGGGTAAAGAGGGCAGAACCGTGGGTACGCGGCAGAATCGACTGACGGATTTCGATCGGGCGAACCGTACGGGTATCGCGACCGTCAATACGGGGCTTGCCTTCGAGAATATTGGTGCGGACGACGTGGGCTTCCATTTCAAAGAGGATGCCGTGAACTTCGTTCATGTCGGCAACTTCGGTGCCTGCGGCTTCGGCATCGGCCGTCAGCTGAGCTTCCACCTTTTCGTAGATAGCACGCAGCTTTTCGGTACGGCTCTGCTTGGAGCGAATCGTGTAGGCCTCTTCGATGTCAGCCTGAGCAATTTCGTGCACGCGGGCAATAAGCGCCTCGTTCTTCGGAGCAGGCTGCCAATCCCAAGCAGGCTTGCCGGCTTCGGCGGTCAGTTCGTGGATGGCATTGATGGCCACCTGCATCTGCTGATGCCCGAACATCACGGCATCAAGCATCGTCTGTTCAGGCAGGCAATCGGCTTCGGATTCAACCATCAGCACGGCACGTTCGGTACCGGCTACGACAAGGTCAAGACGAGAATCCTTAAGCTGAGAAACAGTCGGATTGCACACGAAGCCGCCGTTGACATAACCCACGCGGCAAGCACCGATCGGACCCTTGAACGGAATACCGGAAATGGTCAGAGCGGCGGAAGCACCGATCATGGAAGGAATGTCCGGGTTGATTTCGGGATCAACGGAAAGCACGTGAATAATCACCTGCACTTCGTTAAAGAATCCGTCCGGAAATAGCGGACGGATCGGGCGATCGATCAAGCGGCTCGTGAGAGTTTCGTGCTCGGACGGACGGCCTTCACGCTTAAGGCCTTTTCGATGTAATCAACGGTAAGCGGGAAGAAATCCTGACCAGGCTTGGTTTCCTTCTTGGCCACAACAGTAGCCAGAATAACCGTGTCGCCCATTTGAACAACAACGGCGCCGGAAGCCTGGCGAGCGATTTCGCCCGTAGTGAGCGTCACTTCGTGTTGGCCGAACATGAAGCTCTTGGAGACCTTGTTGAACATGCTCATTTTTGAGTTTCCTTTGTTCTCAGGTGCTTTGCATCCCGTATGGCTTTTGGTTCGTTCGGTGCTTGATGGCACGCTGCGGCACAAAATTCCGATCCGTTGTCAGAGGCTTGTGTCGCAACGCGCGTTACCGTCATCCGAAGAGCCTTTGCCGGAGCAAAGCGGGTTAATCAATCGTTTTTTCAGCTGTCCTTAGACAAGCTTACGGCCTGTTTGCGCTTTGACAAACAGGCCGCGGGATTCGGCAATTCTTACTTACGCAGCTTGAGCGAATCGATCAGCTTGCGGTAGGCAGCCACGTCCTTGCCCTTGAGGTAGTCGAGCAGCTTGCGACGGCGGCTCACCATCTTCAGAAGGCCACGACGGGAGTGGTGATCCTTCTTGTGTTCCTTGAAGTGTTCAGTCAAGGAATTGATGCGAGCGGTCAGCAGAGCGACCTGAACTTCGGGGGAACCCGTGTCGCCTTCGGCGCGGGCGTACTGGGCAATAACTTCTGCCTTGTTGATTTCAGACATTTTTCACCTTAAGAGAGGCGGTTAAACACATGCGGTGCGGGTGTCGAGCCTACACCGTGAGAAAGGCGCAATTTTACTTATTTGCTATTAAAAATCAATAGCCAAGGCGCGACAAGAAACGTTCGCGCGTGAGGTCTTCATGGTGCACGGCGATATTGGCCGCACGCGTCAGAAGCGGACAGTCGCTTCGGGGAAATTGATCGAAAACGCGAGCAACATTGAGTCCCTCGACCACCATACCTACTTCAGCCAACGCTTTTTCGGGCGACAGCCCCTGTCCGAGCCAACACCCATAGGTGAAATTACGGCTGTGAACGCTCAGAGCCGTTGCCAACAAATCTCCCAACGCGCCATAACTCAAAACATCATCCGCACTTGCTCCCACAAAGCGGCGAGCCTCGGCGATGGCGTCCGTCAGAAAACAGGCCCGAAAATTATCTCCCAATGCAAGACCTTCGGCGATGCCGGCCGCAATGGCAATTAAATTTTTCACGGCACCGAACCGTTCCAGAGACTTGACATCTTCCTGCTCGGAAATGCGGGCGCGAGCTTTGGCAAACACGCGCTTCATGACCGAACGAGCACAGGAACTACCAGCCAGACTAATCCCGAACGGCAGATTGGTGGCAACCTCCTCTGCGTGCGATCCTCCGCTCAAGACACAAATGTCTGCGTCGGGAAGTTCCTCGGCAACCACTTCAGAGAGTGTCTTAGCACTTCCTTGTTCAAGGCCCTTGGCGGCGATGCAGACAACCGTCTTGGGAGAAATCAGCGGAGCAATATGGCGAGCCATGTCGCGAATGTAGCGCGATGCCACCACCAAAATGACGGCGTTTGCCTCGCGCAGCTCCTCACCCACCGTTGATTTGACGTTAACACGAGGATCCAGAATGAATCCGGGCAGCTTCGGATGCCGGCGATCCATCCGCAATGCCTGAATGTTTTTGCCCGTCGCCGAATAAAGCGCGACATCGGCGCAAGGCGCTGCAATGTGCGCAAGCACCGACCCCCAGGTGCCCGCCCCGATGACAGCCAACGACACTCGCTCGCCGCTTGTTTCTGAAGTCGTATTCATAGTTTAAGTTTTGCGCGTTAATTTTTTCTGTCGCAATTATGCGCAAAGAACGATTTTGCCGTCAGCCGATTACTGTCAAACGCCAATTTCTCCTCCTGAAAGACCTTTAACGACAAAGTAACGCCCGCCAAAAGCAAAGCCATGCCGACAAGCATGTTCCACGCCGGCCACTGCATACGCAACACATGCGCGTAGATCACGGCAAAGATCGTCTCAAAAACGATCATCTGGCCGGCCAGTGCCGTCGGCAAACGCTGACTCATCGCGTTCCAGAAGACAATGCCGACCCAAGACCCCATCAGTCCGCTGAACACCATGACAAACACAAACCACGTCGGGTCATCGCCAAGCAATGGCGTTCCGTCGGGCTCCAGCTCCCAGAAGAAAAGATACATCACGACGGCAAAAGGAAACGTCGTTAGTCCCTGCGCCGTGGACCAGGCTCGTGGGGAACGACTGGGGTGCGCCAGCAGCCAGTCGGCGTTTCGAATCGGATACCACGTCCAGAGCAACAAAGCGACAACTCCCATCATCACGCCGTACCAAAACTTCACGCCGCCGTCGGCCGAAGCACGAACAACCATTTCAAACTCGGTCATGCTCGCAAGCGCAAAACCGCAAACAATGAGTAAAAGCCCCGGCACCAGACGCGACCAGGCCAAAGCCGTGCCTTTTTTCTTGTCGCGAATGTTGGAGACAGCTGCCACAAGAACGGGCACTGCCGACATTGCCATGCCAGCCACAGGCACGCCTGCGTTCTGGATGCATTCGATCAGGCACCAATAGTAGGCAATGTTTCCGATAACGCCGAGCTTGGAGACATCAATCCAATCTCGTAATGTGTAGTGTGCGAATTCACGCCGCTCCATCCAGGCCAGCGGTACCGCCACCAGACCGAAACTGACGAAGCGCCCGGCGGCCATCAGTGCCGGCGGATACCCCGGCAGGACCTCCGGCACCAGGTACACAAAGCCCCAGATCATGCAGGCTAGGACACCGTAGAGAAAACCGAGCGCCATAAGAATTCTTCTCAGAAATGACAAACAACGTGTGCATTATGCCCATACCGATCGAGCTTGACTGCAAGAACGGCAAGCACCAACACCGTCACAGCCGTTCGCGGGCGGTACAATCGAAAGGTTGAGAATTTTTGAGGACCTCGCGTGTCCAAATTGTTTACAAAGGAATTTTCGATGTCCAATACGCTTACCGAATGGTTCCGTCACGTTCCCGAAGAAAAATGGCTCCGCGATCCCGCCGCCAGCCGTGCCGATGCACAAGCCATTTGGGAAAAGCTCGAGCTCAAAGCCGGCGTGCGTGTGTTCGAATGCCCCTGCGGCAAGGCCGATCTGAGCTTTCCGCTGGCGCGCCTTGGCGCCAACGTCAGCGGCATCGATTTCAATTCTCACTTCGTGAGCGCCGCCAAAAACAAATTCTCCCGAGCTGGGCTTGCCGGCGAATTCAAAACCGATGACATGCGCACGGCACAGTTCCCCGAACAGATGGATCTCATCATCAATTGGGCAAGTTCCTTCGGCTACTTCTCGGACAAAGACAACGCCGATTTGCTCGCCCGATTTGCCAAGAGCCTGGTCGAAGGCGGACGTCTTCTCATTGAAGTGGCTAATCCTTCGCGTGTTCTGGCCGGTGAGGCCACCCGCATCATCGCTTCCGGCGAACAGGTTTGCGAGACGTGGGACGCTGAATCCAAGCGCGCTACCGTCATCTTCCCTGCCACGCAGTTCCGCGGTCCGGTGTCGGCAAGCGTCCGCGTTTACACGTGCGACGAATACCGTTCAATGCTGGCGGCTGCAGGCCTCAAGCTCGTGGACTTCTACGGTCAGGGCTTTACGGAATTCACTCCCGAAAGCACCCGTCTGATCGTGCTGGCTCAGCGTTAATTTCTTTTTGCAAAAATTCATTTCGTTTTAACGCTTTTTTATTCCGGCAGTCCTATAAAGTAGTGCTATAGGTCGGGCCGCTGCATAAAGCGGCGGCCGCCTTTTCGTACTCGAAAGGAATTGCTATGGCCGGATCAAAAGTCCTCAAGCCTGTCGCGGGCGTTGTCATTCTCGTGGGTCTGTATGCCGCAGCGGGCTATATCGGTGTACCCGCGGGCGTGCGCTGGGCGGTTTCGAACGTTGTGCCAGATGCCCTGGGCGGTCGGGACGCCACCGTCGGCGACGTTTCGTTTAACCCCTGGAACTGGTCGCTTGAAATCAACGACCTGGCGATCAAATCAGCCAACGCACCGAAGAACAATCTTCTTACCCTTAAGCATCTGTCGGCCGATCTGAGCGGCAGCACGCTCACCGAAATGGCTCCGATCGTTGAATCCATCACGGTTGACGGTTTCAACATGCACCTAACCGCCAATGAGGCCAACAACAAGGAAGCCAAAGAAGCCGTCGAAAAAGCGCCCGCCGACGCTTCGACCTCTTCCGGGCTTCCCGCCTTCTCACTTGCCAACGTACGCGTCACCAACAGCAGCGTAAGACTGACGAATGCTCAAAATGGCGCCGACGTCAAGATCACCGACATTGATTTCGCGCTTCCCATCTTGTCGACGCTGCCCTCTTCGAGCAAGGCTTCCATCAACCCCAAGCTTTCTCTCAAGGTTGACGGTACGCCGATTAACGCCGAAGGCACGCTCAAGGGCGAAACGGCAACGATGTCCGTGAAGATCGACAAACTCAACGTCGCCAAGCTCCTCAGGGCCGCGCCCGTCACTCTGCCCGTAGCCGTCGAAAAGGCTTCGGCCTCGTGCGACTTGCATGTGTCCTTCGACATGCCCAAGTCCGGCGTCTCCGGCATCAAGGTAAGCGGCACAGCTTCGGCCAGCGACCTTGACGTTCGCGATGCCAAGAACAAACCGTTCGTGAGTGTCAAGTCCGCTTCAATTGACCTCAAGAATGTTGACGTTTCGGCGCAAAAGGCCGAAGTCAACAGCGTCAAGATCGTGCAGCCCTCGATCAAGCTTGCAATCGCTTCGCAGGCAAAGTCAACGCCGGCCAAGACCTCCGGCTCTGCCTCTTCAACATCCGAAGCATCTTCCGGCGCAGCCTGGAAGTGGTCCGTCGGCTCGGCTCAGATCAGCAACGGCTCGGTGCAAGTCACGGATACCAGCCTCAAGCCTGCGGCCACGCTTTCCGTTTCTGCGATCAATCTCGACGCCAAGGGATTCTCCTCGGACAAGGGCAAGACCGGCACATACTCGGCCAGCGCCAACGTTGCGCAAGGAAAGCTCTCCTCTGCGGGCAAGCTCTCGATTCTGCCGCTGGCTGTCAACGCCTCCACCGACGTGAAGAATCTGCACTTTGCCACCTTCAATCCGTGGATCAAGGCTCTTGCGGGCGCTCAGCTCACCAAGGGCACAGCCGACGTCAACGGCAAGGTTGATCTGAAGTCCGACAAGAAACTGGCGCTCAAGTGGAACGGCGATTTGGCCGTCTCGAATCTGGAAGCCAAGAATGCCTCAGGCAAGACGCTGATGACCTGGACGCAGGCCAAGGCCACCGGCGTGGATCTGCAAAGCCTTGACCCCGTCAACATCGCCGTAAAAAACCTTACTGTCAAGGAACCGGCCAAGCAGGTTACCAAGAACGTCAGCAAGGCCGCGGGTCTGATCGGTGCCATCGCAGCTTTGACCGGACATGAAAACACGGCCGAGCGCGCTCAGAAGGCGGCGGAAATCGCCTCTTCGGACATCTCGCTCTCGAACCTTGTTTACAAGGACGGCAAGTTCAGCTTAGTTGAAAAGAGCAAAAATGCTTTGGCCGGCATTGTGCTTGAGGCACTTAACAATGTCTTTGCAACCGACGGCTCCAGAAAGTAAGACCAGCTGACCGACCTTAAGGCAACGGCGTCAAGGAAATTATTCCGAGACGCCGTTTCTTGTTTCTGCCACCTCTCTTTTTCTGGTTCATCGCACTCGGTTGTAGAAATTGTCAAATTGACGCCAAAAGAGCATGGCTCCCGCAAGCCAAGTCACGGCGGCACACGTGCCGATAATGACCGTTGCACGCACCCAGGGCATCCCGTTGGCCTGCCGCGTCAAGGCCAGATCAATTGCCGTGTAGAGCCACTCAAAGCCCGCACAAACGAGCAACATGCCGCAAATGACAGCGCAATAGCGGTGACGGACGAACAAAAGTACGACCGGAATCAAAGGCAGAAGCGCAATTTCCAACCCCCACCCATGGAAAAGCAGATGCGCGCCGAAGAGAACAAAACACAGCACCGGGAAAATCAGAGCCAAACGAATCACGGCCGATCTCCTTTTGTTGCTGCATTGTCGGCAGTCGGAACCTCTCGAATCGGAGTGACTTTTTTCGGTTTTCCGCGCGGCTTTTCAGGCGGTGTCACCGTGAGCGACTTCCAAAGATGCTCCAGAGAAAGAATCGGATGCTTGAACATGACCCGCATCACTTCGGAAATCTTTTCTCGGTACGCAGGCTTGTAGCAATGGACCTTGCATTTGGCGCAGACGGGCTTTCCTTCCTTAAAGGGACAGCAGGCAAGCCGCTTCATTGCATAGTCGGCCAATTCCTGACAGGACCCGCACAATGCATCGCCTTGCAAAGCGTGATGCGCACGGCAGTAGATACGGATCATGGCAAGCACGGTGTCGGCTTCGCGCTTAAGCGGCCCTGCTTCGAGGCGCTTGAGTCGATCGTCGGTTTGTTGGGAATGTTGCTGCATGAATGCTCTTGACAAGGACGTTGGAGTTGCAGGCAATCTATCCCGTGCGCCTTAAATGAGTCTTGTTTTCTGTATTTATAAGGATTTTCAGGGCCATTGGCCTACCCGATTGGCCTACCTTGAGCATTCGATACTGCGCCGAAATCACCCCCGAAGCACCGATCGAAATCAAGTTTTCAAAGCCGCAGTGTTGTAATTTATCCTAGGGTTAACCCCCCCCCTAAGCCACTTTCTTTCACGGTTTTCTTGTCAGCCAAAAACAGCGGGTGCGATCATCGTCCCGTCCTGCAAGGACTCCGCCGGTTTGAGTTGCGTCTTCGCAAGAGTCCGCATTCTCATGTTCCGACCGGCGGTTTTTGCAAAAACTCAACTCTTGCAAGTCTTTTAAAGACTAGGAGAAATAATCATGAAAAAGACTTTGGCTGCTGTCGCCGTCCTCGGCGCTTTTGCCGGTTCTGCTCTGGCTGCTGACGTTCAGCTCTACGGCATCGTTGATACAGGCGTTGGCTACAACCACGTTGACATGGACTCTTTGGATGGTGTAAGTCTCTATAACGATGGTAAAGCCGTTTACTCCTTTGCGGATTCAGACTCCTTCTCCATGATGTCCGGCCAAGCTTCTGGCTCTCGTTGGGGCTTGAAAGGTACTGAAGACCTCGGAAACGGTTTGACGGTCGGCTTCATTCTTGAAGACGGCTTCACTTCCGATAACGGCGCAGATAGCGCCCCGATGTTCAACCGTGAGTCGAGCCTCTTTGTTCAGGGCGGCTTCGGTAAGTTTGCCATGGGTCGCATGGGTTCCCTTAACAACGGCCAGTCTTCCTGGGCTAAGGTCGGCATGGTCAGCGCCTTCGGTACTTCCGATTGGGGCGGATACTCCGCACAGCTCGGCAACATCTTCTCCCTGGCCGGCCAGTGGGACAACATGGTCGCCTACGAAACCCCGAGCTTTGCAGGCTTTAAGGTGTACGCTCAGTATGCCATGGGTTCGAATGACAACGAAAACGAATCCTCCAGCGATCGTTACTATGCTATTGGCGCCACCTATAACAATGGTCCGTTCGCCGGCTATTTTGCTGTTGACTCCATCAACTACCAGACCTCCGGTGCAAAGATTGATGACAAGTTCATTGACGACAGCCTGACCGTTACATTAGGCGGCAGTTGGGACTTTGAAGTAGCCAAGGTTTACTTCGGTGCTCAGTACTTCGATGAAGTGAAGCTGTCCTCTATCGGCGGCATCACCAAGACGACTGTGAGTGGCGTCGACCTGAGCAAACTCGGCGGCCCCGACATCACCGTTGGTGCATTGCTCAAAGTTAAGGGCTACGGCATCAGCCTGACTGCAGACGCCCCCGTCGCCGGCGGCAAAGCCATGTTCGGTGTAGGCTATGTCGATGCCGAAGCTGCTGACAGCACTCAGGATTTTCTTAAGGATAAGAATGTCGATGCCGACCTTGATCTCAAGCGTTATGTTGTGAGCGTCGGTTACGACTATCCGTTCAGCAAGCGTACCGACGTTTATGCGATCGCCTCTTACATGCAGGATCAAGTGGATGCAGGGACCTCTGAGGATTGGGATCCGTCTGCTTACACCCTGTACGTTGGCCTGCGCCACAGGTTCTAATCTGACAATCTCATCCTGAGATTTACTGATTAGCAACAACCCGCTTCGGTTTCGGTTGAGGCGGGTTTTGTACATCCGGGTTTTGCCAAAATTTCGGCCTCATCTCGGGCATATAATCGGACAAGAGTTTCTTTTTCGGACTTTCCTCTCAATCCTCGTTAACACGCCTCCGAGACCATGCTCCAATCGTGCTGGATGCTTGTGGCTTCGCTTTTATTTGCGACCATGAGTTCACTTGTCAAGATTTCCGCTGCCGAAGTCGGCACGTTTGAGATCGTGTTCTACCGCTCACTGATTGGCTTGGCCTTTATCTCGACGGTGATGTTCATCCAAGGACAAACGCCGCACACCAAATATCTCTTCGGCCACATCAAACGTTCCGTACTGGGGACACTGGCTTTCACCATCTGGTTCTTTACGATGGGGCATTTGCCGCTGGGAACCGCCGTCACGCTCAACTACACGGCACCGCTTTTCATTGCCGCCACCTTTGTAGTCACGGCTCTCATGCATCACCAAAAGGCGCCATGGTCACTTGCTGCAGCCATTTGTGTGGGTTTTATCGGCGTGTGTCTGATCCTGCAGCCTTCGATTGCGTCTGACGAGCTTCCTTACGCGTTATTGGGCCTTTTTGCAGGCGCTCTGGGTCCCTTCATCTTCTTTCAAATCGCCGAACTCGGTCGCTTGCGTGAGCCATCGCTTCGCATCGTGTTCTATTTCTCGCTTGTCGGAACAATCTGGGGATTGGCCGGTTGCTACGTACTGGAGGGCGGCCTCAAAACGCACGACATGGATGTCTGGACCGGTCTGCTTGGCGTTGGCATCACGGCAGTGCTCGCACAGGTGGCCATGACGCGCGCCTTCGCCTACGGCAATATGATTTTGGCCGCCGGTTGCACAGCAAGCGTCATCACCAAACGACAGCGCCATCCCGCCGCCAAATAAGAGAGACACACACGTCTGACATCGGGCGTGAGTTTTTTCACTGTTGCGAGGATTTCTCAGTCTGCGCTTCTTTTCGCTCTTGCTCAGCCGCATATGCCCCCGTCTGAGCCAATCGCTCATAGACTGGGTTATCCATCGACATCTGAGAAAGCAGGTATTCAATGCTTTCTCGAGCCTCTTTCCAATGTCCGAGCTCTAAAGAACTGATGGCATAGAGCTCTCGAGCGGACAAAAGCTTGTTGTCAATCGCAAGCGCCTGATCAAGCACCGCCAAACTTTGGGTGTACGTTTCCTTGGTTTCCTGGCTGATCAAAGCTGCGGCGTATTCCACCAAAACGTTGGCATCCTTGGCAACGAATCCGCCGAGATCAACGGCTTTTTTATACGCGTCGGCAGCTTCCTTCCATGCTTGTTTATGCACCTTAAGACGTGCGAAAAGAACCCATGCTCGTTCGTCTTTGCCATTGTCCTTGAGGTAGGCGCCAAGCGACTCTTCATCATAGAGGCCTTCAGTACTGCCGAGTGTTCCATCGGCCTGCATGATGCCCTGTTTGGGAGAGTCAGAAACAAAATTGATCAGCGAAGGCGAACCCAGGCCTTTGTAGAGAGCAAACGCGCTTCCGGCCACCACAACAGCCAAACCGACAGCAAAGGCTTTGCCAAGCGGCGCAACACGTTTCTCGCGTTTTTCGTCGATCGCAAGTTCTTCAAGTGCACGACGCTGAACGTCAGTAACACTCGACTCGTAAATAGAATCGGTGACAAGTCCTGCCGCGCGTTCTTCATCCAGCACGCGCAACTGTTCTGCAAGCGCTTCTCGAGAAAGCTCCTGCGTGAGGCTGCCGTCTTCGTCCGGCGCTTTGCGCATCAGCGCCCATAGAACGGCAAACACCGCCACAGCGCTCAAAAGCGCAGCAACAATCCAAAAAGTCGTTTCAAAAGTCATGTGCCCGATTTTACGTTGAAAAAAGGGCGCCTCGAAGAATCGGGGCACCCCTTTTCGTTCTAACTACGGAAGCGGATTACTTCTTGTTCTTTGCGGCAATAGCGTCGCGCAGAATCTTCGTAGCCTTCTGGGCTGCGTCAGCAGACTTGGCAAGCGAGAGCTGAGCGGCCTGCGGATTGTGGAACCATGCACCGTTCACAGCCGTCCACCATTCCCAATTGGTGTGGGCAACGGAGTGCAGTTCACGAGCCTGGTTGAGGACTTCGTCGCTAACGCCCATTGCCAGAGCAAGGTCAAAGGCGTTGAACATGTCGGTCATGCGGCTTTCAGCTTCGCGCAGTTTACCGTCGTAGTAGCCCTTCATACCGTCGATCACGCGGTTGAGCTGCTTCTCGGTCTTGTCCTTGTGGCACTGCAGGCAGGTCTGCTTCATGTAGTGACGCGGAGTCGTCGACCAGTGGCTGGTGTAAACCTTGCCGGTCTTCTTATCCTTCATCTTGGGCATGTGGCAGTCTGCGCAGCCGACGCCGGCCTTGTCGTGCGTGGAATTCCAGTACGTTTCAACGTCGGGGTGCTGCATCTTGGTGAGAGCGGCGCCGGTGACGTTGTGCTTGAAGTCCTTGAAGCCGACCTTGGCGTAGAACTCGTCGATCTTCGTGACATCAACCATCGGGAAGAGGTTGGTGCGAACGTCGCTCATGCCGATAGCCTTACCGGTCTTCGGATCAAAGCCCGGGTTGCAGTTGTACTCAACGTGGCACTGAGCGCACATCAGCTTGCTGTCGGCCTTTTCCATCGTGGCGATCTTGCGGGTAAAGCCGCGAACGCCCATGTCAATCACGTTGATCTTGGTGGCCTTCGGATCTTCGCTGTAAAGGCTCGGAATATCCGTACGGGTCAGAGCCTGAATCAGACCGTCGCGAACGATACGCGGCTGGGTGCTGTGCGGATCGTGGCAGAAGTTGCAGTTGACCGCATGGTTGATACTGCGCATCACGTCAACAACGTTGGACTGGCGCGAGAACTTGGCTTCGGGATGCTTTTCGCCGAGGTATGCCCAATCGAGCATCAGGTCGGTCGACTTGCAGGTCCAGCAAACCGGGTTGCCTGCAGCGGCCGTACCGGCACGACGCGGCTTCTGCGCATTGTCTTCGGGATACTTGTCGTTGATGACGTCCCAAACGCGGAAGGCACCGTCGCCCTGACCGAGGTACATCCAGCCTTCCTTCGGTTCGAAGCGGCCGCCGAAGGCGCGGTCGCAGAGATACTGGTCAAGTGCGGCAAACGCGTGGCTGCGGGGCAGATCGTGTTCCTTCGTGAAGCCGTGGGCACCCAGGGCGCGGTCGAAGAACGGGTTCGGAGCAACGCTGGCGCTGTTCTTCTTGGAGAAGCGCGGAATACGTTCTTCGTTGATCTTGTACATGGAATTGAACTGCGCGGGATGGCAGGAACCGCAGGTCTTGGGATCCATGCTCGTCACCGGACGCGTATCCTTGCTCGGAGCGCTCACGTGCTTGGTAAGGCCGGAGTGGCAGCTCGTGCAGGAAATCTTCTTGTGAGCACCGGACTTGTGGAAGCCACCGATATTGCTGTGGCAGGCCACGCAAGTCTTCGTGTCAACTTTTTCAGGAGCCGCGTTAACGGCGGGAGCAAAAGCCACCGCCACTGCAAGTGCTACGCAGGCCTGAACGAAATTGTGCTTTGTCATCTCGTCTCTCCTTATCGCGACTTCTCATGCTTGGTTTGGAATCGGAATGCGCTTGGGGTCGCTTCCGCGTGTAAAAGTCGCTTGACGGATTTTCTCACAGAAAAAAATACTGTCAATTCAGCATCTTTCCTCACAAATTAGCCTACCGTTTCAATCAGTTTTTCACTTCCGATTCTTATGCCTGTCTTAAAACCCGCATAAAACAGGCCTTAAGACAGAATTAACATAAAAAACCGCAGAAGACTTTTCATCCACTGCGGCTTTCCATGCTAGGGTAATCACTAGCTCCAATTTCGTCATCCGAAGGCAATCAGGCCAATTTTTGACCTCTCAAACCTGCTTTGACCTACTTTGACACTCACTCAGAAACAACGTGACGTCCGATCAAATCGTGTTCACGACTATCGGTGATGCGCACGTCCACGAAATCTCCGGGATTGAGATGCTTGTCTGTCGTCACATACACCACGCCGTCAATGTCCGGCGCATCAGCCGTCGTGCGACCAACGGCAACGCCGTCTTCGTCCTCGGGTTCGTCAATGATGACACGCCTGACGGAGCCCACTTTCTGCCTGAGGATCTCAGACGAAATCTCAGCTTGCACTTCCATGAAGCGACGACGGCGATCTTCTCTCACTTCGTCAGGAAGCTGTCCGGGTAAAGCATTGGCCTGAGCGCCTTCCACGGGACTGTAGGCAAAGCAGCCGACGCGATCCAGACGCGCTTCTCTCAGGAAGTCCAACAGATACTCAAACTCTTCTTCCGTTTCTCCGGGAAAACCGGTGATAAAGGTCGAACGGATCGTGATATCGGGACACACCGCACGCCAAGCCGCGATGCGCTCGAGATTCTTTTCGGCGCTTGCTGGACGCTTCATGGCCTTTAGCACGCGGGGATGAGCATGCTGAAACGGCACATCTAGGTACGGCAAGATCAGACCCTCTGCCATCAGCTCAACCACCGCGTCCGTCGACGGATACGGATACACATAATGCAGGCGTACCCAGGCGTCGAGCTTGCCAAGTTCCCGAGCCAATTCAAGCAATCGAGTCTTAACCGGACGTCCTCCCGCAAACCCCATTCGATACTTCACGTCTAAGCCATAGGCTGCCGTATCCTGGCTGATCACCAAAAGCTCTTTGACACCGCCCTTGACAAGGTTTTCTGCTTCGCGCAGCACCTCGCCAATCGGGCGACTCACCAAATCGCCGCGCAAGTCCGGGATGATGCAAAACGTGCAGTGATGCGAACAGCCTTCGCTAATCTTTAGATAGGCGTAGTGCGCCGGCGTGAGCTTCAACCCTGCCGCCGGTACCAAATCGTCAAAAGGCTCGTGCGGACGCGGCAAATGCGCGTGCACCAACGCGAGCGTCTCCTCCAGACTGTCCGGCCCTGTGATACCGAGTACCCTCGGAACGCGATCCATCAGCCAGTTTTCGCCGTTGGCGTTTTTCTTGCCGCCCAGGCATCCAGTAACAATCACACGACCGTTTTCACGCAAGGCCTCCGTGATGGCCTCCAGACTTTCGGCCACCGCCGCGTCAATGAATGCACAAGTATTGACGATCACCAGATCGGCTTCCTTGTAGTCGGCGGCAATAATGTAGCCTTCGGCACGCAGTTCCGTCACGATGCGCTCGGTGTCCACCAAAGCCTTGGGGCAGCCCAAGCTCACAAAGCCAACGCGACCGATTCGCCCTTTTTGCATTCCTGCCATTGTTATTCCTTACTTTTCGATCCAAATGACGGCCGCGTGCCGCCCGGTCTGTTCGCCGTCGCGGCGATAGCTGAAGAAACGCTGTGCATCGGTGACGGTTGAAAGAGCGCAATCCTCAATATCTTCGACGCCGACTTTGTTCAAGGCCGCCTTGGCATAGGCTGCCAAATCCACACAGAATTTTTCGTCCTTAGGCTTGATGCCGTCGGCAACTTCAGGATAGTTGGTACGGAACACATCGGCCACTTCAGTCCCAACTTCAAAGTCATCAAAACCGATGCGCGGTCCGAGCCAAGCCTTGAGCTTGCAGTCGGGAACCTTGTCACGCATCGCTGCGACAGAGGCTTCGATCACGCCGGCAACCAGACTCTTCCAACCGGCGTGAACAGCGCCAACAACTCGTCCCTGCTGGTCGGCCAACAGCACCGGCAGGCAGTCGGCCACCTGCACCACGCAAACCGTTTCCGGTTGCGTCGTGATTTGTGCATCGGCCTGGACAGATTCGTCCGTCACATCTTCTGCGTTTACCACCGCAATGCCATGTACCTGCGTCATCCATCGGGGTTCCGACGGGCACAAATCAGCCACAATCGAGCGATTCATGCGCACGCAACTGCTGTTGTCACCCACTCGGCTGCCGACGTTCAGCCCCATGATGCCGTCAACGCCACCCCACGGCCCAGAGGAAACGCCACCCAGACGCTCTGTGAAAAAAGCCTTGACGCCGGCACCGAATTCGGGACGAATCACGCCGAGTTCATTCTTCCAGTTGATCATTTGTTTTTCTCCATTGCGGTCTGTTCGTTTGATTCGGACCGCCTTCCATTCTTTCGTCAATCGTCGGCTTCGCCTTCGTAGACCATCGGCCCGAAGTCGGGCATTTGAGGTGCGGCATTTTCTTCAAAGACCGTCACCGGCGCATCAATCGGCCCGAAATCCAAAGCCTCCATCAGCTCGCACATATCCTCCGGCGGCGGCGCAAACCACTCGCAGGTTTCACCCGTGCGCGGATGCTTCAGAATCAAGCGACTCGCATGCAGCGCCTGACGGTTGAAAGCCGCTGCGACTCCGGCTTCATCCGGCAGCGCCGAAGCATTGGTTCGATAAAGCGGATCGCCCAACAGCGGCAGCCCCACACTTGTCAAATGCACACGGATCTGATGCGTGCGACCTGTTTCCAGACGACAGGCCACCCAACTCACCATGCGACCGGCCACGCGGGTCGAATCCACAAGCCGCACACGTGTTTTGGCCGGACGACTGCCCTGACCGCCGCGACAGCAGAACTTAATGGGCGAGCGCGGATCGCGACCGATGGAACGATCAACGTACCCGGCTTCTGGCGCAAGTCCCAGCACAATGGCCCAGTATTCGCGTCCCACGGTGCGTGCCTGAAGCTGGCGAACCAGATCCGTACGAGCCGCCTCATTGCGCGCAACCACCATCAATCCCGACGTTTCCTTATCCAAACGGTGCACAATGCCCGCGCGGCTCACGCGCGCCAATTCCGGATAGCGGAAAAGAAGTCCGTTTAAAAGCGTTCCGTTCCAGTGTCCGGCAGCGGGATGCACCACAAGCCCCGCGGGCTTATTGACTACGATGATGTCATCGTCTTCGTAGAGCACTTCAAACGCGATGCCGTCTTCGGCCACATATGCCGTGTCTTCGGGAGCAGGCTGCGGCGTGACGACCAATTCGTCGCCGTCTGCCACTTTCATGCGAACGCCCGAAGCAGTTTCTCCGTTGACGAGCACCGCCCCGGCTTCAATCCATTTTTGAAGGCGAGCACGACTCACCGACGGAATCAATGTGGCCAGAACCTTATCGAGTCGCTCTCCTACAGGAAAACCTTCAATTTCATAGACGTCTGGCTCTGCGGTATTATCCACATCATCTTCAGATTCAAGCGCTTGGACGGGCTCTTCGCAGATATAATCGCCCAATTGATTTTCAGGTTGCTTTTTCGTGGTCATGAATTCCAGTAATTTAGTGCGTCTTACAAAAATTTCCCTGCTCTGCACGGCAGTCGCCTTGAGCGGCTGCTCCTGGCTGCAGTCCATTGAAATCGATCCTACCCGCGATTGGACCGCCAATCAGCTTTACACCGAAGCCCGTGCGGCCGTCAGCGAAGGCACCTGGGAAGTGGCGCGCGACTACTATACCAAGCTCGAAGCTCGCTATCCTTTCGGCTCTTACGCTCAGCAAGCTCAGATTGATCTGGCGTACGTCAACTATAAAGACGACGACGCTGCCGGCGCCGTTTTGCAGCTCGATCGCTTCCTTCGCGCGTATCCCAATCATCCCAACAGCGACTACGCACTTTACTTGAAAGCGCTTGCCACACTCAACGAGCGCGACGGCTGGCTTGCCGAACTCACCACACAGGACCTCGCTGACCGCGATGCTCAGGCCGCCCGCGATGCCTTTGACATTTTCAAAGAACTCGTCGCCCGTTTTCCGGACTCCCGCTACGCGCCTGAAGCTCGTCGCCGTATGCACGAACTGGTCAATGCTCAGGCCGGCCATCAGCTTGCCACGGCCCGCTTTTATTACGACCGCAAAGCCTACATCGCCGCCATCAACCGCGCCAAAGTCGTGATTTCTGACTTCCAGACAACGGCCGCTCGCGACGATGCGTTATTGTTGATTGCCGATTGCTATCACGAACTGGGCATGTACGATCTTGAAAAGGATACGCGCCGCGTCATCGAACTCAACAAGGTCAAACCCAAGGCTGAAGAAGACGATTCCTGGCTGCCGAGCTTGTGGTAAATCGGCTTTTTCTTCGCTTCAAAACGCCTCGCTTTTGCGAGGTGTTTTGTTATGCCCGCTTGACGATAGCCTGCGGCAAATTACCCTGCAGATAGTCCTTGGCCCAGGTAAGGCCCACCAACGTCTTTACGTCCGTAATTTCTCCGTTGCGTGTCTTGGCAATGGCCTCTTCAAACGACAGACGATGCAACGTGAGGAACTCGCCCGCATCAAGCTTTTGGCCGTTTTCTGCAGTGCGAATGCCCTGCGCGAGATAAATGACGATGCGCTCGTTGCTGTAACCGATGGCATTGTGGATCGTGCCGAGCTCAACCCACTTCTCAGCCGCAAGACCGGTTTCTTCCTCGAGTTCTCGGCGAGCCGTTTCAAACGGATCCTCACCCTTGTCTATTTTGCCTGCCGGAATTTCCCAGAACGCTCGATCCAGGGGACAGCGCCATTGGCGCTCAAGCACCGTGCAGTTATCGTCATCGAGCACAACGATCGCTGAAGCTCCCGGATGCAAGATCATTTCGCGTCCCGAGGTTCTTCCATCGGGTAAGTGCACGGCTCGACGAACCACATGCAGCAGTCTGCCCGAATAGACTTCCTCTTCGGAAACAACCTTTTCTTCGAGGCTCTTGTCGATCGTCGCAAGTTCCGTTGTCATAGTCTTCTCTAATCGTTGTAGTTCTGTCGGGGTTTGCCGCTTCGCATGTCGTTTTTCATGAGACGAGACTGATCGCGCTTCCATTCACGCTTGCTTTCATCGTCGCGTTTTTCAAATTCTCGCTTGCCTCGACCAAGCGCCAGCGCCAGTTTGACGCGTCCCTTGGAAAAATGCAGGTCAAGCGGTACCAACGCGTAGCCCGAACGATCAACTTTACCGACCAAACGATCAATCTCGCGGCGGTGCATCAGAAGCTTACGCGTACGGGTGATTTCTGTTTTTTCATGCGTACACACTTGATCGGCAGGCGTAAAGCTCGCATTGCAGAGAAACAACTCCCCGTCGCGCACATACACATGCGACAGATTGATCGTGGCGCGACCGGCTCGGACACTCTTGACTTCCCAGCCGCGCAACTGCAACCCAGCCTCGAAACGCTCCTCGATCGTGTAGTCGAAAGTCGCGCGTTTGTTGCGAATGAGCGGCGTTGCATTGTTTTTATTTTTTGCCATTTCGTCTTTGTTTTTTCTTTCCTTTTTGGATGCGGCGCAATTCTACCAAGCCAACGCGAACCCCCGTCTGATTTTTGAGAATCAATTCATCGTGCCTATTTGACAATTCCTCTGCTTTTCCAGAAATAGCAAAATACTGTCTGTTTTTCTCATTTCGGCAAAGACGAACCGCAACGCTAACACGTTGGGCCAATGATACGCATCAATGAAACGCTTCCTTTTCAAGGAGTACACAGATGATGACTCGCAGACATTTTGCATTGGCTTCGGCTGCCGCTCTTGCAAGCGGTGCCGCCGGATCTCTTTCGGCCGCTCCGATTCCAAAAGATTTCGACACGGTGTTCCCGCAGGGTCCGGTCAATCCCTACGGCAAATTCTTCACGGGCACGTCCTACCTCACGATGCTCAACACCGAGCCTGTATTTAATTGCCCGATCGGCAACGTGACGTTTGAGCCTGGCTGCCGAACCTTCTGGCACAAACACACGGGAGGTCAAATCCTTCTGGTTCTGGCCGGAGAAGGCCTTTATCAGGAACGAGGCAAACCGGCGCGCCGCATCAAAAAGGGCGATGTAGTGCAAATCGCTCCTGACGTCGAACACTGGCACGGTGCCTGTGACAAGCACCCCATGACACACATCTCGGTGGAAACCAACGTTCCCAACAACAAGGCGATTTGGCTCGAAGCCGTATCCGAAAGCGATTACGCCGAAGCCAACAAAGCCTGATATACGCTGCTGAACGCTTCCTTCGTCGGCCGGACACTGCAAAGATCAGAATCCGGCCGATTGCATAATCAGAAGCACCGTCGACATCACGGCAATCGAAATCACAACGGAAAGTGAATTCAGGTTGGCTCCCATGCCGACGTCACACCCGAGTTGCGCCGTATAGATCAGACTCATCGCAGGAACCGGCGAAAGGCAAATCAGCACCATGGCGGTTCGCACCTCACCTTCAAATGGCATCAGATAAGCACAGGCAAGCGCAAAGAGAATGCACAGCAGCCAACGGTTGGCCAAGATCTTGACAATCGTTGCCAATTTTTGTCGGTTCATTGAAAGTTCGATTGTCTCGCCGATCATGATCATGGCAAGCATCGTGTTGGCCTGAGCGCCTACTTTCGTAATCGTGGTCACTTCATCGGGGAAACGCAATCCTAGGGCGCTCATGCCGACAACCAGAGCAAAGGTCATCAGAGGTCCGGAACGCACCATCTTGCCTCCGATCACTTTGAGAACATTCAGCAGCGAGCGTTGTTTTTCGTGTGAACCGGCCAAGATCGCAAAGGTCCCGCCGCCGCTCATGATGACGTTCCCCACATCGAACATAAAGGCCGTCATTAGACCGGTGGTCGGATAAAACGCCTGGATGTACGGCACAGCCAACGGACCGATTGAGTAGCCGCACATATTGATGCGCCAAAAGTCGCGCTTTTTCTCGTCAGTATCCTTACGTGTCAGAAACCAGGCATAGCCGAGCATAGCCACGTTCGAAAGAAAACCGAGAAAAACGATCAACAGCATGATCCCTTCGATCTTGATGCCATTGAGATTCGTAATGATGATGCAGGGGATGGTAACGTAAAGAACAAGGCCGCTGACGGCATGAAAAGCGCTTTCCTTCAAAATTCCTCTACGGCGCAGGAACCACCCGAGCCAGATGAAGAAGATAAAGGCCGCAATCTTTGGAAGGCTTTCACTCATTTCTAGTCCTTTGCCGTTTCGTGTCCGTGCTGATGATCGTGACCTCCGGAAGGCAACGCCACGTAATGCACGGCGCCGTCCTCAATACCCGTCTCCGCGATCATTTCCTGAGCCATCGTCGAAATGTTTTTGTAGTTGCCGCGCATCACAACCACCTCAACGCAGCGTTCGTGAGAGGCGTGCACATGCATGCTCGCAATGATGGATTCGTGGTGCTCGTGCTGCTGTTCTGTCATGCGAGCCGGCAAGCTTCTGGCGTGATGATCAAACCCAAAACTCACCACCGCCATACATTCGGTCTGGCTTGAGTCATGAAGTTGTTCCTGCGCCAGTTCGCGACGCAACAGATCGCGAAATGCTTCGGACCTGTTTTTGTAGCCTCGTTTGGCAATCAGTGCGTCAAAAGCTTGAGCTATCTCATCATCAATCGAAATCGTTACTCGCTGCATCGCTGTTATCGGTCGTCACATCACCGGTGCGCCGACATAAGTTGATCGACAAATATGTTTCGGAACGTTTCCGATTCTACTCGTCTCTTTCTCGGGAAAATTCGCTCAATAGCTCGGTTTGACGCAATTGTCGGACGACCTTGAGGTGTATTCTTCAGACTGTCGTCTTTTTTGTTTTTCCTGTCGTGATGCCCCCTCGTCAGTCTTTCCCCAGCCATCCGCGTGTTCGCGACGCCGCAGCGCTCGGGTTCACCTCGAGCTTGGGGCCTTTTGCGGCCAACGGCATCATGCCAGGCTTTCACGCGATGGCCGAGGACTACGGCGTAAGTTTCGTGGCCGTTCAGCAGTCGCTCACGATCTACCTGTTTACCTACGCTTTTTTCAGCCTGGTGGCAGGAAGTTTCTCCGACAGCTACGGACGTCGTCCAACTTTTATCGGCGGCATGCTGTTGTTTGCCGCAGCCAGCGTCGGCGCCGCCTTCAGTCAGTCACTATGGGCTCTATACGGTTGGAGGCTTTTGCAAGGCATCGGTGCGGCTGTCGGTCAAGTCGTCACGCAAGCGATCGTACGCGACAACTGGAGCGGACCGGAAGCGGCTAACGTCAACGGAATGATCGCTTTTTTCTTTGCTGCGGGGCCTGCACTCGCTCCCGTCGTCGGCGGCCAAATCGTCATGCACTTCGGCTGGCACGCCGTGTTTCTTTTCCTGATGGTTTATTCGCTGTCGATTGCGTTCTTCATTTACTTCCGCATTCCGGAGACGCTCAACGCCGCCGACCGCTCTGCCTTTAATCTCTCGGTCATCTGCAGCAACTACGCCAAGGGACTCACTCACGGCGCCTTTATGACGGGCGTTGTCGCTCACGGCATTCTTTTCATGGGCGGCATCCTCTATTCCGCAGGTTCGGCCGACTTCGTCATCAAAGTCATGGGACTTGACGTCGACGAGTTCGGTTGGCTCTCCATTCCGCTCATTTTCGCGTCCTTTGCCGGTGCCTGGGGCTCCATTCGTCTGGCCAAACGTTTGCGCCCCAAACGCATGATCGTCATCGTCTCCCTACTGACTCTCGCGGGCTCCGTACTGGCAGCTGTCTTCGACTACCTCACACAGCCAGGTTTTTTACTTCTTCTGATCGCTCCGGTTCTCTATTCGCTGGGCATGGCGCTTCTGCGTCCGGTCATGATGGCGATGAATCTCGACTACTTTCCGAAGAACCGTGGCATGGCCGCCGCCATTCAACAGTTTTTCATCACCGCATCATTTTGTTTTTCTGCCGCCGTCTGGGTGCCGATCGTGATGGGATCGGCTTGGAAATATGCACTTGCATCCGCTTTCTGCGCTCTGCTGGTTCTATCGCTATGGCTTATTTCCATGCGACTGCGCCCGGAAGCACTCAAACAAGCGGGCACAGTGGAAACCATGCAGTAAGTTACCTGAATTTGCGCCTTTTTACCTGTGTTTTCGAGCCGTTTGCCTTGCGTATGCACTACACTTGCACTCATGCAGAAAACGGCCGACATCATCACAGTTTTTTTCGAGACACAGGCAGACACGGAAGCTTTTGCCCGACGTGTTGCCCAAGCACTTTTGGCGCATGAATCCGCCATTGCTCAACACGGATTCAACCTTCGCTTAAACGGCGGGCTCGGCGCTGGTAAAACAACTTTTACCCGCGCTCTTTTGCGTGCCTGCGGTGTCACCGGCCGTGTGCGCAGTCCCACATTTGAGCTCGTGGAAGACTACGAGATCGGCAAAACGCTCGCATTTCATCACTTTGACTTTTACCGCTTCGAGTCAGCTGAGGAGTTCGATGAAGCAGGTTTTCGCGAGCTCTTTGGACCGGGCATGGTTACGGCCTGCGAGTGGAGTGAAAAAGCTGCGCCCTTTTTGCCTGATGCCGATCTAGAGATCTCTTTGAGCGTGAAGGATCTCTCGCGAGACGCCTCCCTTAAAGCATATACGCCTCTTGGACGCGTGGTCCTGATGGAGGTTTGCGCATGAGCACCACCCGTCGAGAACTGATTCTGGGCGCCGTCGGCGCCGTTGCCGCTCAGCCGCTTCAAGCGCTTGCCGCTCCCCGACTGCAGGTTCGTATCTGGCCGGGTGATGAAAGTACGCGCATTTCGGTTGAGTCCGACCGCAAGCTCAAGTACAGCTATATGGTGCTTCGAAACAAAAAGCCCTATCGTCTGGTACTCGATATCGAAGGCTTGAGGCTGAATGCCAACATCGAAAAGACGCTCAAAAACTTCAACAGTTCGGACAAGTTCATTGCGGGCATCCGCCCCGGTCAGTTCAAGCCCACTGTATTACGCATCGTCTTTGACCTAAAAGACGATGTGCGCGCCGACGTAAACTATTCCAAGCCGATTGCTCAGTTCGGTCACCGCATCATCATCGACCTGGAAGCGACCAACGCTGATACGATGCGCGAGGTCATCGCCAGAACGGGGGCCGATGCCGATCCCGTCAAGGAAATCAAGCGCCAACAAAGCAAACCCAACACCGTCTCGGAAACACAGCGCGTCACTCAGAAGAAACCACCCAAAAAGTCCGGCAAAACCGAAACGCTTGTGGTTGTCATTGACGCGGGCCACGGCGGCGAAGATCCGGGCGCCATCGGCAAGCGTCGTAAAACCTATGAGAAAACGGTGGTGCTTGCCATCGCCAAGAAGCTTGAGGCACAGATCAACCGCACACGCGGCATGCGTGCCGTGATGACGCGCACCAAGGATGTGTTCCTGCCCCTTCACAAACGAGCGGCAGTAGCCGTTAAACAAAAAGCACACATCTTCGTGAGCATTCACGCTGATGCCTGGATCAAACCCGAAGCCAACGGTTCCTCGGTCTTTACGTTAAGCGTGGGGGGCGCCTCTTCGCTGCAGGCACGTTGGCTCGCGCAAACCCAGAACCGAGCCGACGAGATCGGCGGCACAGTTTTTAAGGACGTGGCCTCTCAAGCGCGCAGCACAGTTGTGGATATGCTCGCTGAAACAAAATTGCGCTACGGCATTCAGTTGGGCGACGAAGTGCTCTCGGAACTCGCCAAACTCGGTCCGTTGCACAAGTCGTCCGTCGAATACGCAGAATTTGCCGTTCTGAAAGCTCAGGGCGTGCCGTCCATTCTCGTTGAAACGGCATTTTTAAGTAATCCCAAGGAAGAAAACCGCCTGCGTGATTCCCGACATCAGGCCAGACTTGCCAACGCCATCTTCACGGGGATTCGAACCGCCGTGCGCAAAGACCCGTCCATTCTCAAGCAAACTTAAGAACACCTGCAGCCGGTTCTTTCGATCCGGCTGCTTTTTTAGCTGAAAACAAAAGATACGATATGCCTCTACCCGAAGCTCCCCGCAAACGCGGCACAATTCTCGATGCAAGTGCCTACGGCAAGAAAACAGATGTCTCCGGCACAGAACCGATAGTAAAGCCCGTTTCCCGGAAATCTGCTGCCAAATCCCAAACTAAGGTGCCAGCTGTAAAGGGAACCCGCCGCGTTGCAGACAAGACCTCTCCAAAACCTGCAATCCAAAAGACAGCGAAATCGAGCAAGACCGTCAAGAAAGCTCCTTCAACCCTGGCTGCCACTGCTTCTGAACCAACTGCCGTTATTCCCGAAAAAGCCACCAACGTCGCCCGTCTTCGCAGTCCGCGTTCGAGTTCCACTGGCCAACTGCCGCGCATCTTTGTCCTGGACACCAACGTTTTGCTGCACGATCCGACATGCCTCTTTCGCTTTCAGGAGCACGACGTCTATCTGCCGATGGTCACGCTCGAAGAGCTTGACAACCACAAAACCGGTACAACCGACATCGCTCGCAATGCGCGTCAGGTAAGCCGCACGATTGATCGCTTGATCGAATCAGGCACGGGACCCATTCAAGACGGCGTGGAACTGGCCGCGCTCGGCAACAAAGAAGCCCGGGGCAAACTCTATTTTCAGGACTTCGGATTCAATCCCCGCGAACTGCCGGCAGGCCTTCCACACGACAAGGCCGACAATATGATTTTGGCCGTCGTACGCGCCCTGCCCGAGCTCTTTCCCAATAAGCGCGTGGTGCTCGTGAGCAAAGACATCAACATCCGCATCAAAGCTACGGCGATGGGGCTCACGGCCGAGGACTACTTCAACGACAAGGCCGATCTGATCTTCACCGGCTGCGCTTCGGTCGCACCCGACTTCTGGGAAAAGCAAACCCACAACCTCAAGAGCTGGCAAAGCGACGGCTGCGTTTGGTACAGCTTCGAAGGTCCGCTGGCAATGAGTCTTTCAGTCAATCAGTTCGTCGCGGCGACAGACGGCTCTTTTGTGGGCCAGGTCAAAAGCGTTGCCGAAGGTGTCGCCACGCTTTGTACAATCAAGGACTTCATGCAGCCGCGCAACGCCGTCTGGGGTGTGCACGCCCGCAATTTGGAACAGTCTCTGGCACTGAATCTTCTTATGAATCCGGACATCGATTTTGTAACGTTGCTCGGACAAGCCGGAACTGGCAAAACGCTCATTACATTGGCGGCAGCGCTTGCACAAACTCTGGAAGAGCGCCGCTTTTCCGAAATCATCTTTACCCGTGCCACAGTGAGCGTCGGTGAGGAAATCGGCTTTTTACCCGGCACTGAAGAAGAAAAGATGACCCCCTGGATGGGCGCTCTGGAAGACAATCTGGAAGTGCTCAACAAGGCTGACCGCGGTGCCGGCAGCTGGGGACGAAGCGCCGCGGCCGACATCATCCGTAGCCGCATCCGCATCAAGTCCATGAGCTTTATGCGTGGCAGAACATTCCTAAACAAATTCGTCATTATTGACGAGGCACAGAACCTCTCGCCCAAGCAGATGAAAACGCTCATCACCCGCGCAGGTCCGGGTACCAAGATCGTCTGCATGGGCAATATCGCGCAGATCGATACGCCCTACCTAACCGAGGGTTCCTCAGGGCTCACCTACGTCGTTGAGAAGTTCCGCGGATGGTCCCACGCAGGCCACATCACGCTGCAGCGCGGCGAACGTAGCCGTTTAGCTGACTACGCCAGCGAAGTTCTCTAAACGGCAGCGCCATGAAAAACGGGAAGTCGACTCGTTCGACCTCCCGTTTCTTCATAGAAATTCGGCGCGGAAACCCCTGCATTTATGCAGGGGAGGAAGCGCCGC
>ENA-UOOC01000850-UOOC01000850.1-human-gut-metagenome-genome-assembly--contig:-C48old-NODE-850-length-28330-cov-6.653439_pt1 | contig 28330 bp, 20 predicted proteins | sample MGYA00242469_ERZ724016 | MGnify/ENA metagenome assembly ERZ724016 | reverse complement strand
CCTATCCATTCCAACAACTTTATAATCACCCTTTCACCCCACAACAATAAAAATAGAACTTGTCCCTATCCATTCCAACAACTTTATAATCACCCTTTCACCCCACAACAATAAAAATAAAACCCCAGCTCACACTCACATGGATTGTGCGAACTGGGGTTTTTATTTTGTATTTTATTCTTAACTGCTGCGCAAAACTTATTGTATTGCCTCACAATTCATATAATTCCTTTGCAGCATAATATTTATATATGTAAATATGTTATACACTGCCAGAATTACTGAAGAAGTGTAAGAACACCCTGGTTAGCCTGATTAGCCTGTGCAAGCATAGACTGTCCAGCCTGTGCTAAAATGCTGTTCTTGCTGTAGTTAACCATTTCTTCAGCCATATCTGTATCACGGATACGTGACTCTGCTGTCTGAAGGTTCTCAGAAGCTGTATCAAGGTTGTTGATTGTGTGCTCAAGTCTGTTCTGAACAGCACCCATCTGACCTCTTGCTGCAGATACCTTCTTAATAGCTGCATCAATAGCTGTTGTAGCCTTCTGAGCAGAGTCCTGTGTACTTAAGTCTACATTCTTACCAGCAACGCCAAGTGCATCTGCGCTCATCTCATCAAGTGTAAAGTTCATTGTCTGGCCTTCGTTAGCACCAATCTGAAGAGTAATACCCTTATTGCTTGTTGAAGAACCAGAAGTCTTATTAGTAAGACCTAACTTAGAAGCTGTTGTTCCAGTTGTTCCTGTTGTTGAATCTGTATATTCTCCAAATGAGAATGTTATTTCTTCATCACCTGAGTATTCAACGCTTAATGAACCATCCTTGTTAGCCGTTACAGTAAAATCAGTTGCAGTTAAATTAGTTCCCATTGCAGCATTATATTTTCCTACTGCTGTCTGAATATCTGTCTGTAACTGTGTTGCTGCTGACTTTAATGTGTCACCTTCGTTTATTGCTGCTGTTGTTGTAGCTTTAACCTCTGTACCATTAATTGTCATAGTAAAGCTAGAACCATTTGCTATTGTGCTATTAACTTTCATTGTAGCATCAACAGTATTAGCCTTATTGGCATCTGATTGTCCTGATAATAAAACAGCTCCAAATGAGTCGGTATCTGCTGCTCCTTGTGTTACTGTTGTCGCAGTTGTTCCTACAAAGCCAAATGAAGAATCTTCTCCATCATTATTGCTCTTTATATCTACTTTTCCTGCTGTTGCGTTAGCTTTAACAGTTACTGTCCCCTTAACACCTGCTTCCTTAGCTGCATTGTTAAGTAATGTTTCTAAATCAGTAGCAAAAGACTTTGTCTGAGCATCTGTCATTGCAGATAAATCAACAGAATATTTAGAAAGAAAATCCTTCGCATCACCCTTTGACCAATCTACATTAAATGTGTTTCCATCAATCTCAAATGTATCTGTAATTGTTGAACCTGCTAATCCTGACAAATCCGTTTTAATGCTATTAGATGTCATTGTTGTTGCACTAAATGTTGCAATACTAGCACCATCAAGCTTAGCACCTGTTGATGTAGCTGACTTGCTTCCAAGTGAACCATCAAGTAACTTCATAGTGTTGAACTCTGTTGTATCAGAGATTCTTGTAAGCTCGCTCTGAAGCTGCTCGATTTCGTTCTGTACTGCTTCTCTATCGTCATCTGTCTCTGTTCCGTTAGCTGCCTGTACTGAAAGCTCTCTCATTCTCTGAAGGATTGAGTGTGATTCATTTAAAGCACCTTCTGCTGTCTGGATAAGTGAGATACCATCCTGAGCGTTAGTTGAAGCCTGATTAAGACCTCTGATCTGTCCTCTCATCTTCTCTGAGATAGAAAGTCCTGCTGCATCATCTGCTGCACGGTTGATTCTGTAACCTGAAGATAACTTCTCTGTTGACTTTGACTGAGCTGATGAAACACCGCTGAGCATTCTGTTAGCGTTCATAGCTGACATATTGTGTTGTACTACCATAGTATGTACCTCCGTGTAAATATAATATTTTTCTTAGGGAATCCGTTCCCATATAAGCCTTGTATATATTGTTTTGATATGTCATATCTGACTTATGAATTTAAAAATCAGAAATTTTTAAACTACTCATAATCACATATAAAATACATTTCTAATATGCCATCAACATATCTTTGATACATTTCTGCAACAGCTCAAATATATCTATGGCATATTTCCAACATACCTTAAATGTGTCGCACGACATATCCTCAACCTGCAAGGCTCTCTATAATAAGCAGAATTTCCATGCTAATTCTGCGTATTATCTTTGTTTGACATCTTGTCTTCTTTAATCAGACGGCGTATCTTGTTAAGTGTGTCTGGCGAAAGATTAGACTCTGCATAATAAGGAGATATGAAGCGCGATGCTGTTTTACTTTCCTTCTCTTTATTTCTTGCAAGAACCTTACTTCTCACTATGTTGAGTTCACGCGGTGCATCTATAAGCAAATGTATATTGCCCTCCGAACCGCCTGAATACACAACTCTGATGTCCTTCCCGATATCGATAAACTCGCCGGGCTTAATCGTAAGCTTTAACATATAACCTCCTTGTTAACCTTTATCCGCAACAATTTATATTAAAATGTTGCATCCTTTTGAATTAAATGGAGGATTTGATATGGGAACAGCACAGCCAATAAGAAACGAAAAAGAATTAGAAGCATTTAGAAAGTATTATCTTGAACAGAAGCAGAACTACCGCAACTATGCACTAATATGCCTCGGTGTCAATTCGGCATTGAGAATAAGCGATATTCTTAAATTAAAGTGGAGTGATGTTTACGATGCTAAGAAAAGGTGTTTTAGAAAACACATAATAATTACAGAAAAAAAGACTGGAAAAGAAAACAGAATTGCCATCAATTCCAATACTAAGATGGGATTGCAAATGTACTTAAACAGCCTGCATTACTTTGACGTTGACGAATATATATTTGCCGGACAGAAGGAGCACTCACATCTATGCCGTTCACAGGCATTCAGAATAGTAAAGCAGGCAGCGCAGTCACTCAATATGGAGGATAGAATAAGCTTCCACTCTATGCGCAAAACATTTGGATATTACGCGTGGAAATACGGCACACAGCCAGCAGTACTTATGGATATATACAACCACTCGTCATATGAGATTACTAAGAGATATCTGGGAATTAAACAGGACGATAAAGACTCAGTATTTTTAAGCATTAACCTGTAATTAACATAATCAGAATATAGCGATTTACAAATGGTTATTTTACACCTCATATCCTCTCAAACTGCATAAATACTGATAAAAATAATATTTTATCTAAGCAAAAATACATTTGACAGTATATATGCCAACATAAATAAGGATATGAAAATTGTAATATCACAACCAAATTGATATCAATTGTCATTTCAATTAATATTCTTTTAATTTTATTAATACTTATGGTTAAGTATTATTATGATGTGACGATATAAATTATGTAATTGAGTAGAACAAATATTCAAGGGATGCAACATTTTAATATAAATTGTTGCATCCCTTTTTATAATTATACGAATTATGAAGAATTTTATTCTGTTTTTTAAGAATAAAGCGCATGATACAGCTTTAAGAACTTTTCATCTCTTTCTGCAATAGTCTTACTGTCTTTGCCATCTGAATAATCATAGAAGCCCTTCCTGCTCTTGACTCCATATTCACCTGCATCATAGTGCTCCTTAAGAAGTTCTGGCGGTTCCTTGGAGTCGCACAGGTCTTCACAAAGATACTCACTTACATAATAAAATGTATCGATACCACCTAAGTCAACCACTTCAAGAGGTCCTAAGCATGCATAACGGAAACCTAGTCCATACTTCATGACATCATCAATTCCTTCACTTGATACAACGCCTTTATTTACAAGGTCAAGCGCCTCCCTGAGTACTGCAAGCTGAAGTCTGTTAGCCGCAAAACCAAGAACATCTTTATTGACAATAACTGGTTTTTTATCAATTTTTAGAGCAAGCTGATATATAGTCTGTGCAACCTCATCTGTTGTGTTATCACCTTTAATAATCTCGATAAGTGGAACAAGGTGAGGTGGATTGAACCAGTGCATACCTATAAACCTTTCCGGTTTCTTAACTGACTGCGCTAATCTGTTAATAGATAATCCGGAGGTGTTGGTTGTAATAATTGCATCATCATTTATAATTTCTGATATAGTTTTATAGAATTCATCCTTAATCTCTACCTTTTCAGTGAGATTTTCAGCCACAAAGTCGCAGCTCTTAAAACAGTCGGTTGAAGTTGTGTATGTTATAGAGCTTAACAGCTTATCCGCGGCCTCCTTATCCATCTCACCGGACTTTACGAGGGTTTCCACATTTTCTTTAATTCTGTCCTCCGCTTTCTTAAGGCTCTCTTCTCTATGGTTATACAGAGTTACATTATCAAAATACTTTGCATATATCTGCGCCATGGACGAACCCATTATGCCTGCACCTGCAATTACAATATTATTAATTTCCATAATAGACCTCTTTTCCGCACACGTTTTTTGCGCATAGTGGGTTTGTGTTAAGTGTGCATAACACAATCCCGTTTATAATAATTTTATATCAAAGCGGAGCGACTCTTGTGCATCACTCCGCTTTATTGCCAAAATATATTAATCAATATATCTTTTATACCAATCAGTCACCTCATTTGTTATTGTGTATAATTCGCCTTTTTTATATATGGCAAAACGATTAAATGCTTCTGTATCTGGTATTCCATGTCCACCATGTTCCACTCTGTAAGCAATTCTTTGTTTTGCTATTTCTACTGTTTCAACACCTACATAATGAACTTCAACTTCATAACCCCGTGATTTTGCTATATCTATATTTTTTAATATAGAATTTCCACATAAAGTTGTAATTTCTTTATGTCATTATATATAGCTGAGTATTTATTAACATCACACACACTCATCCCTCCCTATTCTATAAGTATAACAGATATTATATCTATCGTGAATATAATAATTCCCAGATAAATATTCTCATAAATATCCGTAAGAAAACGGAGCGACACCCGCGTATCACTCCGTCCTCAAGAGAAAAAACTTATAGAAAAATAGCAAATAACCTAACTCATAATATCTATATTAATTCACTATTAGAAATCTACTTCTGTATCATAGTAGCAGCACTTAAGGAGCCTCTCCATCTCTTCCTGACTTGGCTGACGTGGATTAGAACCTGTACATGCATCCTTAATAGCATTAGCAGCTACTTCTGGAAGCTTAGCAAGGAATTCATCTTCTGGAACAATTCCCTGTTCTGCTGGAAGACCACCTTCACCATAGTTCTTAATGCACTGTGGAATATTAAGCTCATCATTCATCTTACGAAGCATTGCGATTAAGTTATCAATCTTAGCTTCTGTTGTATCGCCACCTAATCTTAAGAAATCAGCTATGTATGCATAACGCTTAGCTGCTGTCTCATCCTTAGAATTGTACTTGATAACCTTTGGAAGATACATAGCATTAGCTGCACCGTGGATAATATGTCCGCCTTCAAATGCTGCACCAGTCTTATGTGCCATTGAATGAACGATACCAAGTAATGCGTTAGAGAATGCCATACCTGCAAGACATTGTGCGTTGTGCATTGCATCTCTCTTCTCCATATCTTCATTATATGAACCAACAAGGTCATCCTTAATCATCTTCATAGCGTGAAGTGCAAGCGCATCTGTGTAATCACAGTTAGCTGTAGATACATATGCTTCAATAGCATGTGTCATCGCATCCATACCTGTATGTGCTACAAGCTTCTTAGGCATAGTTTCTGCAAGCTCTGGGTCAACGATAGCTACATCTGGTGTAATCTCAAAATCTGCTAAAGGATACTTAATACCTTTTTCATAATCTGTTATAACTGAGAACGCTGTAACTTCTGTAGCTGTACCTGATGTAGATGAAACAGCACAGAAATGAGCTTTAGTACGAAGCTTTGGTAAACCGAATACCTTGCACATATCTTCAAATGTTGTTTCTGGATATTCATACTTAATCCACATAGCCTTAGCTGCATCGATAGGTGAACCTCCACCAATAGCTACTATCCAGTCTGGCTGGTATTCTTCCATAACCTTAGCGCCCTTCATAACTGTATCAACTGAAGGATCTGATTCGATACCCTCGAATAACTTAACTTCCATTCCGGCTTCCTTAAGATAATCTTCTGCTCTCTGAAGAAATCCGAAACGCTTCATAGAACCACCACCAACACAGATGATAGCCTTCTTTCCTTTAAGAGTCTTAAGTGCTTCAAGAGCTCCCTTACCATGATATAAATCTCTTGGTAATGTAAAACGTACCATAATCCAATACCTCCTAATAATATGAATTAAAATAATAAGTGAATTGAATAGATTGTTAAAACTCTAACAATCTCTATGTTTCTTAGTATATACCTCTTTCTTCATAATTTCAAGCAAATATGACATAATTTATTGTATTTTATATGTATTTTATTTTTCCTTCAGAAAATGAGTTTTATTTTTTACATTTGCATTAAATTGCAAATGTATTTTCGCACTACTCCTCTAATATACTGGACATATCTTACTTTTATGCCTAAGCAAAAGATTGTTTTATAAAAAGCATTTTCCACCTTTAATTATCTGTTTTATCGCACTATAATATAAATAAATATACACGGAGGTGATATAATGAAAATTATACATTCTGACACATCTGACAGGTCTAATCACATTAATTGTTTTAAACATATAAAATATATGACAACTGCTGCCGTACTTACAGCAGGGCTTTTTATAACGGGCTGTGGAAGTTCTCATGCCATGAATACGGCTGTTGACAAGGCTGATAAAGATAGTTACTTATCTGCTAATAATGATAACTGTACTGTTTTTTCTATCCGCGGAGATGGTTTTTACGCGGACACTTATGATGACTGGGATTTTCCGGATATATCGTCCGATTATACTTCCTTTGATGACACTGCTTTTACAGATTATGACTCTGATGATGACACTGATATTAACAACCCGGATGATGACGCTGATATTAACAGCTCTGATGATGGCTCTGATAGTAATAACTCTGATAATTATGACCCGACAGAAGAAGCTTTATATCTTGATAATTCTGGCTCTTCAGATAATTCTTTTGATGATAGTCCATCTGAAACTGACATCTATGGTACAGACGGCAGCTCATCTTCCGATAACGACAGTCAGCCTGAATATACTAATCCCAATGCATGGATTAATAACCTTTCAGCTTCCTCATATAATAACCAGCTTATAATTGTGGCTGCCAATGGCTCTTACGCCAATGTAGCCATGTATAATAAAAATAATGATGACACATGGGAAACTATTGTTGATACCAATGGTTATGTCGGCGTTGACGGAGTTGGTAATGCAAGCGAATATGCACATATTACGCCTAGCGGGATATACAGCCTGAGCATTGCTTTCGGTGTAAATAGCAACCCAGGTACAGCACTTCCCTACACACAGGTAGACTCATCCTATTATTGGGTGGATGACCCTTCATCTGACTGGTACAACAGATTTGTTACAACAAACACGACAACTCCGGACTGGTCAAGTGCAGAACACATTATTGACTACCCTGTTCCTTATGCCTATGCTATCGCTATTGACTATAATACCTCCTGCGTTAAGGGTGCCGGAAGTGCCATATTTCTGCACTGTTCTAACGGAAACCCTACATATGGATGTGTTTCCGTTCCGCAGTCAGCAATGATTACCATACTTAATAATATCCGTACAGGCTGTTCCATAATCATTGATGAGGCGTACAATATATCTGATTATTAATTAAAGTTCCAGATAACTAAGACATGGATAAAACAATCCTGCAACATACAGATATTAGTTAAACCCCCAGATTAACCTGTTATGGTTAACCCGGGGGTTTTATATATCCATTATTATAAATGTCCGATTTTTACATAATTTCTTTAACAGTCTTAACAACATTATCAACTGTAAATCCGAAATGTTCAAATAATGTAGCGGCAGGACCTGAAGCGCCGAAGCCCTCCATAGCAATAACCTTTCCATCAAGACCTACATACTTGTACCAGCCAAAGTCAGAAAGTGCTTCAACTGCAACTCTCTTTCTTACAGCATTTGGAAGTACACTTTCCTTATATTCTGCTGACTGCTTATCGAAAAGTTCCATACTTGGCATACTTACAACTCTTACATCTATGCCGTCCTTCTTAAGTTCTTCCTTTGCTTCAACTGCAAGGCTTACCTCGGAACCGCTTGCGATGATAATAGCATCTGGAACAGCCTTTTCTGACTCAGCGATTACATAACCACCCTTAAGTGCATCCTTTGATGAACCTGCCATCTGTGGAAGATTTTGTCTTGTAAGCACAAGACCTGTAGGACCACATTCATTTTCAACTGCATACATCCATGCTGCTGCTGTTTCTGTTCTGTCACAAGGTCTGAATACTGTGAAACCTGGAAGTGAACGGAACGCTGCAAGCTGCTCAACAGGTTCATGTGTTGGGCCGTCTTCACCTACACCGATACTGTCGTGTGTGAATACATATGTTAATGGAAGCTTCATAAGTGATGTAAGTCTTGCCATTGGCTTAACATAATCACTGAATACAAAGAATGTAGCAACAAATGCCTTGAGACCTCCGTGAAGCATAAGACCATTGCCAATAGCTGCCATAGCCTGCTCTCTTACACCAAAGTGAAGATTGCTGCCTGCATAATTATCCTTTGAGAAATCTCCTGCATCCTTCATATTAGTCTTATTAGATGGTGCAAGGTCTGCTGAACCACCTATAAGATTAGGCATAGCCTTCTTTATCATATTAAGAATAGTTCCGCTTGTGCTTCTTGTTGCTTCAGGCTTGTCACCCTTAGCCCAGTACTCCTCAGAATTGAATAAATCGGACATATCATATCCGTCAAAGTAGTTATCCCATAACTCTTTCATTTCTGGATACTTCTCTACATATGAAGCAAAAAGTTCATTCCACTTATCCTCTGCCTTAGCCATATTAGCTGCAAGCTCCTTGTAGTGGTCATATACTTCCTGTGGAACTTCAAAGTCTCCCTTGCAAGGCCAGCCGATATTTTCCTTAAGTGCTGCAACATTATCAACACCAAGAGGCTCACCGTGTGCACTTGCCTTACCCTGCTTGGCTGGGCAGCCGTAACCGATAAGTGTATTAACCTTGATAAGTGAAGGACGTGTCTTATCAGCCTTTGCTTCTTCTATAGCCTTTCCGATAGCTTCGAGGTCGTTACCGTCCTCAACTTCTATTGTCTGGAAGCCGAATGCCTTAAATCTTGTCATAACATCTTCTGTAAATGCTATGTCTGTGCTTCCCTCTATTGAAATATTGTTAGAATCGTAAAATACAATAAGCTTAGAAAGTCCAAGTGTACCAGCAAGTGAAAAGCACTCAGATGAGATACCCTCCATCATACATCCGTCACCACCAAGAACATATGTATAATGGTCAACTACCGGATAACCTTCCTTGTTAAATACTGCTTCAAGATGTGCTTCTGCCATAGCCATACCAACTGCCATAGCCATACCCTGTCCTAAAGGACCTGTTGTCGCCTCAACACCTACAGTATGTCCATATTCCGGATGTCCCGGTGTTAAAGAACCAAACTGTCTGAAGTTCTTTACTTCATCAAGTGAAAGATTACCTATTCCAAAAAGATGGAATAAAGAATACAGTAACATAGAACCATGTCCACCAGAAAGAACAAATCTGTCCCTGTTTACCCATTCAGGATTTTGTGGGTTGTAATTCATATGCTTTGAAAATAACTCATAAGCTATAGGTGCTGTTCCAAGTGGTAATCCCGGATGTCCTGAATTAGCCTTCTGGATAGCATCAGCAGATAACACTCTTATTGCATTTACTGACATTTCTTCAATATTCATATTAATCCTCATTTCTGCACACATTTTTTATAACGGGCCTGTGTCAGGTGCGCACAGACACAGGTCCTACATATTGCTATAATAACAGTACATATGTATATTATCAATATCAGGCAGAAAAAACCTTTTATGATACTTACCATTAATATTACTGTCTTAATCCGTCATCAGTCCTTAAAGTCCGCTTCTGTAAGGAATATTACATCCCCGTTGTCACTGCGCTTCTTCTTAAGACCACCGAAGAACTTTCTTGATGCACGCTTCTCTGAATTCGCAATAGCCTTGTTAATAATCTCCTTGATATCGTCAAGCTTGATATTATCATTCATATTGTGAAGCTTATCTATCTTTAAGTACAGTTCAAGAAGTGCATCATCATCAACCTCGTACTGCCTCTTTCTTGCAAATCTCTTTGCCATCTCAACAAGCTCGTTAACATTATACTGCTTAAGAGTTATCTTATGATTAAATGTCTTCGTAAGTTCAGGATTGAAGTTAAGAAGTACATTCATCTCTGCATCAGAGTCTTCGAATATAACTATCATTCTGTCTGTAACCTGATTCATGCATTCAATAATCTCATTAATTCTCTTAGGCTGGATAGTTCCTGCGCCTTCTACGATAAGAGCAGTTCCCTTAAGCTTACCCATAGCTTTTGTGATACCTCTCTGGTTGATACTCTCACCAGATGTCTTTGCTATCTTCTTTGGCTTCTGTGGATATACATAATTAATAGCTCTTACTATTGTTCTTGCAAGGTCTGTCTTATCCGAGCTTGAATTGCCAGAGATAAGAATATTACCTGTTGATGAAGTATTCATATTCATTTCACTGTCAAGCGACTCAAACAGCTCAACAAGCTGGCTCTCAAGTCCCGGCATTTCTCTGTACTTTCTGAATATCTTTGCAAGCTCACCTGAAAGCTTCTTCTCCTGTACTTCCTCATCATCCTCAGTATTATCATAATCAGAAGTATTAGATTCTGATACTAAGTAAGCTGCTGTTTCCTGCTGCTGTATTGATACACTGTCATCTGAAATATTCTTAAGAGTATCGTCACCTAACTTATTCACATAAGCTTTAAGTAATTCATCTGTCACAGGAGCAAACTGTGCTGTGTCAAGTGTCATCTCCTCAGTAGCTTCCACATTATTGAATTCTACATCCTGTGCTGTATCCGAAGGAGCAGTTATTTCCTGCATATCCTGTGAAAACGCTGCATCTATAGCCTCATTTTCAGGCTGCTGTATAACATTTTCCTCTGCTTTTTTAATAGCATTTTTAGTGTTCTGCTCAAGTATAAATGCTGCCTTTCCTGTTCTCATAGACAGGTCTCTCTTTACTGAGTCAAGCAGTACTTCTGCTTCTGCGGCTCTCTTAGCTTCTGCCTCATCGAACTTATCACCCTTCTTTAGTGCTTCTTCCTTCTTCTTGGCAATTATACGCTCATAAGCCTGACTCTTTTCATCCTTCTCATCAAGCAGACGTTCAAGCTCTACCTTAGAAAACTCTCTTGTATCCTGCTTTCCATACTTTTCTTCCCTGACAGTCTGCATCCAGTCACTTATGCTTAACTGGCCTTCTATCTGTCCATCATCCTGCACAACCTCATCCGCACCAGATGGTCTGTATGTATCAGCCGCCTGTGCATTAACTGCATTTCTTTCAAAAGGTGGTCGGAATGTTTCCTCCTGCTCATCCTTAAACAAGTTCTTTACATTCTGCGCAAGTTCTTCCTGAAGATTGTGCGTATCATACATACTATAGTTAGGCACAGCTACCTCTATATCCATAGCCTCTGCCTTCTCATCCATACGCTTCTTTGCTGCTATTCTTGCCTCTTCTTCATCTTCTCTTGTTATCTTTTCGCAGTTGTTTTCTATCTTCTTTTTGGCACTTTCTATAAGCTCCTTTAAAGATAATGAAGCTTTATTTACATTATCTGAGAAACCATCATCAGCACCGTCACCTGCTGTACCTGTTAAACCTGTATCTTTAGCAGATATGCCTGCGGCTTCATTCTTTACTTCATTCTGCTTCTCTATAGCCTTTACTATAGAGTCCTTAAGTGCGCTGTTCTGGTTATTCTGCACAAGGTCAATAGACACGCCTTCCATACTTATAGTATCTTTATCAACTACCTTACCATTGTCATTCTTTGGTGCTGTAACAACCGCTTTATCATCTGCATTTGTACCTGCTGTTGAAGCCTTTGCAGCGGCTTTCTTACCTGTTTCCGGCTTTTTAAATGTATTCTTATTATCGTCAGCATCAAGAACATCTCCCACTTCATCCTTTTTAAGACGCGCAAGCTCTTTCTGCTCCATAAAAAGCTTTTCCTTGTTAGCTTCCTCATCTGACTTTCTTGCATTAATCTCAACAAGTATCTTCTTCTGTGTATTAGAAAGATTAACTCCCAGCTTTTCCTTAAGCTTTACAGCCATCTCTACATATATGCCATCCTGAAACCATAACACAAGATTATCGCAAGTCTTGATACAGTCCTCCTTACGTCCTGTCTTATAATAAAGATTAGCAAGCTCATACATATACTTTTCGTCTATCTCTGACTCTTTATACTCTTCAAGTATCTCTACAAGCTCTGTATCAGGTGCCCCCTGTGCTCTTCTTAAGTCATAATACAGTATGAATTTGTTAACATCATGAGGTGACATCTTAGCATACTCATTATACAAATCCTCTGCATTTTCAAAATCGTCTACTTTTATAAAAAACTCTGTAAGCTTATATATAAGCTTTCTTCCACCAAGATTACGGTTATAGGCAAGTATTGCCATATCTCTTGCCTCTTCATAATCACCGGCAGCTTCCTGCACATTGATTATAGTTGCAAGAGTTGACCAGTCCTTTATCTTGTTCCAGTTCATCTCTTTTGCAATATCTGCAGCCTGCTTATATTCTTTCTTTGCAGCAAGCTTTTTAATCTGTTCCAACTTTATATTAAACTCGTATTTATCCACGTTAAAGACCTCCATTGTGTCAATGACTCGAAATTTCTAAACACTCCGTATAATTTTATCACAGTGAGGTATTGTTGTAAACTGCCATTTACTGTTGTTTCGGACTGATAAAGTCAAAGCTTGCCTGTTCATAATCCATACGCGTATACTCTAACTCCTGTTCCTTAACACTGCTGTAGTAGTCGACAACGACTGTCTGCTGTCTATTATCAGACAACTTCTGTCCTAATATATAATTAACATCAAATCTTGCTGTTATAGCAGGAGTTGCGCCTCTTGCAGGCACAATAAGCTGTATATGGTTTACTGACAGAAGCTTGAATATAGGCTCCCATATATATATGTCTTTTGCTGCGCCAAACGGATTATCTATAAATATAGTATTACCCGTGATACTTCCATCTGATACCGCATTTATATTAGATATATAATTAATAATCGCTATAAGGAACTGTATATATATACCCTGTGACTGTCCTGTTGAACCGACTGCCTCCTCATATCTTAAGTATCTGCTCTGGTCCTTGATACGCTCTCTCTTATAAAGATTAATTCTTATTGAATTCATATCCGTAACTATAACAGAGAACAGTCTTTTCCACGTAAGTCTGTTTCTTATGTACCTGAACTTATCATCCTGCTCATTAAAGCCTTCTGCTGCCTCTATAGTTTCATCTATATACTTAGACATTCTCTCCTTATATGCACTTTCTTTAACATAAGGTATTGAAAGGCTGATTATTGATATATCCTCATTATCCATCTTTATATGTGAAAGCTTAGGAAGTCTTTCAAGCTCTGTGCGGATGTTGCTGCAGGTCTGTATACAACGGTTTTCAAAGTTATCTTTTATTCTTTCCATATCTTCGATACCCTTGTGTACTCTTGTCTTTTCAAGCTCAATATATCCGCTGGTTTCATCAAGTGACTCTATAAGAAGCGCCGTCTGCTGTCCATCCTTAGGCATATTAACAGACAGGCTTATCTGTGTTGCAAGGTCATCACCATTATGCTGCTTAAGATTATCTATAAGCTTACTCTTATGTTTTGCGAACTCATCGAGCTTCTTATATTCAAGCTTAAGAATAGTAGAATATTCCTTTGCAGTCTTATTATACTCTTTACTCAAGGTATTATAATCAAGTGGTTTTATGTCCGATTTTTTCAACATTTCTTCATCTGGAATATCTATTCCAGCATCCGACATTATCCTCTCAATATCCATTCTGCATATTTCAATATTCTTAAGTTCGTTTTCAAGCAGCTTTCCAGTCGCCGTTTCTTTCTTCAGGTCTTTCTCAAGCTGCTGTACTATGAGTGTATTGTTTTTTACGAATTCATCCGGATTATCACAGTCGAATTCCTCATAAGTGCTATAACGCTCCTCTATCTGTGAAACTGCATATGTCACACTTCCCTCAAGTCTGTTAAACATTGCCTCCTGCATGCCAAGTTCTCTGTCAGCCTCGCTATACCGCTTCTGCAGCCCTGCAAGTTCATCTGAAAGCTCACGAAGCTTTTCCTGACTGCTCAAAGACAGCTTTCCCTGCATATAAAGCTCTTTAAGATTTTCTACATCTTCACCACGATATTCTATTGACTCAATACATTTTTTCATAGCTGCCTCAAGATGGCTTCTTAAAGCCTCCTTATCGGTTAAGTCAGCATTTTTATTATTAAGAATATCCTTAAGTCCCGTAAAACGTCCGATAAGTTCCCTTATATCCTCTTCGCTGTATTCCTTATCACTTATATCAGTGTCAGAAATATCAGAATTATTCTTACAGAACTTAGAGAAATTATTCTCCCAGTTGTATACAAGCTCTGTGTATCTGCTGTCTGCACTGTCCTTATAGCCGCCAGCCTTAATATATTCCTCTCTTGCCTTATCAAGATATGCTGCATACTCAATTATGGCACGTTCAGCCTTTGCAAGTCTGTCATTATATGACGTCAGCTTATCATAATCACAAGATATGTCTGCATATACATCTGCTATCTTCTTAAGTCCGTCAGCCTGCTTTTTTAATTCTTCAAGTTCATGTCCGAATTTTTCAATTTTTTCTGTATCAGCAGCTTTTTTATTTTTATATTCTTCATGCTCTGAATGGCACTTATTAAGCTTTTCTGTAATATCAGAAAGCTCTTGCTCTGCCTCTTTTATATCAGCCTCAGGTACGCTTTCAAGTGCAGACTCGTACTTTACTGCAAATGTATAATCTTCCCATATCATCTGCTTTCTGCCGTCAAGCTTATGCATATCTGCACTTATATTATCAAGCTCATCCTCCGCCCTTTTAAGCTCTGCTTCTTTCTTCGCTGCATCTGTCAGAAAATTCATATTTTTAAGTGCAAATACAACCATATCCTTATCGATAGCATAGTCTGTATTTTTTGCAACATTTTCACTTATGACAGGATATATCTGTGTTCCTTTTCCAAATGCTTTCAGCGCATCATTATTCTTAACTCTGGCAAAATCATTTTTAATAACAAAGCCATACTCCACGAAAGGAATACGCTTTAATACATCTTTTCTTGTGTCATCCTCAAGCTGCGATAACCACTTATAGCCCTCAACAACATCATCGCCATACATATTGTAAAGATAATCTTTAAATATATCTCTTTCAGGACTGTCTATATAGTATGTGCCCTCTTTTATTGCTTCAATGTATTTCTTAAGCTTATCGTGTTCCTTTAACTTTTCGTTATACTCTGTATTTATCTGTGTATAAGTCGAAAGAACAGCTTCACCAAGCCCATCTGCAAGCTTAACACCATATATTTTCTCTATGTCATTAAGCTTATCATGCCCCGCATTTATCTTAAGCTGCTGCTCCTTCATCCTGCTTATACGCTCTTCAAGCATACTCTTTCTGGCTTTTAAAATGCTGTCGTTTTCCTGTGCCTTATAAAGTCTGGCTGTATCCTCTTCCAGCTCATTTTTAATATCTTCTATATCCTTACTTATAGCCGATATATTATCATTACAGCGTGCAAGTTCGTCCTGTGCTGTGTCAGTAACAAGTACGCCATACTCGTTACAGAGTTCCTTCTGTTTAAGCTCACTGTCCCTTATCTTTTCCTGCATATTATCTCTCAGGCCTAATATGACAGCGCAGTCCTTCTCAGCATTTTTATGGTTATTCTCTGCCTCCTCAAGCATATCATGTGCCTGCTTTTCACTGAGTGCCGCCTCATCTGCCATATCTTTATAATCCTTGATATGCCCTTCATAGTACACCTTATATTCATAAGCAAGCTTTTCAAGCTCATTTGTTATGTCCTCATCCTCACGCAGCCTGTTATCAAGTGCAGTATCAACCTTTAATAATTCCTTCTCATACTCCACATAATCGCAGTAATCATTGGCTGACTCCATAAGCATAAGACGTTTCTTAACATCATTAATCTTTTTTTCCTTCTGTGAGAGCACCTCTGTTGAATTCTTTACAAGCGCTTCAACCTCCCTTAACGACTTCTTCTCAGAAAGTACCTTTGCAACTGCTATTCTGTACTTCTTATCCTCAAGTTCATTTATATGTGCTTCATTTTTCCTGTTATGCTCATCCAGCTCAAGCTGCTTATCCTCTGTCATATGCACTGCTGATGCAAGCATTGTATACAGCTTTTCTTCCTTTTCCTTCTTGTTATTATAAAATGCTGTATATGTATCAATATATTCCTTAAAATGTGCCAGCGCCTCTGTCTGGCTGTCGTAATCACTTATCTGGCTGTTTTTTCTTGACAGCTCAATAAGCTTATCTTTTATATCAAGGAGTGTCTGTGCCATCATAACATCGTCATTATCAACGGATAATCTGTTGTTGTAAGACTTCTGGATAATCTCCTCTATAAGCAGGTCTTCAACAACCTTACGGCTTGTCCTGTAGTTCGTTTCAAAGTAAGTCCTGACGTGTCCCTCAGTCTTATTGATACCCCTTACTATTTCCCACGCACTCTCATATATGCCATATCTGGATATAAAGCTCTGGTAATCGCCTTTTCTGTCAAATATATGGACTTCTATCCCCTTATCTTCCTTTGTTACATCACGAAGATATGCCTTAAGTCCGTTAAATGTAACTCTCTCTCCATTACGCACAAGTGGAAGATTTTTTATGTCATTAGGACCTGTCTGCCTGTAAAATATGCAGTAATTAAAGTATTCTATGCTTGTATTATCGGATGAAGACACATTTGCACCTGAAACCTCACCTGTACCTGAGGTATCCAATGCCTCCCTCTCCTCTGTGAGCTCTCTTTCCTCAGCACTTCTTGCTTTTCTTGCACAGAAGCCTGTTGTCATATATCTGTAGCCATCTTTAATACAATGAGAATCAAGCTTCCACTCCACCAGCGAATGTATACACGTATTGTCGCTGCCTTTTCTGAAAAGCTTCTCTATCGGCTGCTTATCATCTAACGTACAGTTAGGTATCATATTCTGCATAAGAAGCAGCATAAGAAGACTCTTGCCACCACCATTGGCAAGGTCATATATCGTATTTCTACAGTTAAAACGCATTATAAAATCATCGTAAAACTGTGTACCAAAGTTATATTTTACGTTGTTCACCCTTACTCTGTTAATCTGTGGCATATCAATCCTCCATAACTTTAACCGGTTTATTCTTTCTGTATTACAGTCAATCTCCTGTATACAATCTTAGCTCTGCATAAGTTCTGCCATTCGTCCCTTATACTCATCAAAATAATTCTCTATAAGCGCCCTGAACCTGTCTGTTGGATAGAACCTGTTCTGTACCTCTGTAAGAAGCTCCTGCGATACGCAGAAGTTAAGCGCAATCTTCACAAAGCCTGTCTTTGAATTCTTTGCAGCCCTTACGTCCGCCGTATCCGCAACTGTTATTACAGGAAGTGCATCCCAGCTTAGTGCTATCTGCTTAAAACTGTTTTCTTCAACATCATCGATGATAATCCCAAGCTTTTTATCAACTATGGAAGCAACTGACGAGTCCACATTACGCACAATATCCTCTACTCTCACAAATTCTGCATATGTCGTACTTGCTGAGTCCGTATAAAATTCTGTTATTATATTATATATGATAAAATATACAAGATAGAGTTCTCTGTTTACACGTAATCCGAGTCTGTTTCTAAGCTCCTCATTAGTGTAACCAAACACTCTGTTATTATCACCGGCACTCACATACAGTCCATTATTGTACTCATATATATTAAGATTGAACTTCTTAAGTGACATATGAACAATATCATAAACCTCTGCATTGGTATTATATTCCTGATAAAGCTGGCTGTTATCGCCACTCTCACTCACCTGTTCACCCATTATAAGTCTTGATACTATATCAAGCGCCCTATCCAGATTTCTGTTTTCCATAATAATCCTCATTTCTGCGCACGTTTTGGCGCATAACGAATTGTGTCAGGTATGCGCCGACACAAATCCCGCGTGTGAAAAGTCCATTTTCACACTGTACTATTGTCTTACTTTAACATAATGTCATTAATACTTTGTTACTCAGGCTTCTATTTTTATAATTATATTTATTGATATAAATGTACAATTTTTACAACAACATACATTCTATGTTTTTTGCGAATTTATAATTTATCACACCATTTAATATAAGCACTTTAATATATTAGAACACCTTCTTAAATGCTATATTAGTTACCTGTATCTCCTCTGATATACTGTCAGAAGCCACATCTTCCCTGTCACTTTCACCCCTGACTATAAGAATATGTCTTACCTCTTTTCCCTTGAAGCTCTCCTCAAGTATTCCATCAAGAAATGTTTCACTGTGCATATTATCGCCGCCTACCACATACTCATCTCTCTGGCAGAGGTTTACAAAAAATGCATAGTAATCTGCATTTTTAAGTATCGCATCACCATAGGCACGGCGCATATAACCATTAAATGTGTCGAGTGTGAGCATGTCCGATTTTTTCAAACATACCTTATCAATACACATAAGAAGGTTATTCATAACAAATGTATAATTATGCTTTATTCTCTCATCAACAGCCTCATCCTCATACACTATCTGTTTAAGCTCATTTTTATTTACATACTCTTTCTTTTCGTATCTTTCAGGCTTAACCATAAGTGCCTCATCTATTGTTTTAAGGTCGAGCGTTTTTCTTATATTAAGCTTAAGAAGCGGGTCTATAAGATACTTAAGCGCATCCGCGTTGTCTTTTCGTATCATATCTGAAAGTGCAGTAGCAAAGTCCATATGCGGACGGAGTCTTGCAAGCTTTGCCCTTCTTACCGCTTCATCAGTGGTATTCTGCATCTGTGTACAGTCACGAAGAAGCTGTGCATGCTTGTTCATGGCTATCTTTAACTGGTCTTCAAGATGATGTATCTCCTTCATAGTTCTGTAATAGCTGTCTGTACCTGACGGAGAACCCTCAAGCCTTGATATTGCCTTATCTATAAGCTCTTTATTCTTCCTAAAAAGCTTCTCCTCATCATTAAACCACTTCATGCCTGTATTTACAAAGTCTTCATATGCCTCAACACCAGCGCATACATCCTGTGCAAGTGTTTCCATAACCTCAGTCTTACGAAGCCTCAGTCTTCCAACCTCTTCATTAATACGCTCAACAACCTCAACACCACCTCTGAAGTTATTGGAATTAATCATCTTTTCAAGAAGAAGCTGCGATACATTTATTCTGCTCTCATCCTTTATCTCCTTCGTATCAAGATAAAATTCAACCGCATCTGCGCTTATCGAATACCACACCATATCCTCTCTTATTGTGCTTTCGACAAGCTTCATTCTTGACACTCTTTTCTTATGCTCAACCGGGTCATAATACTTAAACTCAAATGGTCTGCCATCATTTTTTATCTTATCAAATACATAGTCTGCCACTTCTACATACTCTTCATCGGACAGCACAAGACCAAAGTCCCTTTTTACAAGCATTTTAAAGAAATCAAGGTATTCCTTATAAGTAACGTCCTTTTCCCTGAAGTTATTTTCTTCAATAAAAAAACGCAGAACTGCCATAAGAATATACCCCATATCGAGCGCACTATACTTTCCGTCCTTATACTGTTCAAAGGATATGTCCATAAGCCTGAAAAATGGATAATACTTTTTCAGATTAATCATTCTCTCCCTATGGTCTGTGATTATCTCTCCTATCATACTATCTGCCATAATATTCCTCATTCTTAAGTAACTGTTTTATGTATTGTTGTGCTTTACATATTATACAAATACATTATATTAAAAATTTATGTTCTTTAATATACTGCTTCATAAATATGTACCATATATCTTATATCAATTCTGCTTTTATAATTTTATATTTTCTGACTGTCATCTGACGGCACATTTCCTGTATACGCTGGCAAATCTGCTTTGGTAATTTTAGATTTTCCTATGCGCCGTCTGACGGCAGATTTATCGTGTGCCCTGACAAAACCTGCCTTTACAATCTTATACTTTCCTGTCTGCTATATGTCTGCTTACAATTCGACTCTGCCGTCCAATGCCCTCAAGAGCGTAACTTCATCTATATACTCAAGGTCACCGCCTACAGGAACGCCGCTTGCTATTCTTGTAACCTTAATTCCTGCCTGCTTTATCATCTTGCTTATATACATAGCTGTTGTTTCACCTTCAAGATTGGAATTAGTCGCTATAATAACCTCATCTACGTCCTTCTGGAGTCTTTTCATAAGCTCTGCAAGCTTAATATCCGATGGACCTATTCCAAGCATAGGGCTTATCGCACCGTGGAGTACATGATATACGCCTTCATACTTGCCTGTTTTTTCATAAGCCGCCATATCTCTTGTATGTTCAACAACCATAATCTGCTTATGATTTCTGGCAGGATTTTTACATATCGGACACAGCTCATCATCTGTGAGTGTAAAACATTCCTTACAGTAGTGGACATTTTCCTTGGCACTTATCATGGCATCGGCTATTGACTGTACCTCTTCCTTAGGCATATTTATAATGTGAAATGCCAGGCGCTGGGCGCTTTTAGCCCCAACCCCTGGTAATCTTGACAACTGTTCTATTAACTTATTAATATGACCGCTGTATATGTCCATTAGAAAAGGCCTCCGCCAAGTCCAGAAAGACCGCCTGTTATCTTAGACATAGATGCCTGTGACTCCTCCTCGCACTTACGAAGAGCTTCGTTAGTTGCTGCAACTATTAAGTCTTCTAACATTTCTACATCATCCGGGTCAACTGCTTCAGGGTCAATCTTAACCTTTGTAACTTCTCTCTTACCTGTAACAGTAACTTCAACAACTCCACCACCTGCTGTTGCTGTGAATTCCTTTGACTCAAGGGCAGCCTGCTGCTCCTCCATCTGTCTTTGCATTCTCTGTGCCTGCTTCATAAGATTATTCATATTGCCAGGCATACCTCCTGGAAATCCACCTCTTTTAGCCATTATATAAATTCCTCCTTATCATCTACTTCTATATTCATCCCAACAAGCTCCTCAAGTGCTACATACCGCTTGTTAAAATCTTCTTCCTCGTCCATCTTGGTTACTACAATTCTTACCGATATTCCGGTTCTTTCTTCTATATGCTCCTCTAACATAGTTACTGTTTCTTCCCTGCTTATAGCATTGTAGCCACTAAGTGATTTTATCATAATCTCAAGACTATTTCCATCCTCAGTTACAGTAACGTATGCCTGCTTTAAGAAGTTCATAAGCAGCGCATCATCTATTGATGATATTATATTATTCCACTGCGATGCTATCTGTCTTATGTCGTCAGTAACTGCATCGTAATTACGCTTAATTACCGGCTTTGTGTCACTGGTTTCTGCTTCACTGCCTGACACGCCAGCACCGTTTGCTCCTGCAAATGTTCCCTGTCCCATGGCATTAAGCATACCCGCAGGAATAAGTTCACCTGACTTAAGCTTTTCTATAACCTGCATAGCATCACCAAGCTGTGTTTCAAGCGTATTGATACGACCTGTCAGCTCAGTCATATCTGCCGGCTTTTCCATAGACGGACGCATCAGCTTTATAAATGTAACCTCAGCCTTAACTCTCTTCTGCGTTGATGTTTTCATGTCATTGGAAAGCTCTGATAACACTCTTATATGCCTCATAAGTGTATCAACATCTGCCTCTTTGGCATCCTCCATCATATCCGCAATATTATCTTTTGATACTTCGATTACATCTTCTATCTTGCCAGTATCCCTTGTCGTCTTTATCAGTAAAAGATTTCTCAGATACCATATAAAATCTGTAACAAACTGTGATAAGTCACGTCCCTGCATGATAATGTCTTCCATAAGGTTCATGCATCGTGCTACATCATTTTCTCTTATTGTCTTATACATATTGCTGAATATAGCTATGTCTACAGCACCAAGCACATCAAGCACATCATCATACTTAAGCTCTTCTCCTAAGTGAAATGCTATGCACTGGTCAAGAAGGCTTAACGCATCTCGCATAGAGCCGTCTGCTGCCTTGGCTACATATCTTATTGCCTTATCCTCAACAACTATATTCTCCGCTTTCATCAGTTCTGAAAGTCTGTCTGCTATCGTTTCTATCGATATTCTGTGGAAGTCATATCTCTGACACCTTGACATAATAGTTACTGGTATCTTTGCAACTTCAGTAGTCGCCAATATAAATATTACATATGAAGGTGGTTCTTCAAGTGTCTTAAGAAGTGCATTAAACGCTCCTGTCGAAAGCATATGAACTTCATCGATTATATATACTTTGTACTTTCCTTCTGTTGGAGAATACTGTACTTCGTCCCTGATTTCTCTTATATTATCAACACCATTATTCGATGCTGCATCTATCTCTATAACATTCATCGAAGTGCCTGCCGCTATCGCCTTACATGTAGGACATTCGCCGCAAGGACTTCCATTTACCGGATGTTCACAGTTGACTGCCTTTGCAAATATTTTTGCCACACTTGTCTTACCAGTACCTCTGGTTCCGCAAAACAGGTACGCATGTCCTATTCTGTCGGCATTAATCTGATTTTTTAAAGTTGTAACTATGTGGTCCTGACCCTTGACATCTTCAAAGTTGTCTGGTCGCCACTTTCTATATAATGCCTGATATGACATATGTGGGGGCTTCCTTTCTGTCAAACTGTTGTTATTGAATTTTCATTTAACTCGTAACGATGACACTCAAGAATCTCCGATTCTTTCGTTGTCGCGGTGCTCCCCGAATACCCTGACATAAAGCCTTTTTCCTGCCAGCAGGAAACGTCTTTCTGTCATGCTATTCTCATCGTTACTCGCGCAAAAAACCGTGCGCTCGGCTTCGAATGATCATCCACAGACGTTACCGATACAGTTAGCTCGATTCAGGCTGCCTTCCGGCACACAGAAGGTTTCACTTAATGCTGCTTCATTCCTGACCTGACATGGTTCATGAAGTCCTGTTGCGAAAGACCCAAATGTCATCACCACTTATATCGGGCGGCTCCATAAAATCTCGCCCTCGGCCGAACATCACCCCTGCTATAGCGGATTGCAGGTACAAGGTGCCGCTAACTCCCCGGCTGCACGGTTCTTTTATTATATATGTTATACATTCACTCTGTCAATCATTTTTCTCAAAGTCATATTGTGATATTAGGGTCAAAATGTATTTTGCCCCTAACTGGTGTATCTGTATTGCTACATTGCTACGCAATTCACGCAATCATTTAACGCCTCTTCTTATCTTATAAAGTTAGTCTTTATCTTATCCTCGCCACAAGGAAGGTCAATTCCCTGCTTTTTTGCTGCATCTATAGACTTAACAAGCCATGCCATATTTTTTCCTAAAAGTCGCATAGTCTGCATACCTTCTTCATCCTTAACAACCTCTTCAGGTGTATTTCCATGAACAATATTCCAGTAGTTAGAAGATACAACTGGCATCTGGTTAATCTGAAAATACTTGTTAAGGTCGTCTATTGTAGATGTTGTACCACCCCTACGTGCTGAAGCCACTGCTGAACCTGGCTTATAACGCATATCTGCGCCAAATGCGCCGAAAAATCTGTCAAGAAACATCATAATCTCGCCACTTGCTGATGCATAATAAACAGGTGAACCTACAATCACTCCGTCTGCTTCTTTGACCTTTTCTCCAGCTTCCTTAACTGCTTCGTCAACTTCGCCCTTAAGTACTCTGCTTCCAACATTAATAATCTCTGTTTCTACTCCTTCACTTTCAATAGCTTTAGCAGCCTCTGAAAGTGCTGTATATGTACATCCTGCATCCCTTCTGCTTCCATTTATTAATAAAACCTTCATTATTGTCTGTCCTTTCTTTTTCTAATTTCTATATTATACATTAATATATAATGTCATGTTCAAAATATATTTTAACCTCTGACCGATGTCAACGAACTGCCTCATTGCAATGCAATTCCAACAATGCTTTAACCGTGGTTTTCCATAAAAATATATAATGAATCTTAACTAATTACTATTCTGCCGACTCAGCCGCCATCTCTTCATTAATAGCATCTTCCGATGCTGCCATCGCCGCAAGTGTCATAGTAAGAAGCTTCTCAAGCTCCCAGCCAAGCTGCTCTGCTCCTCTTTCTATTACCTCTCTTGAACATCCTGCTGCAAAGCCTTTGCTCTTATACTTCTTTTTCAAAGACTTAAGTTCCATATCCTTAGTGCTCTTGGATGGTCGCATAAGTGCTGCCGCCCATATAAGACCTGTAAGTTCATCTGCCGCAAAAAGCACCTTTTCCATCTCGTGCTCTGGTGCTACATCAACAGTAATTCCATAGCCATGTGACACTACTCCATGGATAATATCCTCTGATACACCACCCTCCCTAAGAAGCTCTGGTGCTTTTATGCAGTGTTCTTCTGGATACAGCTCAAAGTCTATATCGTGAAGCAGTCCCACGATACCCCAGTATTCTGCATCCTCTGAATATCCTAACTCATTGGCATACCACTTCATTACAGCTTCTACTGTCAGCGCATGCTGAATATGAAAAGGGTCTTTATTATATTTCTTTAATAATGCAAATGCTTCATCTCTGGATATATGTTCCATTTGTTTATTACGCCTCCATTATGTCTGATTTATTCAATAATTCTTATGTAAATGTCAAAAATGCCCTTAACACTTACATACCTACAAGAATACTCTGTTATTATACACCAAAACAAATGAAAGTGTACATACCAATATAACACCAAATATTAATATCCATTATCAACACATTTCCACTGTCCATCATCTGCATTATTTCTGGCTGCCCAATCTTTATAACCCTTATTATAATCATCACCTGCATAATACACTTCCTGTGTCTTAGCGTTACTTACATTTCCACCGCAGGCACTTAAACTAAATACTATCATAATACATAAAATTACACTTATAATCTTCTTCATTAGTCACCTTTCCCTTCTATAATTCACATTCCCAAATATTCTTGTTTCTAATTTTATTATAGTTAAAATATTGTTAAAATATTGAATTCTGTCAATATATTTTCAATTTTTAAAAATTATAAATACGTAGATTCATCATTTTGTATAAAAAAAGAAAAATGTTGTTTACATTAATATAAAATACTACAATTATAGATAAATAGGATAATTTTAATTGAACAGTTAAACTGGTGATGCATTAAAAGAAAATTTGGTTAGTAAAAAATGGGAGGCATACAATTATGTCATATAAGATTGAAGACTTACAGTTAAAAAATTTCGGAATGATAGAAAACTTTCAGTGCAATCAATTTTCAAATATCAATTTGATTATAGGTGAAAATGGAACAGGAAAAACATTTTTGTTGAAAGCATTATACTCTGCTGTAAAATCATTAGAAGATTATAAAAGAGGAGACGATATATCACCTATAAACGATATTTTATCTGAAAAATTGAGATGGACATTTCAGGTAGATAAGCTGGGGGATATTGTGTCCAGAAGTGCAGAAGAAAGTTTGAACTTTCAAATGAAATTAGATAAAATAGCATTAAATTATCAGTTTTCAAAAAGTGCAGCCAGTAAAGTCGGTATGGTAGAGTCTCTTAAAAATGGTAAAGAAGGAAATTCTATTTTTATACCAGCCAAAGAAGTTCTGTCATTGTTTTCAGTTATTTTAAAATCAAGAGAGATTGATAAATCATTTGGTTTTGATGATACTTACTATGATCTTGTTAAAGCATTAAGAATTTCTCCATCCAGAGGTAGAAACTATGCTGTATTTGCGGATTCACGCAAAGTGGTTGGAGATGTTATTGATGGTAAAGTAGAATATGATGAAAATAATGGTAAATGGTATTATAAAAATAATAAAAATCAAAAATTTTCGATTGGCGCAACTTCCGAGGGAGTAAAGAAAATTGCTATAATGGAGCGTCTGCTTGCCAATGGCTATTTAAATACAAATTCTATTATTTTTATTGACGAAATTGAATCTGCATTACATCCTAAGGCAGTTTGCCAGTTTCTGGATATGATTGACAATATAGCAAATGAGATGGGGATTCAGGTGTTTATAACGAGTCATTCATATTTTGTAATTAAAAAATTGTTTTTAATTGCACTTAAAAAAGAAAATACAGTTAAATGTATCTCCTTAAATAAAGGTACGGAGGCACAAATATGTGATTTGTATGATGGCATGCCTAACAATTCCATTATAGATACTTCTATTCAATTGTATGAACAAGAAATAGATGAGGTACTTTAATGGGAGTTATTATTCCAGAGTCAGACATGGAATTCGGAACATACCAAGAAAAACAGGTATTCCGAATTGAAGAGAGTGAACAATATACGAAAAATTAAGACAGCAGGGAGTACGTTGTTGTGAATTTATATTGTTAAGGTCAAATAAATTGCTGTTTATAGAAGCAAAAAAAAGTTATCCCGACCCAATTAATGGAATAACCAAAAATAAGGAGCAGTATTATAAAGACATAAAAGAAATTGTAGAAAAAATGCGACATTCCCTGGATTTATATGCGAATATTCTTTTGAATAGATATACACAGGATAGAATTTCGGAAGAAATGAAAAATATTAAAAACATACAGATACGATTAGTTCTGGTAATAAAAAATGCAGACAAATCCTGGATAATTCCTCTTCAGGAAAAATTTAGAAAAGAATTATATCCAGAAATGCATATCTGGAAAATATCAGATTTTATGGTACTGAATGAAGAACAAGCTAGAAATAAGCATTTAATTATTTAAAACCAATTAGATAAAATACTGCTTACAGATAATGCAGTATGTATAGTACGAATGAACTTATAGAATGATTTAGAAAACCAATTTCTTTTCATATTTTTTTGTTCATAATTATTAATCAGAGGCCTTGAAAATTCAAGGTTTCTGGCTTTTTTCTTGATAATTCCAGTGTAGTCAAGTTGGAATTTATTATTTTCAAGCACCAGCAAGCGGGGGGATTCTTTCACAACATTGATATATTTATCCACTATTCTGAGTTTACCATCTTATAAACTCATTTAATAAATCTGCTTTTATTAGATTGTTTTTCCACCCGAATAACAAGACCTTTAAAACTTGTAACCCTGATATCATCTCATTATAGAATTTCTTTTTTAATTATGATAAGATGATGTAAGTGCAAAATTATTGTATAAATGAGGACTAATAGTGTGAAAAATAAATTTTTCACACGCGAGATTTGTGTCTGCGTGCACTTGACACAAACTCGTTATGCGCAAAAAACGTGCGCAGAAATGAGGATAAATATGAATGACAATAATACCGATATAAATGCTTCAGTTGCATCTGTTGTTTCATCTCCTGATACATTTTCCAAAGAAGACATCCACTATATGAAGCTTGCCATCAAACAGGCAAAGAAAGCAGCCATGCTTGATGAAGTTCCTATCGGATGTATAATTGTTTATAATGGAAAAATCATCGGACGTGGATATAACAGAAGAAACACAGATAAGACAACTCTCGGTCATGCTGAGATTACTGCCATTAAAAAAGCCAGCCGCTATATGAACGACTGGAGGCTTGAAGACTGTACTATATATGTTACTTTAGAGCCATGCCAGATGTGTGCAGGTGCAATCGTTCAGGCGCGCATACCGCGTGTTGTTATAGGCTCTATGAACTCTAAAGCAGGATGTGCAGGTTCTATAATCAATCTTCTTAATATGCCACAGTTTAACCATCAGGCTGAGGTTGTAAGGGGTGTATGTGACGAAGAATGTTCTACTATGTTAAGCACATTTTTTAGGGAACTCCGTCAGAAAAAGAAAGCTGAAAAAGAAGCCGGAAAAGAAGCTCTGAAAGAAACACCGGCATCACAAAATATACGCATATAAAGAAAGAGTGTGTGAAACTTTTTCTGTAAATTAAATAAAACCTATATTGGTCTTCTATGA
>ENA-UOOC01000849-UOOC01000849.1-human-gut-metagenome-genome-assembly--contig:-C48old-NODE-849-length-28334-cov-6.789278_pt1 | contig 28334 bp, 24 predicted proteins | sample MGYA00242469_ERZ724016 | MGnify/ENA metagenome assembly ERZ724016 | reverse complement strand
ACATGGGTGATTGGTAGGTAAGATAGTGCGAAACCGGGAGTTTGCAATGACAGAAAGTGTCATTGTGAGGATGCCAACGTCCTTGGCAGGAGGTAGGGCGCGCCTGCTACTTTGTGGGGATGCGGAGGTCTGGACGCATCGCGTCCGGGCGGTGCAACCGCCCACGCGCAGGGCGCGTAGACCTCCGCCCGCACTTTGTACGGCTTCTCGCAAAACTGCGATAGAACACTATCGTCGGGGGCGCGCCCGTGGGTAACCGCAGAAAGCATCTTCCCAAAATAGATACGCACAAAGTCTTAAAACCTCTAAACAAAAGTCGGGCGTTTACGTCCATAAATTGCAAGCAAAAGTACAAATCAGCGCAGAAAGCTTATCCACATCACAAAGCAACGTCCAACGACGGAGTAAACCGCGTTTCGCGCAGTGAAACGCTTGCGACGGCAAAACAAAAGTACGGCGATTGCAAACTTTGAGTCGTCGCCTTGACAGAAGCCAACGTTTGGAGTATACTATACCATAGAAAAATATTCTAATTTTTAAACTAAGGTGAAAAAAGTCGGGCAGACTTATAATTGAAGCTTGTCGCTCTGCTTTTTGCCTTGCTTAAACAGGCATATCATCCCAAAGAAAGGAACAAAAAATCATGGGACTTTTTGATAAGATTTTCGGCACCTACAGTGAAAGAGAGCTTAAGCGCATTGAGCCTATAAAAAATCAGGTTCTGGCGCTTGAGGACAAATATAAGCAGTACACCGATTCGCAGCTGCGCGCAGAGACCGACCGCTTTAAATCCGAGCTTGCTTCCGGCAAGACCCTCGACGACATCATGCCCGAAGCACTTGCCGTCTGCCGCGAGGCAGGAGCCAGAGTTCTGGGCAAGCGCGCATTCCCGGTGCAGATTATTGGCGCGATAGTTTTGCATCAGGGCAGAATCGCAGAAATGAAGACAGGTGAAGGTAAAACCCTTACCGCCTGCTTGGCTTCATATCTCAACGCCCTTTCCGGCAAGGGAGTTCACGTTGTAACCGTCAACGACTATCTTGCAAAATTCCAGTCGGAGGAGATGGGCAGGGTCTATAGATTTCTGGGACTTTCCATCGGTGTAATACTTCACTCCAAAAACAATGCCGAGCGCCGCGAAGCCTATAACTGCGATATCACCTACGGCACAAACAACGAGTTTGGATTCGACTACCTGCGTGACAACAGGGTTGTATATAAAAAGGACAAGGTTCAGCGCGGTCATGCTTTCGCCATTGTGGACGAGGTGGACTCTATCCTTATCGACGAGGCAAGAACTCCCCTTATCATATCGGGTCAGGGCGAGGAATCCTCGGATATGTATATGAAGGCGGACAGGTTTGCAAAGTCTCTTAAAAAGGACGTTGTTGTTGAGCTGGAGACCAAGCAGGATACCGACGCTATCTACAGCGGCGACTATATCGTTGACGAAAAGGCAAAGACAGCCACTCTTACAAAGGCGGGCGTTTCCAGAGCGGAGGCATATTTCGGCGTGGAAAACCTTATGGACGCCGACAACGTCACCTTGCTGCACCATATAAATCAGGCGATCAAAGCCAACGGCGTTATGAAAAAGGATATTGACTACGTTGTTAAAGACGGCGAGGTCATTATTGTTGATGAGTTCACCGGAAGACTTATGTACGGCAGACGGTATAACGCCGGACTTCATCAGGCGATAGAGGCAAAAGAGGGGGTAAAGATTGCAAACGAATCCAAGACGATTGCAACCATCACCTTCCAGAACTATTTCAGACTTTATGAAAAGCTTTCCGGTATGACCGGTACAGCCGCCACCGAGGAAAACGAATTCAGGGAGATATACAAGCTGGACGTTGTAGTTATCCCGACAAACAAGCCGATGATAAGGGTTGACCACCCCGACGTTGTATATAAAACCGAAAAGGGCAAGTTTGAAGCGGTTATCGATGAAATCGTAAGATGTCACGAAAAGGGTCAGCCGGTGCTTGTCGGTACTATATCTATTGAGAAGTCAGAGCTGCTTTCGGCAATGCTTCGCCGCAGAAAAATAGAGCATCAGGTGCTGAACGCAAAGTATCACGAAAAGGAAGCTCAGATAGTTGCTCAGGCGGGTCAGTATGGGGCTGTAACCATCGCCACCAACATGGCAGGACGAGGCACCGATATCATGCTTGGCGGTAACGCCGAGTTTCTGGCAAAGGCGGAGCTTGTAAAAGAGGGCTTCGACGACGAGCAGATTTACGAGATAACAGGCTTTTCCGAGACCGAGGACGAATCCATCTTAGAGGGCAGAAAGCACTACCGCGAACTGATGGATAAGTTTGAGGCAGAGACAAAAGAAAAGGCATTAAAGGTAAAGGAAGCCGGCGGTCTGTTTATAATAGGCACCGAGCGGCACGAATCAAGGCGTATCGACAACCAGTTAAGAGGACGTTCGGGTCGTCAGGGAGACGAGGGTGAAAGCCGCTTCTATCTCTCGCTTGAGGACGATCTGATGAGACTGTTCGGCGGCGACAGAATCACCGCGATGATGAACACTCTTAACGTGGATGAGAACACGCCGATCGAATCAAAAATGCTCTCAAACGTTATCGAATCGGCTCAGCGCAAGGTCGAGGCGAGAAACTTCAACATAAGAAAGAACGTTTTAAATTACGACGATGTTATGAACGCCCAGCGCGAGATCATATATGGTCAGCGTGCAATGGTTTTGGAGGATCAGGACATCCACGAAAAAATTATAAAGATGATTCGCGACTTCGTTTCAAACAGCGTGAACGCATATCTCTGCGGCGACGAGGAGGACAAATGGAACTTCTCAGGTCTGCGCGAGCATTTTGCGGGGCTGTTTACCATCGCCAACGACTTCAACTTCACCACTGCCGAGCTTAATGACATTGATAAGCAGAGCATTATTGATATGACCACCGAGGCGGCATTAAAGCGTTACGACGAAAAGGAAGCCGAGCTTACCCCGCCCATCCTGCGCGAGGTTGAAAGAGTTGCGCTTTTGCAGGTAGTAGATCGCAAGTGGGAGCAGCACATCGACGATATGGACGAGCTGAAAAAGGGCATAGGTCTGCGCTCATACGGCAGCCACGACCCTGTTGTGGCGTATCGCATGGAAGGCTTTGAGATGTTCGACGCGATGGTTGAGTCCATCTGCGAGGATACCATAAGGATTCTTTACAACACCCATCTGCGCAAGGACGTTCCCATCGAGCGCAAGCAGGCAGTAAAGGCAGACCCCACACCAACCTCCGACGGAAGCCTTTCCGCAACCAGAAAGGTCGGCAAGAAGCCGGGAAGGAACGACCCCTGCCCCTGCGGAAGCGGACTGAAGTACAAAAAGTGCTGCGGTAGAAACGCCTAGTGGAAATGAAATCCTCCTGCTGGTCGGGTGAAATTGCCCTGCGGGCAGTGAAATTCTCGCTTCGCGAATTTTCGCTCTGTACTTTATGTTTAGTTTAATTGAAAGGATATATGCCTTATGAAAACCGCATTTACCCCTGCCGATATACTTTTGCCGAACGTTTCCGATATGACTAAATGGTCGGTTGTCGCCTGCGATCAGTACACCGGCGAGCCGGAATACTGGCGCGATACCGAAAAAATTGTCGGCGACGCTCCCTCCACTCTCCGCTTAACGCTTCCCGAAATATATCTTGAAGAGCCGGACGTTTCCGAGCGCATTGCAAAGATAGATTCAAATATCGAGAGCTATTTGGAGTCGGGAGTATTCCGCGAGTATAAAAACGCTATGATATACACACGGCGAATCCAGTCGGACGGCAAGCTCCGCGAGGGAATTGTCGGTGCGGTGGACTTGGAACAGTACGACTACCGCCGCGGGTCATCCTCCCAGATAAGGGCGACGGAGGCAACCGTTGCCGAAAGAATCCCTCCCCGCCTTAAAATCCGCGAGAATGCCTCCTGCGAGCTGCCGCATATAATGATTCTTATAGACGACCCTGCTAAGACCGTCATAGAGCCGCTGGGCGGAAAAAGCCTTTCAAAGCTCTACGATTTTAAGCTTATGCAGGGCGGCGGAAGCATTTCGGGATATCTTCTTGATGATAAGGCGATAGACGGCGTTGACAATGCGCTTTATGAGCTATCGAAAAAGTCCCCCATGCTGTTTGCTATGGGAGACGGCAACCACTCACTTGCCACCGCAAAGGAGCATTATGAAAAGCTGAAGCGGGAGAATCCCGATAAGGATATGTCGAACCATCCCGCAAGATATGCTCTTTGTGAAATTGTGAACCTGCACTCCCCCGCGCTCGAATTTGAGGCTATCCACAGAATAGTAACCGGCGTGAATGTCGGCGGACTCATGGACGAAATGATGGCTGCGCTGGATCTGCGAGAGGACGTCTCCAAGCAGAAAATCGGCATAGTCGTAAACGGCGAGGTTAAGGATATGTATGTCCACAATCCGCTTTCAAAGCTGGCGGTGGGAAGCTTGCAGACGTTTTTGGACGGATATATCGCCGCTCACGGCGGAAAGATAGACTATATCCATGGGGCGGATGTGCTTAAGAATCTTGCAAAGGGCAATGATTCGGTTGGATTTTTGCTTGAACCCATGCAAAAGAGCGAGCTTTTCGGCGCGGTAATCGCCGACGGCGCACTCCCAAGAAAGACGTTTTCGATGGGTCACGCGGCGGACAAGAGATATTATCTTGAAGCAAGGAAAATAGTATTGTAATTACAAGGCATCCTGCACGAAGGGAGCGCAATATATGCCGAAAACGTTAAGCAACGCCGAAATATTCATAGAAAGATACAAGGAATTAGAGCAGGCTGTCCGCTCGGAGTACAACATTTCGGACTACGATTCGATATCCTTTTACTTGGGTCATAAGACCAAGTACAAAAAGTATCAGGAGGATATTGCCTACTGCCAGAAAATACGCAACTTCTACGCCCACAACGGCAAGGTGCCGGACGGCGTGAACCGTGATTTCGCCGTCGAGCCGAACGACTGCATGATAGATTTTATAACACGGCTGATAGACGACATAAAAAACCGCGAACGCTGCATAGACGTTGCGGTAAGGCTGAACGAGGTGTATTGGTGCCGCATGAGCCACAACGTCAAAACGGCGGTAAGGATAATGCGTGAAAAGGGCTTTACCCACGTTCCGGTGCTGGAGGGCGGCAGGGTCGTTGGTGTGTTCGACGAGTTTTCGGTGATAAACTGCCTTTCCGATTCGGAAAACGCCTATCTCGAAAAGGAACTGAGATTTTCGCAGATAAAGCAGTACATAAGCTTTAGCGCAAGGGGACAGTCGGGGTATACCTTCGTGCCGTCCAGAATGTACGCCGAGGAGCTGCGTGAAATTATAGACACTGCCTATTCCGAGGGTAGGCGGATAAGAATGGCGTTTGTGACCGCCAACGGCAGTCCTGATGAGACCTTGCTGGGAATTATCACTCCTTGGGATTTGATAAAATAGCGAATAAAACGGCTCCCGAAGCTTTTGTGCTTTCGGGAGCCGTAATGCTTATTCAACAACAAATTCGTTTGAGTAACGGTCGGCACCGTTTATTTCTTTTAGGATTCGGTAGGTACCGGCGGGTAAATAGTCAGCTTCGGCGAAGCCTATTGTGTCCTTGCCTGTCTTACCCGGATATACCTCAGCGAGCCAGAGGTCATACGCTTCCGGAGCAAAGTATAGCTCCCAGCTATCGCCCTTTAATACCTCAATCTCGAACATAGCGCCGTAATACAGAATGGTTTCGCCGTTATTGATTACGCTGATATCTATATTCCTTTTATCGGGATTATAAACGGCTTCAAATTGCAGCACATCCTCGGATGGATCGGTTTTTTTGGTGGTTGTGACAACGCTTTCGGGTATATCTGTAGGTTCGTCGGCTCCGGTGTTTTGCGACGTGGGACTTGTTACTATTGCTTCACCATCATCAAAGAAGTAGATATCTTCCCCATCGTCGATGGTGTCGATATTGTCCGCCGTGGATTCTTCTGCTGTGGTGACAGCCGGAATATCATTGTCGGGATTCGTCTGCACAATATCCGATTCGGGTGTTTTGCCGCAGGATGACAGCATAAACGCCGCCGCGACTATAAGTATAAACACTCTGATTTTCATTTTGACCTCCTTTGTCGGGATAAAGCCGGTTTTCGGATGGTATATATTCATTATACCATATTTTTAAAGTCTGCACAATGCTTTTGAGGGGTTAAGTTGTGAATATATCGTGAACAATAGAAAGCTTTTTGATTTGCATACAAAAACAATCCGGCTAAACAGTACTGACTGCAAGCCGGATTTTTGTATTAATCTGATATGTGAAGCTTCAGCATAAGCTCTGCGGCTTCTTCAGTAGAGACGGCTATGTACTCCGCACCAGCTGCTTCAAGCTCGGAGCGGCTTCCGTAGCCGTAGGTGACTCCCATGCACTCGATGCCGTTTTGATGCGCACCCGCAACGTCATAGTCGCGGTCGCCGACCATAAGGACGGTTTGCTTGTCCGTTGTGTTTAGCTCAGCAATGGCGCGGTTTATCACCTGCGCCTTTGTCATTTTTTCGTTGTCGAGCGGGATCCCGCAGATTACCTCGAAATATCCGCTAAGCCCGAACTTGTCAAGAATCCTGCGGGCAAAAACCTCCGGCTTTGATGTGGCGACGGCGAGCTTAAGCCCTGCCGATTTCAGCCGAGCAAGCATATCCTCCACACCCGCGTATACGGAATTTTCAAACAGACCTTTCTCGGAGAAATACTCGCGGTATATTTTAATTGCATTATTACATTTTTCGCCCTTAAACCCGAAAAATTTCTCAAACGATACCGCCAGCGGAGGACCTATGAACTTATCAAGAATCGCTTTGTCGTAGTCGGTAATGCCCAAGTGTTTAAGGGCGTATTTCAGAGAATTTATGATTCCCGGGGCGGACTCGGTTAAAGTGCCGTCCAAATCGAATAGAATGTATTGCTTCATAGTTGGTTTTCCTTTGCTTTTTTATGAGATGTGCGCCCTTAAAGCTTGGCGTCGTACCAGCTTTCGCCGGTGTTTACCTCCGCGATAAGCGGGACTGTCAGGGAGACGGCGTTTTTCATTTCGGCTTCTAAGATCTCCGCCGCACGCTGTGCGCAGTCCTTGTCCGCCTCGACTATCAGCTCGTCGTGAACCTGCAAAATCAGCCTTGCGTTAAGCTTCTCCTCTTTCAGCCTGCGGTAGACCTTTACCATCGCGATTTTTATGATGTCGGCGGCAGTGCCCTGAACAGGGGCGTTCATTGCGGCGCGTTTGCCGAACGCTTGTAGGTTTTTGTTGGAGTTTTTCAGCTCGGGGATGTATCTGCGTCTGCCGAAAAGGGTGGTGACGTAGCCGTTTTTGACCGCAAAATCCACCGTTTCGCGCATGAATTTATCCACCCCGGGGAAGTTGGCAAGGTATGATTTTATATACCTGTCTGCCTCCGCAACCGATACGTTTATATCCTTCGAGAGCGAAAACGCCCCGATTCCGTATACTATTCCGAAGTTGACAGCCTTTGCCGCCCTGCGCATATCGTGGTCGACAAAGTCCTCCGGCACTCCGAACACCTGCGAGGCTGTGCGGGTGTGGATGTCCGTTCCCGAAAGGAAGGTGGCTGTCATATTTTCGTCCTTGCACATTGCTGCCAAGACCCTAAGCTCGATCTGCGAGTAGTCGGCGTCCAGCAGATATGCCCCCTCGCGGGCGATGAAGAAGCGGCGCATCTCCCTGCCAAGCTCCTTTCTGACAGGAATATTCTGCATATTCGGGTTAGCCGAGGATATGCGACCGGTGCGGGTTTCTGTTTGCTTGAACTCGCTTCTGACCCTGCCGTCGGGACAGACAACGTCCAGAAGACCGTCGACATAGGTGGATTTCAGCTTTGTCAGGGTGCGGTATTCTAAAATCAGGTTGATTATGGGGTGATGGTTTGCAAGCCCCTCCAATATCTCGGCGGAGGTTGAATAGCCGCTTTTGGTCTTTTTGCCGGAGGGTAGGCTAAGCTCTTCAAACAGCACAACTCCCAGCTGCTTCGGGGAGGATATGTTGAACTTGTGTCCCGCAAGGGCGTATATTTCGTCGCGCAGGCGCGTGATGTCGCCGTCCAGATTCTCGCCGAACGCCTTTATGCCGTTTGTGTCTACCCTTACTCCGTAAACCTCCATGGAGGCAAGCACCTCGCAGAGCGGCATCTCGATATCTGAGTAAAGACTTTCCATGCCGGTCTTTTCAAGCTCGTCTTTGAGAACTTTGGCAAGGCGTTTCAGGGAAAGAATGTCCGCAAATTCGGGGTCTGAGCTATACGCAACGTTATATGCGGAGCAAAGATTACTAATTGTATACTCGCTTGACTGTGAATTTAGCAGATATCCTGCCAGATCGCAGGAAAAGGCAAGGTTTTTAAGCTCGCGGTCGTTCTCAAAGCAGAGCTTGTATGCGCCCTTTGCTTCAAAGGTGGTTTTTGGGGATGGCGAGCCGAAATAGTCAAGAATCAGCGATTTATCGGTAAGGGTGAATAGCTTGTCACCCGATTTGACGGTAAGCCGCTCGCCGCTGAGGATAAACTCTGATTCGCCTTGAAGCGCGGATATCTCTTGCACGGAAGGCTCTGAGAGGACGTATTCATCGTCAATCGCTTCCGGCTCGTCAGGCTTGATTTCCACTTTGCTTAGCCCTAATTTGTCGATAAGCCGGAACATCTCCAACTCTGAAAGCAGCTTTGCGGCGGCTTCTTTGTCTGTGCCGCGGGGCTTGTAGTCGTTAAAATCGTGGGAGATGGGTGCGTCGCGCAGGATTGTTGCAAGCCACTTTGAGGTTTTTGCCGACTCCTCGCCGGTTATAAGCTTGTTTTTTACGCTTGGCGTGAGCCTGGCTTCGTCGATATGACTGTAAAGGTTTTCGACTGTGCAGTATTCGCGGATCAGCGTAAGAGCGGTCTTTTCGCCGATTCCCGGAACGCCGGGTATGTTGTCAGAGCTGTCGCCCATGAGAGCCTTTATGTCGATGAGGTTAATAGGCTCTACGCCGTATTCCAAGAAGAATCTGTCGCGGTTAAAGCTGATGGTTTCGTGGTTGGTGGCAAGGCGGACGGTTATGTTGTCGCCGATAAGCTGTAGGTTGTCGCGGTCGCCGGAGAGAAGATAACATTCGTTGCCGCTGTCGGCGAACAGCTTGGAAACAGAGCCGAGGATGTCGTCCGCCTCGTAGCCTTCAAGCTCGAGTATCGGAACGCCGAGATCGGTTAGAAGCTCTTTTATTTTGGGGAGCTGCATGGCAAGCTCTTCGGGCATGCCGTGGCGGTTCGCCTTGTAGAAGGCGCACTGCTTGTGGCGGAAGGTAGGGGCTTTAAGGTCGAAGGCGACGGCGACGCAGTCGGGCTTTAAAAGCTCCTGTTCCTTGAGATATATGTTCATAAATCCGGTGATAGCGTTGGTGTAGAACCCGCGCGAGGTGGTTAAGACCTTGATACCGTAAAATGCACGGTTGAGGATTGAGTTGCCGTCTATGATAAGAATACGCATAAGTGTCCTCCTATTTATCAAATTTTCAAAGACAAAGAATTAAAAGCTTTAGAGCCGGCCTTTCTCGAAAGGCTGGCGAGGGTCAAGGGGCGAGGAGCCCTTGCAGGGTCGAGGGGCAGCGCCCCTTGTCGCGCTCCGCAGAGCGCGAAATCCCCAGCAGAGCGAAACGCAGGATGGGGAGAAGCACTAATTCCGACCTTAGCGGTTGCAATAAGTGCAAACAGTCCGGTGGACTGTTTTTGCGTGGGGATACCCTCGTCGGGGGTCTCCCTATTGACGTACGGAGTGCGTCAATGACTGCACAAACTTTCGGTTTATGCAATACTCAGATATATAGTCAAACCATAATATCCAATAAATCAGTCTCAAATCACATTCCACATAATATAGTATACCATATTTTCACCCAAGAGCAAGAGGGAATAATGGAAAATTAACTGTTTTGTAATTGAAATATGGCTGATAATATGCTATAATATCTTTTAAACCAATCAATAATCTCTCAGGAAGAGTAAAATGCAGTATATAAACATCCAAAACGTCAAAATAGAAAGAACCTGCGCGCTTTCTCCGATGGCTTCGGTTGCGGACAGAGCCTACAGAACTGTCTGCCGCGAGTTCGGAGCAAGCCTGCTTGTAAGCGAGATGGTCTCGGCAAAGGGGCTTTGCTATAATTCCCAGAAGACCGCCGAGCTGTGCGAGGTCACCGGCTTCGAGCGACCCTATGCAATACAGCTTTTCGGCGAGGAGCCGGAGTATATCGGACGCGCAGTTCGGATGGTCAACTCGTATAAGCCGGATATTATAGATATAAACATGGGCTGCCCTGTGCCGAAGGTGGTAAACCCGGGCGGCGGAAGCGCGCTTATGAAAACCCCAGATTTGGCGGCTGAGATAGTCCGCGCGGCGGTTGACGCTGCCGACTGCCCTGTAACGGTGAAAATCCGTTCCGGCTGGGATGAGGACAGCATAAACGCCGTGCCGTTCGCCGTTATGATGGAGCAGGCGGGGGCAAGCGCAATAGCCGTTCATGCCAGAACCCGAAAGCAGATGTATTCCGGCGAGGCTGACTGGTCGGTGATAAAAGCCGTAAAGCAGGCGGTGAATATTCCGGTCATCGGGAACGGTGATATAAAAAGCGCAGAGGACTGCAAAAGAATGTATGACGAAACCGGCTGCGACCTTTGCTCGTTGGCAAGGGCGAGCTATGGCAGACCGTGGATATTCTGTCAGATAAAAGCCTTTTTGGAGACGGGGGTAGTCCCGCCCGAGCCGAGCTTTGAGGAGCAGATGGAAATAATGCTCAGGCACGTTAAGCTGCTTGTTTCGCTTAAAGGTGAGGACACCGGCATAAGAGAGGCACGCAAAAATGTCGCATGGTACTTTAAGGGAAGAAGAGGCGCGGCGAAATACCGCGCGGCGGCAGGAGGTCTGACAAGCGTATCACAGCTTGAAGATATGGTGAGCGCAGCGTTAAAGGAGCTTGAAGAGAATGACTGAAAACAGCGGGGATTACAGCTTTGAAAGCCTCGGCGAGGGGTATTACGTCTGCGTTTCGCAGGAGCACAGATTCGGCACCGACGCTTTTTTGCTTGCAGACTTTGCGTCCCCCAGAAGAAAGGACAGGGTCTGCGACCTTTGCACCGGCGGAGGGATAGTCGCCCTGCTGCTTTCGAGAAATTTTCATCCACAAAAAATTTACGCGGTGGAGCTGCAAAAGAAGGCTTACGAGCAGCTTTTGCTCTCAAAGGAAAAGTCGGGAGCGGGCGAAATCGAGCCGATTCACATGGATTTAAAGGAGTTTAAGCTGGGCGAGCAGTTAGACGTTGTTACCTGCAACCCGCCCTATAAAATAAACAATACAGGCATTAAAAACGCCTCGGACGAGGTGACAATCGCGCGGCATGAGACCGAGTGCAGCGTTTACGACGTTTGTCGGGCGGCAAAAAGGCTTCTGCGCTTTGGGGGAAGGCTGTGTTTGTGCAACCGCCCTGAACGGCTGGCAGACGTGATGGAAGCTATGCGCCAAAACGGTATCGAGCCGAAAAGGCTGCGGACAGTTCAGAAAAATCCCGTTAGCGACCCTTGGCTGATACTTGTTGAGGGCAGGCTGGGCGGCTCGAAGTATCTCAAAATAGAAAAGCCGCTTTATGTGTTGGACGAAGCGGGCGGCTACTCTCAGGAAATGCGGCAGATATATAAGCTCACCGACTGAGCTTAAGGAAAGGGAAAAAACTATGTCAGGCAGACTTTATGTTGTGGGAACGCCTATTGGAAATCTGGGAGACATGACCTACAGAGCGGTTGAGACCTTAAAGAGCGTTGATTTTATAGCCGCCGAGGACACCCGCGTTTCGGCTAAGCTTTTAAACTATTTCGGCATTAAAAAGCCGATGGTGAGCTATCACGAGCACAATCACAAGTACTCCGGTGAGAGTATAATAAAGAGGATAATCGCGGGAGAGACCTGCGCTGTTATAACCGACGCGGGTATGCCCTGCATTTCCGACCCCGGCGAGGATCTGGTTCGGCTTTGCGCCGAGAACGGAATCCCGACCGAGGTTGTACCCGGACCGAGCGCGCTTATATCTGCTCTTGCCGTGAGCGGGCTGGACACTTCGAGGTTTGCGTTTGAGGGATTTCCGTCGGTTGCAAAGCGTTCGAGATACGAAACACTTTCCGCCTGCGCGCATGAGGAAAGAACGCTTATATTCTACGAGGCTCCCCACAAGGTGATTGCAACGCTGAACGACCTTTTAAAGTTCTTCGGGGACAGAAAAATAACCCTCTGCCGCGAGCTTACAAAGCTTCACGAGGAGATAATAAGGACTACCCTTTCGGAAGCGGTGAATCTTTACAGTGAGGAAAACCCGCCGCGCGGGGAATATGTACTTATAGTCGAGGGATATAAAGAGGAAGTAAAGCCGCTGACCTGTGAGGACGCGCTTGCTCAGGTGAGTGAGCTTGTAGCCAAGGGAATGCGCGGGGCGGACGCCTGCCGTGAGATTGCAAAGACGTCGGGATTTTCAAAGAGCGAGCTTTACACCATGCTTATAGGCGGCAAGGACGGTCGGAAATGATAGAGATAAGGAACGCCGAAGCGGGAGATATCGCCGGAATCCTCAGAATCGAGGAAGAGTGCTTCGATTCGGACTCATGGAGCGAGGAAGATTTTAGCTACCGCATGGGCAAGGATGGCTTTTCAACTTTTGTCGCTTTTGCAGATGGGGCTTTGGCAGGATATTGCGCGCTGAGCTGTTTTTACGATTTGAATATCGACAGCGTTGCCGTTGCGGCGGAGTATCGCAGGAGAGGAATTGCAGGAAAGCTTTTGGAAAAGGCGCTTGAAGGCTTTGAGGGAGACGTTTTTTTGGAGGTAAGAAAGTCGAACCTGCCGGCTATCGCTCTTTATGAAAAGCTGGGCTTTAAGAAAATCGCGGAAAGAAAAAATTATTACGACCGCCCATGCGAGGATGCAATAATTATGAAGGCGGAATTGTATAAATAATGTGATATTGTCGCCGGTGCAGACCTGCGGAGACATATCGTGCTGTAAAAGAGGTATATGTGATGAATATTCCTGTTATGTTATTCTTTATTGCTTTGGCAGCCGCCGCTGCGGTGGCTATAATCAAGGTAAATTCGGGAAGCTGCAAGGAGTCGTTAAAGACTTTTACAAACTTCGCCGTTGGAATATGCCTTTTGATTTCGATAATGTTTCTGCCGTTCGGAAACAAGGCTCCGGACAGCCTTTACGAAATGGCGGTGTACGCCCTGAATCCCGACAAGCCGGAGCCGGCAAAACAGGATGAGCCGAAAGAAAAGGAGTTTCCCGACATTGTAGTTTACGAATGTGAGGATTACTACATCGGCATGGACAAGGGAACCCATGTTATGGAGATAATACCCTCAAAAAAGTGGCTTGAAAAAACCAAGGACGACAAAGAGCGCGGTTATTACAGCTTTTCCGACAAATATCTGCTTGCCGGTCAACACCTTAACGTGTATGCGGCAAGGCTTTCGGACGATCCCGGCTTTGTATGCGCAGTGTTGTTTGAAGATTACTATCAGGACGAGGATAACAAGGCGTTTTATCTGGACGACAATCCTTTCGGCTTTTACGACGGGGATAAAGGATATTTGTACGGCTATGTGTATGTGAAAGAAAGCATCGCAGACTTGCGCGGATATGGATATAGAATAGGTGACAAGACCATTGACTACGATGGAATATATGAAGCCATAAAGCTGGACAAAAAGTACTTTGAAGACGATATGCAAGTCGATATGGCACAACCAAGCGGCGGATTTATAAACATATTGATTTTACTGTTCTTTATTATTATAGTTGTCGCTTTGTCGGCGGCGTTAATTAAGGTCAATTCGTCGGAGGATAGCGGAAATTACACGGTTGTTGTAAACGTTGCGGTCGGAATATGCCTTACTGTCGCGATAATGTTTCTGCCGTTCGGCACAGACAGCCCCAAGACGCTTTTCGGCAGAGCGGTAAAGGTTTTGAGCCCCGACAAGCCCGCGCCGACCCAAGTTGCAGAAAAGCCTGTAACTGCTTCTGAGCCGGAGGATGAGATATCCGATTTTGTAGTTTATGAATGTGGCGATTACTACATCGGCATGGACAAAGAAGATCATATTATGAAGATCATCCCCTCGGAGGAACGCTTGAAGGACGTTTTGGCGACCGAAAGGCTTGGATACTACAGCTACTATAAAGAGCTCATTCTGGCGGGACACAACTTGAAGGTGTACGCAGCGAGGCTTGCTGGTGACGAAGGCTGTGTAGTAGTGGTGCTGTTCGATGAGTATTACTCCGGCGCGGTGAATACCGGCTTTACCGAAAGCAACGCTTTGTTCAGGCTTCACGACGAAGAAAAAGGCTATATGTATGGCTATGCTTATGTATACGATGACGTTAATAACGCGTGGGGATTTTCCTTCTACATAGGCAATAATACCGACAACTTTGACGGATTGTATGAGGCTTTAGTGCTGGATAGAAAGTATTATGAGGCTGACGAATAGTCTGTCGGCTGCGTGAGGAAGACGCGATCGGAGGAAAGAGGCATATTTATGAATTTATTGACTTTGCTGTTCTTTATTTTTATAGTTGCCGTTTTGTCGGCGGCTATAATTGCGGTCAATTCGTCGGAGGAAAGCGGAAATTACACGGTTGTTGTAAACATTATTGTCGGAATATGTCTGACTGCTTCGATTTTGTTTCTGCCCTTTGGCAAAGGCAGCCCCAAAACGCTTTTCGGCAGAGCGATAAACGCTTTAAGTCCCGACAAGCCTGCGCCGATCCAAGTTGCAGAAAAGCCGGTAACTACTTCTGAGCCGGTGGATGACGAGGAAGAGGAAGAGATATCCGATTTTGTGGTTTACGAATGCGACGATTACTATATAAAAATGAGCAGAGATGATCATGTTATGGAGATTGTCCCCTCGGAGGAACGCCTGAAGGACGCTTTGGCGACCGAAAGGCTTGCATATTATGACTTTTCGGGCGAATTTGAGCTTGACGGTCACACCCTCAACGTGTATGCGGCAAGGCTTGCGGAAGACACGGGGTTTGTATGTATAGTGCTGTATGAGGAGTATCATCAGGGCGAGACCAATCCCGGCTTTACAGAAAATGACAATCTTTTCAGACTTTACGACGAGGACAACGGATATATGTACGGCTTTGCATATGAGTATGACTACATTACGGGTCTCAACTACTTCATAGGAGATAAAACAGTCTCTTTCAAGGGAATGTATGAGGCGTTAAAGCTGGATAAAAAGTATTTTGAGGTTGACGAATAGTCTGCCTGATTGTGGAAAACGGATTGTCGGAAGGGGTGTATTTATGAATATATTGACTTTGCTGTTCTTTATTTTTATAGTTGCTGTTTTGTCGGCGGCTATAATTGCGGTAAACTCGTCGGAGGATAGCGGAAATTACACGGTTGTTGTAAACGTTATTGTTGGACTTTGCCTGACTGCTTCGATTTTATTTCTGCCGTTCGGCAAGAACAGTCCTAAAACGCTTTTCGGCAGAGCGATTGACGCTTTCAGACCTGCCACGCCTGTTACAGCAGAGGCGTCCAAAAAGCTTATGACAGCCTCGCAGCAGGAGGATGAGCCGGAGGACGACAGTGAGCTTTCCGATTTTGTGGTTTACGAGTGTGACGATTACTACATCGGCATGGACAGAGAAGACCATGTTATGGAAATCATCCCCTCGGAGGAGCGCCTGAACGACGTTAAGGCAACCGAAAAGCTTGGCTACTACAGCTACTCCAAAGAGCTTATTCTGGCGGGACATTCCCTTAATGTGTACGCGGCAAGGCTTGCAGGCGACGAGGGCTGTGTTGTCGTGGTGCTGTTCGACGAGTATTATTCCGGCGCGGTGAATACCGGCTTTACCGAGGGTGACGCTTTGTTCAGGCTTCACGATGAGGAAAAAGGCTATATGTACGGCTATGCGTATGTATACGATGACGTTGATGACGCAAGGGGATTCTACTTCTACATAGGCAAAAAAACCGCCAACTTTGACGGATTGTATGAGGCTTTAAAGCTGGATAAAAAGTATTTTGATTAAGAAGGCATATTTATGAAGATTTTAGGGATAGAGAGCTCCTGCGACGAAACTGCGGCTTCGGTTGTGGAGGACGGCAGGATAGTTCTTTCAAACATAGTCGCTTCGCAGATAGACGAGCAGAAGCTATACGGCGGGGTTGTGCCGGAAATAGCCTCGCGCAGACACGCCGAAAACATCTGCGGGGTGGTTAAGGAGGCTTTAGAAGCCGCAAATGTCGGTATTGAGGATATCGACGCCGTGGCGGTCACTTATGCCCCGGGGCTGATAGGCGCGCTTCTTGTCGGAGTGAGCTATGCAAAGGGGCTTGCCTTTGCCGCCGATAAGCCGCTTGTGCCGGTACATCACATAGCGGGACATATCGCGGCGAATTATATCTCCCACCCTGAGCTGGAGCCTCCTTACCTCTGCCTTGTTGTCAGCGGAGGGCATACCCATCTTGTGGAGGTAAAGTCCCACACGCAGTTTAAGGTTATAGGAAGAACCCGCGACGACGCCGCCGGAGAATGCTTTGACAAGGTTGCAAGAACGCTGGGGTACCAGTATCCCGGAGGAAAGCATATCGACGAAGCCGCTAAAAAGGGCGCAAAGACCGCATATAAGTTCCCCCACCCAAAGATTGAAGGCAGCGAGCTGGACTTTTCCTTCTCCGGCATAAAAACGGCGGTGATAAATCTTGTCCACAACGCCGCTCAGAAGGGCGAAACGCTTAATGCCGAGGACGTTGCGGCGTCCTTCCAGAAGACCGTAAGTGATATTTTAGCCGAAAAGCTTATGCTTGCGGCGGAAAATCTGGGATATAATAAAATTGCCGTTGCGGGTGGAGTTTCCGCCAACACCGGCATAAGGACAAAAATTAAGCGCGAGTGCGACAAACGCGGCTACACCCTTTATCTCCCCGAATTTAAGTACTGCGGCGACAATGCCGCTATGATAGCCGCTCAGGGGTATTACGATTACATTTCCGGCAAGCGGGCTGACGAAAGCCTGAACGCGCTTGCAACACTTGCGTTGGATGAAATTTAGCGATACCCAACCGTTTCTTTGGAGGACATTTAGCTTTTGGCGAAAGGTATTTTTATGAAGTTTAAGGTTTTGATTCTGATTATTGCCGCTCTTGCGGTTTTTGCGGGCTGCGCACATATAGAGTCGGGGGATGTTACTACAAGCGAGCCGGTTACAACCGACCTGCCGCCCCAGAAGGAGGCATATCCCGTCAGCTTTGAAAACGAGGTGTTTGACTCCTCACCGCAGATGGTGGCTTCACTTTCCCCTGCCCTGACCGATATACTTTTTGATTTAGGCTTGTCGGACAGGCTTATAGGAGTGAGCGACTACTGCCGCAAGCCTTCGGAGGAGGTTAAAACAATAGGAAGCCCTGCCATGCCGGATATCGAAGCGATAATCGGGCTTAAGCCGGAGCTGCTTGTTTCGCAGTCACCTCTTGCTTCGGCTGACGTTATAAGGCTTAAGCAGGCGGGCATAAGAACGCTTTATATCAAGACCCCCGAAAGCTTTGAGTATCTGTGCGAGGAGTATATAAGACTTTCGCTGATATTCTACGGCGCTGTGGATTCAAAGGATATTGCGGTGTCGGCTCTTTCGGGAATAGACGGCGCGATGGTTTCGGCGGCTAACAGCGGCATAAGCAAAAGATTTGTGATAATAGGCGCGTATGAGGACGGTAAGTACGCCGTTATGGGGCAGAAAACGCTTGTCTGCGATATAATGGAGGTTTTAGGAGACGGAGTTTACTATTCGGAAAAAACCGAATTTCTTGGCAGGGATGAGATTTCGCTTTTGGAGCCTGATGTTGTAATTGCCGACGAAAGCATCGACGAGGACGATATAGAAAAGCTTTTTGAAAACGACCCTCAGATAGTCAGCACGGATCTTTCGGTGTTTGAAAGACCCACCGCCGCCATCAAGGATACGATTGAATTTCTGATGAACCGGTTACTGTAAATATTAAGAAAATATTAATATTGAATAATCGGTTGACATAATGAAAATTTCGGGTTATTATAGAATAGCTGCAATAAAACTGCCGGTAAAATTGTATTGCTTTTGTAGGTGGCATTTTGCCCGTATTTTATTGGAGCAAGGGAAGGAAACGCACATGTTTAAAAGAATACTGTGCCTTGCCGTTTCTATCGCAGCGGTGTTTACCGCGTGCATGGGCGCGCTATGCGCCTGTTCGGTTATAGATAATCACGGCTCCGTTCGGAGCGATTCCACGGAGGATGTTACTGTCGGCGAGCAATCGGCTCAGACGAATCCGGATGCCGAGCCGGGATGGTCTTACAGCTTCGGCTCTGAGTTTATTGACGAAAACGGCATACGATACGTTTGGGATAACATCGATGAGGATACAAGGATGAATCTGGGCGAGGTTATGAACGCTATAAGAAACGTTCAGATCTACTGCCCATTAACGGTGGGGTTCCCGAAGGACGAGACTAAGGACTTTTTAGAGCTTGTTTCAAACTGCTCCGCGTTTTACACCTACGCAGGCGGTATATTCAAAACCCATTCCGACGACAACGGTATGGTTAAGGGTCTTACCATAATGTACAGCGTGGATTACGAGGAAGAAGCCGAGCAAAGAAGTCAATCCCTGAGTGCGGCTCTTGAAAAGATAGTTTCGGAGATGCCGGTGGATGGCTCGGAGTTTGAAAAGATAAAATATCTTCATGATTACCTTGTGCTTAACTGCCGGTACGGCGAGGACAGTACAAGCCCGTTCACCGCTTACGGCGCGATAGTTGAGCATATGGCGGCGTGTCAGGGCTATGCCGACAGCCTGAATCTTCTGCTTTCAAGAGCGGGCTTTGAAACCGCGTTTGCCACCGGCGAGGGCGCTCAAAGCTCGATAAAGCACAAGTGGTGCTATGTTAAGCTTTCGGACGGTCACTGGTATGCGATAGACCCCACATGGGACGATACGGAGAGTGAAACCGAGCAGTCGGATTATATCGGCTACAATTACTTTCTTATCAGCGACGAAATGCTTTTGAGGGATCATGCGGCGAAGTATACGAGCAGGTATTATAATCCTCCTGTGGCAGACTCGATGGATATGAACTTTCATAAGGTTATGGGCTATATGGCTGTGGACGAAGGATCGGCATACAGCGTCCTTAAAAAGCAGGCAATAGAAGCCGCAAAGGAAGGCAGAAGATATCTATATCTGAGAATGGAGGACGGCGAAAAGCTTTCGCAGATTTACGAAGAGCTTGCCAAGGGTCCTTCGGGGGATAACAGGATGCAGGATATTATAGCTGCCGCAAATTCAGCCGCGGGAACGGATATTAGCACAGTCAGCTGGGTCGAAAGCCTCGACCCTAAGTTAGGAACGCTTGCGATAACTTTAAAATACAATGAGAATTAAACGGAGGTAAACAAACATGAACAAATTTAAAAGACTTATGGCTTTGATGCTTGCGGTTGTCATGACTGTTACAATGATGGCAGCCTGCGGCAATAAGGTTGAAGAGCCGCCGGTGGACGATCCTAACGTTACCACACCGCCGGTAACTTCGGCTCCCGAAACCACGCCGCCGGTATCCGAAACCATGCCGATAACCACATCGCCGGTAACCGAAACCACACCGATAACCACGCCGGAGGTTACCACAACCACCGAGGCTACCGAAAAGCCTGTCACTACCACCACCGAGGACGAGGACAGCTACACCGTTGAGGATATGTCCGCAACCATGTATGCAACCGACTCCGTAAACGTTAGAAAAGGTCCCAGCGCGAACTATGACAAGATAGGAAGATTCAACAAGAACGACGCTGTAACCGTTACCGGAAGAGCCTCCACAGGCTGGTTCAGAGTATTGTACGACAGCAAGACCGGTTATGTTAGCAACGCCTATCTCACCGATAAGAAGCCTTCCTCCACCACGACACAAAAGCCTTCTGAAGAGGATGAGCCGGATGTTGTAATAGGTGATGATGACGATGTTATTCATGTAGACCCCACCACTCCTCTCGACGGCTTCGGAGACGTTATTTCGGACAACCAGCTGGATTACCTCATTTCCAGGATTAACGATCCGGGATATGAAATTGTTATCAGACAGGTTCTTGAAGGCATTCAGAACTTCCAGTCTGTAATATATGTAGACCCGTATATCAGTGACGCTGAAGCACAGGATTTCCAGGAGCAGATTCTTCCGATAATCGCTGTTGAGTACTGCTATGTTGAAAAGCTTTTGGGAACTACAAACGGAAGAGAGCTTGACACCGTTAAGGTGGAATATTATTCCGAAGACCCAGAGGAATGTCTTGCAATGGTAAACGAGCTCAGAAACAAGACCGATAAGGTTCTGAGCAAGGTTAAGAGCTCGTGGTCGGATTATCAGAAGGTAAAGTACATACATGACTGGATTGTGCTTAACAGCACACCTGACCTTGACAACGTCGGCGGTCCTTGGGCACCCACCGCATACGGAGCAATTGTAGACGGCAGACCCACCTGCTTGGGCTATGCCAAGGCGACCTTCTATATGCTTTCCAAGCTCGGATTTGATGTTGTATTCGATGTTGGTCTGGGAACTCCAGCAAAGCATATATGGGTTAAGGTAAAGGTCGACGGCGACTGGTACTGCGTAGACACCACCTGGGATGATCCGGTTGGCTCAACCAAGGTAGACCCCAACTATATCTCTTACGAATACTTTATGAGAACAGACGAATTTATGTCCAACACCCGTGTTGCCAACTTCGACATGATATTCTTCAACGAGCCGAGCGCAACCGCAACCAGACGCAACTGGTATAGCGTCAACGACTGCTACATTGAAAGCATCGGCGAAGCCGAGGGCATTATCAAGCAGGCAATAAAGAAAGCGGTTGAAAGCGGAAACAAGTATGAGTATGTAAGACTTTACTGCTCCAGCGTTGACGTTTACGATCAGGTTATTGCAAAGTATACAAAGAGCTTTACGAACCTTCTTGCAGACCGAACATCGAAGTATAAATATGACAAGGCATGGGGCGGAACCAAGAGCGACTATCCCGATCTCCACACCAAGTGCATCACCTTCAGAATCAAAAAGTAAGCTTTTAAAAACATGACTGAACGCCCGGTCGGAAAACGCTCCGACCGGTGCGGCTTTTAAATCTTGATTCGGTTTGATGGCGCGCAATTTTATCCACTAACAGTATTAATGCAATCTGTGAAAAAGTACCTTTAATAATTTGTCGGCAGTGCATTATACTTATAAAAAAGAAAACCGATTTAATATTCGGATCAACAGGTAATAACAAAGAATTTTAGTTGAAAAGAGGTAAATGCATATGACTAAAAGGTACTTATCCGTTTTTCTTGTTTTGATTATGGCGTTTGGCGTGTTTGCCAGCGGCTGCGCGGGCAAGGACATTGACCAGAGCGTTACTCCTGCTCCCGAAACCACCGTTTCGGATACTCCTGCCGGTGATACTCCGACAGTTGATAACCCAGACACTCCCGATACCCCCGATACACCGGATACCCCCGATGTCACCACCGGAGACAATACAATTGACCCATCAAGCCCCATAGCTTCATTTACGGGCTTTGGAGACGTTATTGAGGATAACCAGCTGGAATACCTTATATCCCAGATCAAGGATCCGAGATATGAGACCGTTATAAGGCAGATTCTTGAAGGTATTCAGAACTTTATGCCCGTAATATATGTTGACCCCATTATCGAGGCTGACGAGGCAATGGATTTCGCGGCTCAGATACTTCCCGTAATCTGTGTTGAATACTGCTATGTAGAAAGCATTAAGGGCGCTGCCTACAGCGAAGGCGAAAACGAAGGCAAGCTTCAGCTGGTAAAGGTAAATTACTACGGCGAGACGGTTGAAGAATGCATTAACATGGTCAACGAGCTAAGAACAAAGACCGATTCGGTGCTGAGCAAGGTTGAAAGCTCGTGGTCGGATTATCAGAAGGTTAAGTATGTACACGACTGGATTGTTCTTAACAGCACTCCCGACCCTGACAACGTCGGCGGCACCTGGGCTTCCAACGCATACGGCGCTATAATAGATGGCAGACCCACCTGCCTGGGCTATGCAAAAGCAACCTACTATATGCTTTCCAAGCTCGGCTTTGATGTTGCATTCGATATCGGCATGGGTACCAGCGCAAAGCATATCTGGGTAAAGGTAAATGTTGACGGCGAATGGTACTGTCTTGACACCACTTGGGACGATCCTGTCGGCTCTACCAAGGTGGATCCGGACTATATTTCCTATGAGTACTTTTTGAGAACAGACGAATTTATGTCTGACACTCATACCGACAACTACGACATGTTATTCTTCAACGAACCGAGTGCGATCGCAACCGAGCTTAACTGGTATGCTCAGAACGGCTGCTACGTCGAAAGCTTAGACGACGCCGAGGATATACTCAATCAGGCAATCAAAGACGCTGTAGCCGGCGGAAAAGAGTATGAGTACGTTAGAATATTCTGCTCCGACGTGGACGTTTATGATGATGTTCTTTCGGAGTTCGGAACAAACGGCTTCGGAGATCTTCTTGCCGCGCAGACTTCGGAGTACACTCTCGACAGTGCATGGGGCGGAACCAAAAAGGAGTTCCCCTCTGTTCACTCGAGATGTATCACCTATAGAATCAAAAAGTAATATTATGGGATTTACCGCCCGACCGGAGGCTTTTCGGTCGGGCGGTTTTTTGTCGGCGGATGTCTCGGATATATGGGATAATCATCCATTATAATTTTAATTATATTCATAATTCACAAATGCAGATAGAGTAATCTGTGAAAAAAGCACCTTTAATAATTTGCGGCGGTGTGATATACTTATTAAGTAGAAATCTAATTTAATTATTAGATTAATTGATGACAACAAAAAATTAGCTGAAAAGAGGTTGACCGCAAATGACTAAAAGGTATTTATCTGTTATCCTTGTTTTGATTATGGCTTTCGGAGTGCTTGCCTGCGGCTGTTCGGGCGAGAAGAGAGAAATTGTTCGGCTTACGCTTTCCACCGAGGATTCCGAGGCGATTCTTGCAGCCGCCGGAATCATGCTTCCGGATGCTGAGGTAGCTCCAGGAGCGGGGTCAACCATCAAATGGTTCTGCTGGTATGACACTTTGCACAACTATTCGGATGCTGAAATAGTAAACACCGGCTACTGGACCTTTTCAAACAAATACAAGGGCGAGATACACTGGATTGAAACAACATGGGCGGAAAGGTATAACGACCTTGCCAACCTTGTTTTAGGCGGCGACCCGCCCGACTTCTTCCCTTCCGGCTCGGACTGCAACGATACCTTTCCCACCTACTGCATAAAGGGAATGTTTGCGCCGGTCGACGACTATATCGATTACAACGACCCTCTTTGGGCGGGGGTAAAGCCGTTTGTCGACAAATACTTCACCCTTGCCGGAAAGCATTTTGTTATCTGCACCGAAAACAGCTTTGAAAGCGTTGTACCTTACAACCGCAGAGTAATTGAGGAATGGGGCTTTGACGACCCGGCAGAGCTTTACGCCAACGACGAGTGGACATGGGATAAATTCTACGAGATGTGCGTGGATTTTTCCGACCCCGACTTTGACAGATACGCCCTTGACGGCTGGGCTTACTCCGGTGCGATAATGGAATGTGCCGGCACGACGGTTGTTGCGCTAAATCCGGAAACCGGAAGGTTTGAATCGAATCTTGACGACCCAAGGCTGGAAAGAGCCGCAGACCTTTTGTATAATCTTGCAAAGAACCAATGCATATATCCTGTGTGGAACTACAATTTCAACACAAGGAACGGCACCGACAACGAGGGCGCGGGAGTGAAGGAAGGTCTTACCCTGTTCTACATAAGAGGTCCGTGGGCGTTTACCGGACCGGTTGAGGAAATGTCTCACAACTGGGGAGATATTCCTGCCAACGAGCTTATGTTTGTTCCCCTGCCCAGAGACAGCGAGGGCGACGGCAAATATTACATTCAGGCAATGGCTACCGGCTACTGCATGATAAAGGGCGCGGGAAATCCCGAGGGAGTGGCTTTGTTTGCCTCCTGCGAGCGATTTAAAAAGCTCGACCCGACGGTTGTGGATATAGACCGCAGACAGCTTGAGGAAAAATATCTGTGGACGCGTGAGATGCTGGAGATGTACGACCACTGCAAGCTGCTTGCACAAAGCGGCGAAACGGCTACCATATATTACGGCAACGGCTTGGGAGACAATCTTTGGATGACCGCCGAGCAGATAAAGTGTTCTTCAAGGCAGAGCAACGCCGTAAGCTGGGCTCAGGCAAAGGAGAGCAATATCGATAAGTTTGAGTTCTACATTGAAGAGCTTAACACATCCATTGAAAAGTATGAGCAGGATAACGGAGCGGATTTTGGTTAATTTTATGTCAAAAGCGCATTATCGGTCAAAAATTAGCAATCTAATTAATCAATATGCACAAAGAATCATAAATTAAACTGTTAAAAAAGATAATTTTATTTCTGAGGAAAGTGTGATAAAATGTATAAGTAATGATAGATGCTGTGCATATATCGTTATCAAGCATATCAGAAAGGAAATTATATTATGTTTAAAAGAATTTTCGCGATTCTTCTTGCGGCGCTTATGATATTCGCGCTGGTAGGCTGCGGTAAGGAAAAGAGACAGATAATCAAGCTTACTCTTTCCACCGAAGACGCCGAGGCAATTATGGCTGCCGCCGGAATCATGCTGCCCGACGCTGAAACGGCTGTCGGAGCAAATTCAACAGTCAAGTATCATCACTGGGTTGACGCTTTCCACAACTACAGCGATGATGAAATCATCAACACCGGCTACTGGACCTTTAACAACAAGTACGGCGGCGAGGTTGAGTGGGTAGAAACTACATATGGCACAAGGTTTGACGATCTGGCTAACCTTATTCTTGCCAACAGCAGCCCCGACTTTACCACCGCATCGGTAACAACCTTCCCCGAAAAGTGCTTAAAGTCGATGTTTGTCCCCGTAGACAATTATATCGACTACACCGACCCGCTTTGGCAGGGCAACGCAGAGTTTGTTGACAGATACTTTTCAATGAACGGTCAGCGCTGGATAATCTGCACCGACGTTAAGGCAACCGATGTCTGCGCCTACAACCGCAGAGTTATCGACGAGTGGGGCTTTGACGATCCCGCAGAGCTGTTTGCCAACGACGAGTGGACATGGGACAAATTCTACAACATGTGCGTAGACTTCTCCGACCCCGACGATAACAGATACGCTCTTGACGGCTGGGCATGGCAGTCCGCTTTGGTAAACTCCACCGGAGTTACTCTTATTGCCATTGATGAGGATGGCAAGTTTGTCTCCAATATCGACGATCCGGCACTTGAGGCAGTTGAATCGGTTATCTACGACCTTAACAAAAACGATTGCAGATGCCCCACCGTTATGAGAGGCACCGAGCAGGATGGCGCAGGCATGAAGGAAGGCGATTGCCTGTTCTGGCTGAGAGAAAAGTGGGCATTCACCGGTCCGGTTGACGATATGAGTGCAATCTGGGGCGATATCGCCGCAGGCGAGCTTATGTTCGTTCCGATTCCCAGAAACCCCAATGGCGACGGCAAGTATTATCTTGGCGGTCAGCCTGTAGGATATCACATCATTTCCGGCGCAGCGAATCCGGACGGCGTTGTACTGCTTTCAATGTGCGAGCGCTTTAAGATTCTCGACCCGACCGTTATCGACATCGATATCAAGCAGCTTAAAGAGGTTTACCTCTGGACTCAGGAAATGCTCGACATGAACGACATCTGCCAGCAGCTTGCAAAGGATAACCCTGTTGTTAACTTCTCATCGGGATGCCCTGCCGCTCTGAATACTGCTGTAAACAACCTTATCACCGGTACAACCGGCAACAATCCTTCGACATGGGCTCAGCTTAAAGAAAAGCACGCTGATTCTATAGCGTACTATCTCGAAGAGCTGAATGCAGCCGTCGCCGGAGATGCCGAACTGAAATAATTTCATAGTGTGATTTTCTCAGCCTGCGATACCGCTTTTGGTGTCGCAGGCTGATTTTTATTCATCATTGCTATAAGCTCTGCATAAAATTTAGTAAAATATTCTATATCGGAGGAATCATCATGTCAGAGGTATCGGCGGTAAAAAAGCACAACATTATTTTAGAGGAACGCTCCAAGCTGTCCATATCGGGAGTTACCGACGTTGAAAGCTTTGACGAAAACGAAATATCGCTTTACACCACTCTGGGCGAGCTGTCGGTAAAGGGCAAGTGTCTGCACGTTGACGAAATGAGTCTTGAATCGGGGAATATAACCATATCGGGTGATGTCAAATCCCTGGTCTATGGCGACAAGGACCGCACAAAAAAGCCGTCGTTATGGGGCAAAATAACAAGATAGCAGCAGTATGAAAGGCACGGGGAGATAAATGTATCAGGGAATGTTTTTGGGGACAGGTCGCGAAATAACGCTTTTTCTTTATGCTTTGCTGACCGGCGCGCTGCTCGGCTCGGTATACGATATTTTGAGGGCGCTGAGAATCAGCATAAGACACCATCCGGCTGCGGTGGCGGCGGAGGATTTTTTGTTCTGCGTTATATTCGGGACGGTCTATTATGCCTTGTGCGTGACGTTTACCGAGGGTGCGCTGCGGCTGTTTTTGCTGGCGGGAATGCTGATAGGCTTCGGAGTATATCTTGTAAGTCTGGGCAGAATAGTCTGCGGGATAATAAGCCGCGTCTTCGGATTGGTTACAGGTTTTTACATGATTGTGGTCAAAATCATCAAAAAAATTGTGAGATATTTGTGCGGGCTGACGGTTTTTCAAAAACTTAAGAAATAATTGAGTCAAAACACTTGCCATTGCGCCTTTTCGTGATGTATAATATACAGTGTATTATTATCGGATAAAGGAGGCAGAGAAAATGGCGGTAAGCAAGCAGACAAAGCAGGGCGATAAAACCGCGCCGGCGCGTATGCCGCGCATCAAGAGTAAAAAGCATGGCAAGCGGCGTTCTCCGTTTTTGGATCTTGTAAAGATTTCCGCGTTTACTCTGCTGCTTGTTTATTCGGTGAGCGTTATCATTTCAACTCAGGCGGACATTGCGGAGCAGAAGGCAGCCATCGAAAAGCTTAAGGATGAGATAACCGAGACTCAGCAGGAAAACGACGAGTATCAGAGGCTTCTCAATGCGGGCGACGAATACGAATATATGCTTTCAGCCGCCATCGAGCGGGGCTACGCTTATCCCAGAGAAAGGCGGTTCTATCCCAAGAACAATCTTGAATGATTCGCTGTGATAATACGGCGGCTTATCTGCCGCGGGACAATATAAAGTGAAAGAGGATTAGAAAACTTTTATGCAGCTTGAACAGGGAAGCATTGTTGAAGGCAAGGTTACAGGAATACTTAAATTCGGAGCTTTTGTTGATTTGGGGAACGGCAAAAGCGGAATGGTACATATCTCCGAGGTGTCAAACTCTTTCGTTAACGACATCAACGACTTTTTAAAGGTCGGCGACGGCGTTAAGGTGAAGATTATTTCCATCGGGGATGACGGAAAGATTGCTCTTTCCATAAAAAAGGCAGAGCCTGCCCCTCAGAAGGAGCAGCGCGAGTTTAAAAAGCGCCCGGACGCTCAGCGGCAGCCGACGTTTGACAAGGATAAGGACAAGGACGCACCCAATTTTTCGAGGCGTCCCGCGCCCAAAAAGCCGGTGAAGAAGGAAGTTGTTGATCCGAGCGAGCTTGAATACGCCTACGAACCGCGTTCCACCGTCACCGACGCCGGATTTGAGGATATGCTTTCAAAATTTAAGGCTTCGAGTGAGGACAGGATGTCGAGTCTTAAGAAGAATATGGATGTTAAGAAGAGAGGGTATAGGAGGAAGTAGTAAAATAGGCTGTGAGTTTATTTTGCTTTTATCGTACTCTTGATTGTTGATTTATAGGTTGTTGTGAACTAATGGTTTGTGCAGGGATGGACGCACTCCGTGCGCCCATAGGGAAACCCCTTACGGTGGTTTCCCTACGTAAAAACAGTTCACCGGACTGTTTTTTCTCCCCGTCCTGCGTTTCGCTTGCGCTGGGGATTTCGCGACCTGCGGGTCGCGACGAGGGCTCCTCGCCCTCGACCCCGCAAGGGCTGCTCGCCCCTTGACCCTCGCGAGGGCTCTGCCCAAGTCGACATCAAAAGTCTGGCG